>Ga0105348_1000281_pt1 | contig 37703 bp, 39 predicted proteins | sample EN8Hudsemesocosm_2_FD_83504 | JGI IMG/M metagenome (GOLD analysis project Ga0105348, IMG submission 83504) | Methane-oxidizing microbial communities from mesocosms in the Hudson Canyon - EN8C Hudson Canyon | ecosystem: Environmental > Aquatic > Marine > Cold seeps | place: Hudson Canyon... | reverse complement strand
GGAAGTTGCCCAGAGTCGTTATCAGATTGTCATTGATGACCCTGTTAAAGTCGCCAAAATTATGTCCCAGGAATTAACGGAGGTAAAACAATATAGGCGCATCAGGCGGGATGCCTATTACTACAACTGGTTATTAAAGATTGATTCAATTTTCCAAACACCTTTCGAACCAACACATGAAACCATGGCCGCCTTACAGCTACATAAAAATCAACCTATGCACTTATTAGCGGCAGCACTGCGTCAGGCTTTCTCAGGCATTGTCTCAGGCAACGTGAAACAGGATGGCATTAAACATATTCAAGAAAATGGGCCTTTCAAAATATATGGCGATATGAATATATTACAACCCTTGGAAAATTTACTGGAAGCCTTTGTCAAAGAAGGCCGAATGAAGTTACCCGGTAGCGCCGCTTACGTACCCAGCTATGAAATTCAACTAAAGCGACCGCAGGATTAAGTAAATGTGACCTTTGCTCGATGATAAAGCCCTAACTAAAGATAAAGCCAGAGCTACGAATGAAAATTTTCAATGCACAAAGGTCACCACATTCACTACTTTAGGCTATTGTAATAAGTTGCGAGGTTATCCATATCTGCGTCACTCAAGCCTGCTACTTGACCTTGCATAATCGCCGCCATACCACCATTTCGCTGTTTTGATTTATACGCCTTCAAGGCATTAACCATGTAAGTTTTGTTCTGACCAGCCAAATTAGGATACATATCCGATGCCGCCATACCATTTGAACCATGGCATGCACCACATACGGCAGCTTTTGCTTTGCCTGCAGCAGCATCACCCGCCATTACATTTGCACTTAGTGCTAAGGCTCCTGTCAATAAAGCACTTGTAATCACTCTCTTCATTATTTTCTCTCTCTTTTAATGAGCACTAAGCAGTGCAGTCTATTTAAAACATACTAACCAAGCTTGCTCGCGCAATCAATGCCCGCTCCATATAGCAAGAAATAGTACACAGCCAGCCACTTACATATCCATATCTTACCCCATTATTGCAAGCCCGCTGCATCATCTTCACTGAGTTTATAGCTCACTTGACTTGCATCAACTCGAATTATCTAACACTAGGTTATATTAAACTCATGGCGACAAAGTACCTACCTTGTCGTCCGTTTTAATCAAGTGTGGTAACTTGTTAGGCCTCGGTTTTGCCGGGGCTTTTTTTTGCATCAATGCAGTCTAGACTCAGTACCGATATTCATATTCACAATATAAGCGCTTTATCTAATATTACTGTAACGATTACTTTACACTAATCTCTTTCTTTTATGTTTCCTCGCAGACATACTCTGTCGTTAAATAATGATAACAACGGTCTTGCTATGAACCCAATTGAAAACGTTGCCCTGATTGCGCACGATAATCGAAAAATTGACTTAATAAACTGGCTCGTCTTGCATCAGGACGCCATCAGCAAGTGCAATTTTGTCACCACCGGCACCACCGGAAAAATAATTGAAACTAAAACCGAGCTTAAAGTTGAAAGGATGCATAGCGGCCCTCTCGGCGGAGACCAGCAAATTGGCGCGCGCATTTCTGAAGGCAAGATAGACTTACTCATTTTCTTTTGGGACCCTCTGGAGCCGATGTCTCATGACCCTGATATTAAGGCCTTACTAAGAATTGCGACCTTGTGGAATATTCCTGTTGCCTGCAACCAAAGTACAGCAGATTTTATAATTCGCTCTCCTTTAATGAAAGATTATCAGCGTGAAGCACCCGATTTCAATGCTTATCAAAACCGAAGAGTGTAACCTGAATATATTTCATATTCCGTTTTGAGACTTTCACACTTCCCGTTAACCCTTCGAATCGGTTAGGATAGCAGGCAATTTACAGTTCAATTTTCATACAAATGAGAGTTTACATGTCCTTTTTAAAACGCCTTCCATTTATTTTTATCTTAACTTCCTTGTGTCTCTTAAGCAGCTATAGCCATGCAAAAAATTTAGTGCCGCTAACAATGTGTGTGTTTGATTTTATTGGCCACGACGGCCCTGCCCATAAAGCCATGAAAGAATACAAGATTGATGCAACACGCTGGGGAGTAGACTTATCATTTAAAGTTTATACCGATGACCGCGTTGCTTCAGAAGAATTTAAAAATGGTGTCTGTGACATGCTCAATTTACCGGGTATTCGTGCACGCGAATACAATGATTTTACCGGCTCAATTAACGCTGTAGGCGCGGTTCCATCTTATAAACATTTAGGCATGATCATTAAATCACTCAGCAGTAAACGCGCGACCAAGTTAATGCGTAAAGGTGATTATGAAGTGATTGGCATTTCTCCAATCGGTGCCATTTTCCTTTTTGTTAATGATAAAAATATCAAAGTCCCTGAAGATATGGCGGGTAAGCGCATTACGGTGCTTGATACCGCGCCTGAAACTGGCTATTTAGCTGAACGTATCGGCATGACCCCAGTCTCTTCAAGCATTATGAATGCCCTTCAAAAGTTTAATAACCATGCGGTTGATATAACCGGTGCACCCGGTTTAGCTTATGAACCCATGGAGATGTACAAGGGTTTAGAGCCAAACGGCGGCATTATTAAGTGGCCATCACTACAAATAACCATGCAACTTATTGTCAGATGGAAAAAAATTCCGGAAGGTTTCGCACAAAAATCCAGGGAGTTAATAGCAAATCAATACCTTGCTCAAATAAAAATCATCGAGCAAAGCGAAGATACCATCCCTGAGAAATACTGGATTGAGATTTCAGATGAAGCAAAAAATAACTGGAATGAAACCTTCCGGGAAAGTCGTATTGCACTTAGAGAGCGAAAAGTTTACAACGCGAAAGCACTGACACTTTTCAGAAAGGTTAGATGCAAAGTTGACCCTAATTTGGCCGAATGTACATCAAAAGATAGAGAGTAAATCAGAACCTCGGATTAAACATTTAATTCAAAGCCTGATTGTCTAAATAAATATAATAAACCAGAAAGAGTTCAAGCCATGGAATCCGCACAAAAGTGGCTACAGCGAAGCCTTTCCCTAAGCGTTTTAGTGTTGTTATTGGGAACAGTGCTCGCCGGTACCAGCGAAAATATGAATGCCCAGATGCTCAAACTGGGCCTTGAGCTTTGGGATGATTACTTCATTCTTCGTGGTGAGGAACCTCAACCAGAGTGCAACCCTAAGCCTCAGATTGAGCATAAATTAGATGCATTAGCCGCAGAGTTTTTACAAAATGATGGGGGGCTTGGTTTGCTCGATGACGAGTTTGACCGTGAAGCAGCCCGATCTTCTCTTTTAAAGCAGCTAAAAGTCTGTGAAAAAAAGCATCTGTCGGCGGAAATTTATCAAAACAATATTAGCATCTGGGTGATCGCATTTTCGGCCGTAGAGTCTTCCTTCGCAAAGCTTTCTTTATTTTCAATTAATCAACAAAAAACCATCCTCATCTTTTTACTGATGTTATGTTCGGCTTTTGCCACTTGGCGACAAGAACATATTGCCTTTCGAGGGATTCGATCTCACCTTGATAACTTTGCCTCAAATGGCGCACAGGCTGTGGCTAGTGCAGCGCTTAGTCTTTCTGCTTATAGCTTTTATCAGGGTTCACTAGCTGCGGGAACCAAGCTTTCCTCCCCTCAACTGCTTATCATATTAATTCTTGGCAGCGCGCTTATTTCAGTCATTAGCCTTTATCACGTCTTCAAGCCTAGCCAGACATTGAGCCAAGAAAAAAACGTCCTACGTAGCTTGCTCACGATCCCGATACAAACCTGGATGCTTTTAATTGCTAGTTTTCATTTTTTTGTTAATGAAGATCATATTCCTGGCATGGCCATTTATTTCACACAGATTTTCCAGCTCACCAATTTGCACCTCGCTATCGGTTTATATATTTGGGTGGGCATGTTGCTCAAGGAAACACTTTTAGGCGCTAAGTTATTCGACGTGTTTAAGCCCTGGAATTTCCCACCTGAAATACTCGCCTGTATAGCGATTGCCATTATGGCAGTACCAACTGCTTATACCGGTGCCTCAGGCATTATCATTATCGCCATGGGGGCCGTGGTTTATCAGGAACTTCGCAGAGTCGGTACTCGCCGACAGTTAGCATTGGCCGTCACGGCAATGACAGGCAGCTCTGGCGTTGTCTTACGCCCTTGCCTACTGGTCGTCGGGATCGCAATACTTAACAAAGAAGTACTGACAGATGAGTTATTCCACTGGGGTAGCCGCGTCTTTATGCTGACCTTGGCTGTGTTCTTTTTCTTTGTCATGCTCACTCGAAAAGAAGCCTTAAAGATTACTCCATTTAATGTCGCTATTGGGCCTTCACTCGAAAAATTCAAAGCTTTACTACCTTATGTCAGTATTTTTCTGGGCTTTCTTTTGTTCTATGCCTACTTTTTGGATGCTTATCTGGATGAATTTTCAGCACCCATTATTTTACCCGTGATCATGATTGCCTTTATCGTTTTTGAGCGCCGGTACAAGGGAAGCTTTTCTGAACACCCCCTTGCCAAAGAGATGAGTCCAAGTATCTCAGGTGCACTCAGTTCTGCTATTAATCGCTCTTCTATTCAGATTGGCGCATTACTCATGCTCATGGCCTGCTCCTTTACTATCGGAGGCATCCTTGAGCGCAGTGGCAGTGGCCTGAGTATTCCTGAAGGTTTTGATTCTGTTTACTTAACGATGGGTGTACTGGTTTTATTTCTGGTTTTTGTCGGTATGGTTATGGACCCTTTTGGTGCCCTGATTTTGGTATCAGGTTTAGTCGCTCCACTGGCTTATGAGCACGGTATTGAACCCATTCACTTTTGGATGACCTGTCTGGTCGCTTTTGAATTAGGCTATCTCAGTCCACCTGTATCATTGAATCATTTGTTGACTCGACAGGTTGTGGGTAGTCAGGAAGTTGATTTAGCTTTAGAGGAAGGCGATACGTTTTACTACCGCCATGAACGTATACTTCTGCCCTTACTCGTGATGTCGACCACGCTAATCATCGTCGCCTTTGGGCCCTTATTGATTAGTTAAGGGTTTTTAACTGGCATTAGCACCTCTATTTGTCCTGCTTGCTCAAAATTTAAGGTAAAAGAGTAAGTACTATTTTGCTTCAACGGCTGCTTTAAACCAATCAACATAAGGTGTTTACCTTGTGGCGATAAGCGCACCAAAGTATTTTTTGGTATCTTTACCTGAGAGATATGCTTCATCGACATCATGCCCTTTTCCATGCTTGATTCATGTATTTCAACTCGTTCAGCCAAGATAGAAGTGACAGAAAGCAAGGTGTCATTCTGGTCGCTCTTGATGTCCATATAGGCAGCAGTCGTTTTAACCATGGGAGGCAATAAACGAATCCAGGCATTCGTTATATTCGGCTCTGCGGTAGCGGGAAAAGCGGTGCACAGCAACAGGCTTATCACGCCATAGTGAATGATCTGTTTCATAAAACGATATCTTCAGTGATTTAAATTTTAGCCTAGCACTCTAGTCGCTTTGCAATTTAGCCCAGGCTAAGCCTAAGTACTCATGCCACGCGGCTTCTACATTAGATAAACTCTTTGCATTTGGAACCCAACTTCTCCAAAAGAGACTCTGCTTACCCGGACCTGAAAAGGCTGTGGGCGCAGGAACAAGTAATTGATCATATTGAGGCGCTTCAAGCAAGACTTGCTGTTTAAACGCCTGCTCGAATAAATATACCGAGCGCCGCATATGCATAGCCGATGTCACCAGAGCGAAAGGTCTACTCTGAACAACTTTGACCCAATGCGCTGCCTCTTCTGTGGTATCTTTTACCCGCTCAGCCAGAATAATATCCTTATCAGGAACCCCTAAAGAATTGGCCACTAGTTTCATTGCATAAGCATTCGAGATTTCATCTCTCCCACCAGAACCTGACAGAAGTAATTTGGAGCCTGGATTGAGCTTATAAATTTGTAGCCCTTCCATCAGCCTCATAAGTGATGTTTTAGAAAGCAAACTACTCAATGGCAGCCGCTCATCACTTCGGTGGTAACCGCCTAGCACTAAAACAAAATTCACACTTTGATTGTCATACTTTGAATACTGGTATTCTAGAGATTCTGCTAACCAATCCTCTGTCAGTGAAATGCATAACAGATACCAAAGCATTAACACGGCGACTAGCAAAGCTTTAGCGGAAACTTTATGTTTATTTAAAAATAAAATACCCGCCAATAACAGTAAGAGCCCGCCAAAAGGTAAGGGCATGAAAAAGGCACTCACTATCTTCTTAATTAGAAAAAGCTGTTCAGGCATTAGTGAGCAATTACTTCAAAGTCTGTCAAAACATAAGGCTCTGATTGTCCATCTAAGATTTTGACCTGCCACTTACCCAGCATTTGGTGATTAATATATTTACTGGAATAAGAACGCTGTGGATCAACATTCACCGGTATTTTAACACGGGCCTGACGCACACCTTCACGATACCATTCATGGTATAAAGTTTTACCCCGAATGCCCTTCATCTCAGTAAATAGGATAACTTTCATGATCCCTTCAGTCGGTAAAGCAACCTTTGCGCCTAATGGTTCGCCTGGTATTTTTCCTTCAAGACTCGTAGTCAATACTGCTCGTGATATGCCACTATTTACGATGAGTACCTCAGCCGCTTGCTGATTTGAATTCGGCTCAGCCATTCTCGATTTGCTAAGCCCTTGCTTAAGCATTACTTGTTCTTGAGAGACCACGACATCAAGCGCATTTGCGGTATCTGATGAGTCAGACGTAGCACGGCCTTTAACCCCCCTCACCTCTTTGACTGCCTTCACTATATTTTCGGAAGTAATAGTTTCAGAAGCTGTACTTTTAGAAACTATAGTATCAGGGGCTATTTTAGCAGGGACTGGGCCAGCAGAAGCGGCTTGACTATCAGCCTTCTCACCCACTGTATTAACTACTGGATTTATTGGCGGTCGCTCAGCACTCATACTCAATATATCAACGTCGTTCTTTATGGGCTCCACTGGTGGCGAAGAGAGCGTAAGGCTGTCTGACTCAAGCTGATCACTCGTAGTTACTTTCTGATCAGTCGATACGTCCTTACTTGAAAAGCCATAATATATGAGAATACCAAGTAGTAAAATACCGGCTACGCCAAGCAATATGATGCGATCCCAACGAACTACACTTTCTTCATATTGACTATAATCTTCCGCTTGCTCCGGTAAGGGACCTATCGTTAACTTCGTTTTCTTTTGCATTAAATTTACCTGTTTAAGGACGAGCGCCAGCCTGCACTAACATTAAGTCGAGATCAAAATAGCCTTTCTTTCTAGCAAGCCGCAAAGCAGTCTCACCGTCCTCATCCTGAAAGTTCACATTCGCTCCTGCCGCAATAATTAATTGTGACAAGAGCATATTATTATCATCAACAACATGCATCAAAAGTGAACGGCCCTCGGGGGTGACGTCAACATTTGCGCCGGCATTAATCATGATTTTTAAGGTGGTTAAATGGCCATTTATGGCGGTTTTCGCCACCGCTGAATAACCTTTTTTGTCGGTATAATCTATATCTGCGCCGCGCACGATCAAGATTTTGACGACTGCATTAAAACCTTGCTCTGCTGCATATATCAAGGCACTTGAATCAAAACCCTGGCGCCAATTACTACCTGCAGCAAGCAATATTTTACTAATCTTTTCATGGCCATTACTCAAGGCTAATGAAAAAGCGGTGCCTTCAGGGGTAATGGCATTAAGTAAGTCACCTTGCTGTAAAGCATTTCTCAGTGCGGTACTGTTACCCTGCTCAGCCGCGCGCATCAAAGCGGTTTTTTCCTTAACATGTACCCACGTTAAATCTAATTGCTCAAGATTTACCCGAGAATTTGACTGTGTATTGCTCAGTGTACTACATGAGACTATCGCCACTAGTGCAATGAGTAGTATCATTAGGCGGTAAACCATAATATTCATCCCTAAAATATTGCCCGAAAATACCCGAAAGTACTCAATAAGTTATTTCCGGAAAAGTGGCGTCATTGTCAATCATATATCAGTCTCAGTAAAGACACTGAGTAAGAATTACTGCGAAGCCATTTAATGCCTCAACTGACCTTAACGGAAGAACAGCAAAAAATTGTCTGCGCAAGCGCCGCTCATTATGTGATCACGGCCGTGGCAGGCAGTGGTAAAACCACCACCTTAGCTTATCGGATACAGTTTCTACTCGAACAGGGTTACCAGGCTAAACGGGTTTTAATTTTAATGTTTAACCGTGCGGCAAAAGAGGACTTCAGCCAGAAACTCCGAAATGTCATTGCGCCTCAACTAACAAAACCCGAAGTCAGAACATTCCATTCTATGGGGTATCGCCTATATCAGCGCTTTATTAAGGAGGGCTATCTTCCCCCTTTTCAAAACAACATCTTATCTGACAAGGAAACTGACTATCACTTGTGGCGCTTGCTCAATCAAACGCTCGACGCCGATACATTAAAAGACGCCAAGCGTAATAAAAAAGAATATATCGAGATTAGCCATCAGTTTTTAGAAAGCGTAAAAAGTGGACTACAGTCTCCAGAAACAGTATTTGAGGCCTTACAGATTGAGCGTAAATTCGATTTTGTAATCGAGTTATTTAATCGCTTTGAGCACTGGCGCAAACAACAATCCCGTATCAGTTATTCAGACATGCTCTATGATCCTGTCATGGCACTCAGGGCGCACCCCCAATTAGCACAACTTGTTGCTAATAAAATGGATATTCTATTAGTGGATGAGTATCAGGATACTAATGAAATCCAGCATGAATTGCTCAAATATATAGCGGGGACACGCGCCAAAATTACCGTTGTAGGCGACCCGGACCAGACGATTTATGAATTTCGTGGCGCCAAACCGGAATATATTATCCAGGGTTTTTCAAAAGAGTTCCCCGATGCCCTGCATTTAGACTTAAGTTATTCTTTTCGTTATGGCCATAACATTTCACTACTGGCCAATCACTTGATCTCCAGAAACTCCGGCCGCCGTAATTTATTGTGTAAGTCTTATAAAAACAACCCGAGCACCTCGGTTAAACGCTACGAGAGCGTTGATGATGCGTTTGATATTGCGACTCTACTAGCCGCAACGGATCGTCAGAAATTGAGCCACTCAGCGATTCTTGCTCGCGTATGGAGCCAGACTGTTGGCATCGAGCTGGCCTTACTGGCAAAAGAAATCCCCTATCATATTGAGGGTCATTCGGGCGTATTTCATTCCACTGAAACACACAGCTTACGCGCACTACTCGAGCTTGCATCTGGAGAGTTTGAAAAATTTGAGCCTTCCCAACGACAAGAAAAATTAGAACTACTATTTCATTTTCCGCATGTGGGTTTACCCGACCCTCAAATTAAGGCTGTTTGTGCCTACTTGGCACAATCAGAGTCAAACTGGGGTCAACATTTAAACCAGTCGATTCCTTCCGATATCAAAAGAATCCAGGCGATTAAGCTAGAACGCCTGGCCAGGGCCTTAATTAAAGTCGAGAAATGCTCTCATCCTGTCAGGAAACTTTTAAATGAATATATTGATGATACCCAGCTTTATGAGGGTATTCGTTCGTTAAGCTTCAGTCATGATAATGCCGAAGAAAAAGTTGCCTCGATACAGGGTATCGCACGCTTCATATCCCAAAAAGAAGGCCGTGCACATGACGTATTGAGATATCTGGATAAATTACAGTCAAATTCAGAGCGTCAGCATAGTTCAGCTATACACCTGAGCACAATTCATAGGGCTAAGGGTTTGGAATGGGATACGGTATTTATACCCGGCTTAAATGATAAGAATCTGCCTTACAGCCATCGTGCAGAAAGTTTTAGTAAGGCCCAGCTCGAAAGTGAACGAAGGCTACTTTATGTCGCCATGACCCGCGCCAAACAACAATTACATTTATTTGTACCCAAAAGAGCACAGCCGAATGCTATCAACCCTTCCAGATTTGAGTACGAATTAAAATTCAAACAAAGTTTAGCCCTAGGAACTTATCTAAGTGAAAATCAAGATAAGCAACATGAGCGGCAGTTTGTCTCTAAAGAAACGCTCTCAGAAATCACTAAACACTACGCAAAAGCCATGAATTGTGAAATTAAAGAGGTATTAGATACACAAGGAGGCGCAGCCAAATCCGCGCGGCCCGTCTGGCTAGCCAGTACCGTCCAGCACTGTGTATTAGGGCAAGGCATTATAAAAGGAGAGCAATCAAACTCCTTCTCGGTTGAGTTTGATGATCAACAAATACGCACTTTCAGTAAAGAAACGGCAGACCGCTTTTTCAGTGCTATCGATTAATTCTTAAGTACTGTCGTTTAATTCTTAAGTGCTATCATTTAATTCTTAACTCCAATCGATTGGCTTTAAAGACAAATCTAACTAGTTACTATTAAGTATCTGACGAATACCGCCCAAATCATTGATGGCAACGTAAATAAAGACAGCCTCTGTCACTTTTCGCGTTTGGCTATCACGTGCTCCGGTCACATAGACTTCGACGCGTATTTTCATGGAACTTCGCCCGGTATCCAATAGCTCGGTATAGCAGCTAACCTGATCACCCACCGATACCGGTGATAAAAATTCAACACGTTCCATCGCAACGGTTGTCGCACGCCCTTTAGATATTTGCCCTGCCGCAGTGGCTGCAGCCAAATCCATCTGCCCGATCAACCAGCCCGCAAAAATATCGCCATTTGGGTTGGTATCTCTTGGCATAGCAACCACTTGCAATGTTAACCTGCCACTTGGGCCCTGACCTGAATCCTTTGTGCTCATGGTGTAAAAAGTCCTCTTTCTCTTAATTAGTCTTCTCAGTATAGACAACTAAGAGAAAGAGCTAGTAAATAAACCTGATAGCTTCTAGATCATTTTTTAAGGCTCAAACTAGCAAACAATTTCAACTCGGAGCTAGTCAATACCACCTTATTCAACGTTCTGAACCTGCTCTCTCATCTGTTCGATAAGCACCTTTAACTCAACAGCTGCTTTCGTGGTATCGGTGACGATAGACTTTGAAGATAAGGTATTCGCTTCGCGATTTAATTCCTGCATCAGAAAATCCAGTCGACGCCCCACAGGCTCTTTCTTTTTAAGTACACACCTGACTTCAAATATGTGCGCATCAAGTCGATCTAATTCTTCGGCCACATCTGTTTTTTGAGCGAGCAAAACCATTTCCTGTGCAAGCCGGTCGGCCTCAAGCTCAATCGAGGCATCTTCGAAACGCTTACGGATCATATTGTGTTGTTTGTTAAGGATCTCCGGTAACCAGCCTCTGACCTCTTTCACGATGCCTTCAATAGCCACCAGCCTGTCTGCAAACAATGGCTCAAGTTGAGCACCTTCTCGTTGCCTGTTTTCAAGTAAGATCTTTAGGCATGATTCAAATGAGTCTACTGCATTTTGGCAAAGCTGTTTTCTATCTGTCGAATCACTATCAATCACCCCTGGCCACTGTAAAACGGATAAAACATCGATAGGGGCGACATTATCAAATACTGAACTCACTGTTTGAGCCGCGCCATTCAAACTCTCAAGTGCTTCGAGATTTAATTTCAAACTATCTTTACGCTTAGCTGATGGCTGCCACTTCAACATGCAATCAAGCTTACCCCTCGATAAGTAGTCCCGCATTAAGCCACGGAGTTTGGGTTCAATTTCCCGAAACAGGTCTGGGAGTTTTAAGTGAGGTTCCAAATAACGATGATTCACCGTTCTTAATTCCCAGGTCAAAGTACCAAACTCACTTTCATGCTCAGAACGTGCAAATGCCGTCATGCTTTTCAGCATTCAAAAACCCTCTTTAATTGCTCATTAGTTAGTATGCTAAATTATAGTCGACAAATTCTACGCTTTAGGGTCTTAGAAACCTACCTTTTAAATGATAAACTCCCGCCCGATTATTCATTTACACAACAGGATTACCAAATGAGACCTAGTGGACGCCAGCTTGATCAAGCACGCGATATAAAAATCACACGCAATTACACAAAACACGCTGAAGGATCAGTACTAATTGAGTTTGGTGATACCAAAGTAATTTGCACCGCATCTGTAGCAGATGGCGTTCCTCGTTTCATGAAAGGTGAAGGCAAAGGCTGGTTAACTGCAGAGTATGGTATGTTACCTCGTTCTACAGGTTCACGCATGAATCGTGAAGCCGCACGTGGCAAACAAACTGGACGAACGGTTGAAATTCAACGTCTAATTGGTCGTTCTTTGCGTGCTGCCGTAGATATGAAAGCACTTGGCGAACGTACAATTCACATCGACTGTGACGTTATACAGGCAGATGGCGGTACCCGTACAGCTTCAATTTCTGGCGGTTGCGTTGCACTACTTGATGCACTTCAAGGCTTGGTAGATTCAGGTAAGCTAAAAACCCTGCCTTTAAAGCAAAAAGTGGCGGCTATTTCTGTGGGTATTTTTAAAGGTCAGCCGGTACTTGATCTTGACTACCCTGAAGACTCTGTCGCTGAAACCGATATGAACGTCATCATGACAGATAAAGGCGGTTTTATTGAGGTTCAAGGTACCGCGGAAGGTGAAGCTTTCCAGCAGGAAGAGTTTGATGCCATGTTAACACTGGCTAAGAAAGGTATTAATGAAATTTTTGAGCTGCAAATGGCCGCGCTAGAACCAACTCAAAGCTAAGTCTATAGTTTAAACTAAAAAGGCAGCATGAATTTCATGCTGCCTTTTTTATTATTTATATGAAACAATTTACATAATTACATCGTAATCCATAATCACAGGAGCATGATCCGAAAAACGTGTATCCATATCGATAAAACCATCTTCGGTCAGATTCTTCATCATTTGAGTCGTAATCTGGTAATCAGTTCGCCAACCCGCGTTTTTGCACCAGCCTTTTGCCCACTCAGGCCACCAAGTATATTGATTCTTTTGAATATTCACCTGACGGAAGGCATCAATATAACCAAAGTCATCAAAAATGGTATCGAACCATTGGCGTTCGTGTGCTTTAAAGCCACTGACATCCATTTCATGGTATTTTTTGCTCGCATCCATCACAAGGTGTGCAGAATTAAAACTACCAGCGAAAACAAACTGACGGCGCTTACGCAAGGTTTTCTCCAAGTGACTTTGAAAAGCCTCTTGGAATTGGTCTTTTTCTACCTGCTTGTCGGGATCACCTAAAGCGTTAGGCACCAGCATCGATGCCACACTGACATTTTCAAAATCAGCTTGAATAAACCGCCCTTGACGATCGGCAGGTTCATATGCAAAACCATACATAATGGCTTTTGGGAAATGTCGCGTGTAGATGCCCACGCCACCATCTTCTGGGTTCTCTGCATCGATAAAATAAGCCTGATACCCTTCGGGATGATAAATTGCATCATCAAAATCATACACTTTACCTTGCAGATCCTGGACACAAACCACATCAGCATCGATCTCACGCATCCAATCGAAGAATCCATTTTCTGCAGCTCTTTTCAATCCATTTACATTAATTGATACTACTCGCATAACTGCCTCTTAATATATTTGCGTGGTATGATACTTGTTTCACATTTTTTGAAAAGAAAAACACTGTAAAATCTTCCAGTTTAGGCGCACTTAATGCTAGAAAATACAAATTTAAAGCCACATCAGCGTGATTTTATCGATTTCGCTATTCAGAAAAACGTTCTCAAGTTTGGCGAGTTCACCCTTAAGTCGGGCCGTGTCAGCCCTTATTTTTTTAATGCGGGTTTATTCGACGACGGTTTATCACTGGCACATCTTGGTGCTTTTTATGCGCAAACCCTGGTCGACTCAGCGATCGATTTCGACGTACTCTTTGGTCCTGCTTATAAAGGCATTCCCTTAGGCTCGGCCACAGCGGTCTGTCTTTCTTCAATACACAAAACGAATACCCCCTTTGCCTTTAACCGTAAAGAAGCTAAAACACACGGTGAAGGCGGTACCATTGTTGGCGCCCCCCTTAAAGGAAAGGTCATGATTATCGACGATGTGATTACGGCAGGTACAGCCATTCGCGAAGTCATCAAAATTATTGAAGCCGCAGGCGCAGAACCAGCCGGGGTACTCATAGCATTAGACCGCCAGGAAAAAGGTCAAGGCGAGCTTTCTGCAATACAGGAAGTTGAAAGAGACTTCAATATCCCCATCATCAGCATCGTAAACTTAACTCAAGTATTAGACTACATTCAGGATGATGCAAGTTTATCGCAACATGCTGAAGCCGTTTCGGCATACCGTTCACAGTATGGCATTGCATAATTGCCATTATCGGGTATTTCTTTAGTTAAAAAAAGTTAAACCAATAAAGAAATACCCACCAATATTGTGACGCTTTCAAAACAGCGTTTTACTAGCCTACTACCTTTTGCGATAGACAAATGCGCGCCAAAATAGCCACCGATTAATGCCCCCAACACGAGTGCCGTCACCCAACTCCATTGGACGCTCGCCTGGCTCGCCAGCGTCACAGCACCGACGCCATTCCAAACCATGCCCACCAGTATTAAGGTATACGCCACCGCTCTTTGATAATCCAGACCATACCAAAGCACTAACCAGATGGTGACGAATAATCCCGTACCTGAGGTAATTGAGCCATTCAAAACACCGATCAGAAATAAAATACTCCCCCCGATCAGCCATTGCACAGTTTGAAACTGTTTGGGTTTTGCCTGCATGCCCAATTCAGGTTTAAAGCCAGAATATAGCCCTAATGCAATGGTCAGCCCGCCCAAGACTTTTTTTGCCAAGTCGTCTGGCACATGTAAAATCAGCATGGCGCCTAATACAACCCCAGGTAAACCAAAGATTAAAATATGCCCGGCAAATTTCCAACTAAGACGTTTCTCTTTTAAGTGACGAATCGTCGCCCCTACCCCCAAGGCCACACTCGCCACTTTATGGGTTGCCAAGGCCAATGAAAAACTCAGACCTAGGAAGATTAAAGCCGGAAACTGAAGTAGGCCAGCGCCACCTCCCGCCATGGCACTCAAACCATTTGCTATAATTGAAATACCAAACAGAAGGGCTTGCTGAAGTATTTGATCTACTACGTCCATTTATACATTAACTCTTAGCCATAAATATGTGCGGTATCTTGCCAGAAAGATCAATCCAATTCAGAATAAGTGACTATATAAACTCGTTTACACATAATAAAAACTTAAAAATCAGATATACTGAAGATATCTGAACGGGAAACTACACTTTAGAATGACCAAACCTCACTCATTTGAACCTTTATCAATGCACTTTAAGCTGGTTAGTTTATTTTTTATATTATTAACTTTCGTGCTTACAAGTATCAGTTCGCCCGCTCAAGCAGGTCAGCTATATCGTTATAAAAATGAGCAGGGTAATGCGGTACTGAATCATACGATTCCTGCTGAGTTTGTGAGTAAGGGCTATGATATTTTAAATGAAAAAGGCCGATTACTTAAGACAGTTCCGCCGGCCTTAACAGCTCAACAAATCAGAGCCCGTGATGCGGCTCTGGACAAAGAAAAACTACGCTTAGTTGCAAAACAAAAGCAAGACACTATCGATCATGAGCTAAAACAGTTATACAGCCACCCAAATGATGCTGTCAGAATTCTCCAAAGGCGGGTTTTAGATATACAAAGTGTCATTCAGATTAAAGCCAGACAAATAGAGAACCATAAAAAACAAATTTTATCTGAAGAAAGTGCAGCCGCGCAGCGGCAACGAAAAGGGCTTAATGTTACTGATAAAATACTCGGTAAAATCGAGGGTTTCAAAAAAGACATTACACACGCTAAAGCCGATATCGAGGAGTTAGGTGCCGAATTAAGCAAGGTCAGAAAGGAGTTTGATGTCAAGATTAAACGCCTTGAGGTCATTACTGGTAAAGAAGCAACTGACTACCCGACCTTACTTAGCCATCTGGAAAATACGACTAAACCTGAGCCCTAAATAAAAATGCATTAGCAAACTTATCGCTAAAAACAGCAAAAGAATTTTTTATCTGCAATAGCAAGCATGTCCTTATCGCCTGCGCTATCACCATATGCATAAATAGGGCGGTAGTCATCTAGTTGCAATGCGGCTCTCACCCGATTTAGCTTTTCTGCACCGTAGCAGTTTTTTGTCGCAAATTTTCCTGTCAATTTACCCGCAACTACTTCTAGCTGAGTACCAATTAGTTCAAGGTCATGACTAGCGCACCATTGAGTCAACCAATTTTCCATTGAAGCTGAAACAACAACAACCCGATGGCCCTTCGATTTATGCCAAGTAATTTTATCTAAGGCTTCTGTTCTGATAATACGGTCAATTTCATTTAAAGAATATGCATCACAGACTTTCTGGAAAAGCGCATAATCCCAACCTTTAAAAAAGTAACTAATCAAGGTCTCCTTCGCTTGATCGTTAGGTATTATTCCAAGCTTATATTTGGCTAACATGCCACACAAGCTAAACAAACCCATATAGAACTTAGGTTTCCCGACAGCAAATTTTATAAACTGAATTAAACTGTCTCGTGTGGTAATCGTTCCATCAAAATCAAACAATGCTAATGACATATCCCTTATCCCGCAGATCACAAACTCAAGCGTTTAAAAACCAACTCCGGAATTAATACAATTATTTTCATTATCCAGCGCCATATCCATTTTGTGTATAAAATATCTCTTTGCTTCTGCTGAGCCTTATAAATATCTTCAGCGACAGATTCTGGCTCCAGCGTTAATGGCGCAGGCAAATCCATATCCTGTGTCATTTGTGTATTCACAAACCCAGGTTTAACCGTTAATACGTGCACCTTCGATGCATAGAGCCTATTTCTAAGCCCTGAGAGATAGGCCGTCAATGCTGCTTTTGCAGAACCATATTGATAATTGCTTTTTCGGCCTCGATCACCTGCAACTGAGCTAATCCCAATCACAAAGCCATGTTTTCTGGTTTCGAAATCATCGGCAATAATATTCAAAATACTCACGATACCGGTATAGTTTGTATTGATGATCAACTGTGCCTCAGAAAAGACTTTCTGAGAGAGCGCTTGATCACCAAGATATCCCACAGCGACAACAACCCCTTCGGGTTTAGTTTCGATACCTTCATAAAACGTCTGGTGAGACTCGAAGTCCAGAACATCAAAGCTCAAACTTTCCACAGCAACGCTATATCTAATACGAATATCAGTCGCAAATAGCGCTAGCTCATCCAAGTTACGTCCTGCCAATAACAAATCATACCCTTCGGCGGCATACTTCCGTGCAAGGGCTTTGGCCATATCACTCGACGCACCAATAATCAAAACGCTACTCATTTTATATTCCTAAACGCTGGGACTGTAATGAATTAAATTTTTCCGTCATCTCAAACTGCTCTCTAACAGCCCTGAACTTGCTCAAATTCGGATAACCTTGTGCAAATACATTTTTACTTACTCGTGCATCTTTGGCCAAGTAATGACGCCCGCCATACTCCAGCACAACGCGATCCAGAGCATCCAGAAATTCGAAAATACCTGGCTCGATTTTAAAATCAAGCGCTAAACTATAACCCTCCATCGGAAAAGACAGATAATTATCATTCTCTGGCCCGTACAACTTTAAGACAGCCAAAAAAGAGCCCCTTCCCGAGGTAGCAATCATTTCAAGAATTTTATGCAGCCCTTCGTAGCTACGCGCTTTTGGTAGAATAAATTGAAATTGGGTAAAACCGTTATTCCCATACATCCGATTCCAGTGGGTAATGGCATCCAAGGGATAAAAGAAACTATCAATACTCACTGACTGTATCGAGGTATCCGCCCTGACTTTGTTGTAATAGCAAAAGTTAAAAGCCTTCACACTCATTCTATTCAGTGCAAAGGAAGGGAACATCACGGGAATATCAATCTTACTCGGACTTTGATAACTCAGCTCACCCTCATCTGCAAAATCACCGACCATTAACAGGCTTTTACCCAATGAATCGCCTGTTGCCAAACAATCTATCCAGGCAACAGAGTAGGGCTCATGACTATATTGCTCGAAGGCCTCAAATGTAGCCTTTAAGTTCGCTGACTTAATCGTTTTTTGAGTGATCTGAGACGAAACTATAGGTTTCAAGGAAATAGTCGCATCTAAAATAATCCCGGTTAAACCCATGCCCCCACATGTTGCTTTAAAAAGTTCAGAATTAGCCTGTTTACTACAAACCACGATACTGCCATCAGGTAACATTAATCGAAACTCGATAAGCGTTTCACTAAAACAGCCTTCCAAATGATGATTCTTGCCATGAACATCACTTGCAATCGCCCCGCCAACGGTAATCAGTTTTGTACCTGGCGTCACTTTTAAGAACCAGCCTTTTGAAATAATTACATCAAGAATTTCTGACAGTAAAATGCCCGATTGCACGCGAATCAAACCATTGTGCTCATCAAAGCCTAAAAAATAACGATGCTGTTTTGTTTCAATAATATTCTGACTCAGCGCACTATCACCATAACTTCGGCCATTGCCTCGTGCAATCAAATATTGATTATTGCTTAGCACTCCCGCTAAGGAAGGCTCAGTGGAATACCTGTATGAATCTGCATCCGCAGTTGGAAAGTTCCCCCAGCCTGTATATTTCACAAAGCTACCTCATTAAACACATATTTTTTATCCATAAAATACTTACAAATATAGCCGACGCTCAAACCAATGATAGCGCCGATATACTTTGCATTTTCGGAAGCATAAATGTAATCGAATAAAAGCTCGGTGCCCCAAAATAACACCGTCGTAAACACGCCTGTCAGTGAGTATAAAAGAAACATTTGCGCATCTTTTCGGCCATTGGATGGCTGATGATAAAAGATATATTTTTTATCAAGAATATATTTAGCCACCAAACCAACCCCCGTGCCCGTTAGTATGGCTAGATACAGCGCACCCTCACCCACATAAATAAGCAGCAACAGATACTGCGCAAAAAGATTTAATGATATTGCCAGTACGGCAAAGCAAATGTACTTGATGGCAATCATATATAGATGATCCAAGCATATGAGCACAACCAAGCCAAGATAGAACATCTGATGAAATTATCTTTTATTGCTATCTTTGTGGGTGAACCACTATTCTCCTCGACATAGGTAATTTGCAAGTACCGGAGCACACCTAAAATAACAAACAATGTCGTCACATATAAATATTCATTCTGTAGGCGCTGCACCACTTCCGCTGAAGTGGTGTAAAGAATATATGACACAATGACCACCGCTGTCATAATCGTCATGGAGGCATCAATTAATGCCAAATTATAGCCATCGACAGACCTTCTCATTTTAGCCCCGGTATTCAGAAATATGAGTACATCATCACGGCGCTTTGCCAAAGCCATAAATAGCGCCAGTAGAAATGTCATGATGACGATCCATTTAGATAGCAGCACCCCAGTTGCAGCCGAACCAACAAAAAGACGCAGTACAAAGCCAACAGAAATGATTGCAACGTCAAGAATAGCAATATGCTTCAGGTAGAAGCTATACCCTATATTCAACAACACATAAGTACTGAGTATCACCAGCGATTCGATTGATACAGCGAGCATCAATGCCCCACCTGAGATAAAACACACAAGCATAATACCTAAAGCTACAGGCCTCGAAACAGCCCCAGAGGCCAAGGGACGATATTTCTTTTTAGGGTGCGCTTTATCCGCCTCAATATCCAGCCAATCATTGAGTACATACACGCCGCTTGCACAAATTGAAAACGCAACGAAAGCCTGAATTGACTCTAATAATAAAGCATAATTCGTCACCTGCCCCACAAAGAAAAGAGGCGCTAGAATAAATAAATTTTTTACATACTGATGAGGCCGCATCAGTTTAATTATGTGTTTCATGAACAGTCCAATTATGGTTGCTTAAGCTATCTTCCTGCGGCGAACAGGCTTACCGTCGTGCATTGTGAGGTAAACTTAACGACATCATAAGTACAGCTGAGTTTGATAATGAATAGAAGCTTAATGTGGGGCATCATTGAAAAAATCCGTTATATCCATATACGGACTACTCATGCCACTAAAAATGCCTTTCAACGCTATAAAATGGATAGCCTACCAGATGAACTCAATAACTAGCTAACACTTCTTTTGTCGTAACTTATTTCCAGAAAGTGATCGACACCCTATGCTGCACCAAATGACTGTAAACAATTGTGGCAATATCAAACGTATTTCACGTTAAGGTAAACCGTTGAAAGAAAGGCGTATTTTTTCATGCTATAGTTTTCGCCGTTTTTATAGGTGCATATAGTTTGGTTTCTTTGGCAATGGTAAATTCATGAAAAAACAAAATGAGCAGTTCTCGTCACTTGATTCGCTACGCGGTTTAGCTGCTATCGGTGTGGCTACCTTCCATTTTTCTTATGGATGGGCAGGCTATTTGGCGGTTGATTTTTTTCTGGTACTCAGTGGTTTCATCCTTTCGCATAGCTATCTTTACAGAAATGAAAACTTGTCAACTTTAGAGTTTGTCAGTCATCGCATTGCGCGACTTTATCCTCTGCATATTTTTTCTTTACTGACTTTTTGCGCTGCGTTTTACCTCATGAAAGGCACCATGCCGGTATACAAAGATGGTACTTTATTCACATTTATTCAGAATCTGACGCTAACGCATAATATTGGGCTTAACCCCAAAAGCCTGACTTATAACTTTCCTAGCTGGTCAATTTCAGTTGAATTCTGGGTGAATATTTTATTCATTTTATATATTAGTAAAAAGACAAAAAATTCGACGCTTCTCTTCATTCCTATCGTAGGCATGTTGTTTATCTATAATAATACGGGACACATCGATACCACTTACCAAAATTATTATGGCTTTGCTAACTCCGGAATGATTCGAGGAATTTCTTCTTTTTGCTTGGGTATATTAGCCTACCGGATTTACCTAAATATTAGAGGTAATGCGGCACTATATCGCTATGTATTAGCCTGGCAAATCCTGTGTGTCTTGATAATATTTATGATTGTCGATACCAGAGAGAAGCTATTTAGTCCTCTGGATATATTCACCCCGTTTATCTTCATGTTTACTGTTATCGCCTTTGCGATGGAAAAAGGCGCACTTTCAATATGGCTTGGAAAAATAAAATATCTTGGGACTATTTCATACTCAATTTATCTCAACCAACTGACCGTACTCTATGTTGTTATGTACTGTATTCGATCCTCTGGCATTGAAATGCCAAAATACTATATTGAAGCCATATTTCTGGTGACCTTAATTATCTATTCACATCTCACGTATGTAGCGATTGAACGCCCATGTAGAGTAAGAGGTCGCAACTTTTTATCAAAAGTCTTTAATGGGAAAAATAATCCAGAACCTAATGACAAAGCGCTTAGCTAAACACCAATAGAGCTTTGTCCACAGACACAAATACCTGAACTAGGAAAATAAATGAAGACTGATGACGTCCAAAAAAAAATAAATCTGGTCATATTAACGGCCTTTGTGTGCTTTGTTGCGAATCAGGCTATGATCGCTATATATAGAGATTTAAACGCTAATGGCCTTGGCATATGGGTTTATACAGATTGGTTAATTAACTATTCAACGGGGTTTATAAGGCGTGGCCTTGCTGGGGAATTTATTCTTTCAATGAGTGAGGTAGTTGCGCCCTATAAAATGGCAATCATTCTGTCTTGGGCACTTTATTTCAGCTTATGTGTATCACTTTTCTATCTAATCTCAAAAAATATCAAAAAAATACCGCCACTTTATCTCTTGGTTTTACTTTTTTTACCTTCATCAGTTCTTTTTTATATTTTTGATCATCAGGCCCTAGGCCGGAAAGAAACCTTAGGTTTTCTATTTGTATTCTTCCATTTGCTGATTCTTCAGGGACACATAACTAAACAAAGAAGCCTGAATTCCTATATTAAAAACCTGGGTCTATTAACCTTTCTATTATTACCGCTGCATATTTTTATTCATGAAGCCTCACTCTTCTTATTCATTCCTGTGCACCTAATGATGTCCTGGGCCGTTTTTAGCAGCCAAAGTAACTACAGCAACACCAAGAAAGTCACGACCATATTGTTATGCTATGCACCTATTTTACTTAGTTTTCTAGTCGTTTTTTTATGGGGGCGCCCGGAGTTCTTACAAGTAAAAGAAATGTGCATTAATTTAGAGCGTGCCGATGCACTATCTTCAGGCATATGTACTCGCCCTTCAGCCAATCCTATGTTCGCACTCCCCGGAGCACTAGGCGCACTGTCATGGAACTTTAATGAAGCTATTTCCCTATCGGCTTCATTAAGTAAAGAAGTTATCTTCATGTGGGTAATGCTATATAGTTTGCTCGCTTTTATAACCATGAGTTACCTCTCTCGTTTGTCGACATTATTATCTAGAGAGCCAGAGGAAGAAATAGACGAAAACGAAAATATAAAAGATGAGGCACACAGTGCACTTATTCGTTTCAAGTATTTTATTTTCCCGCTTATTTGTACCTTTCCACTATTCGTTATGGGCTGGGATTTTGGCCGCTGGGTTGCAGTAGTCTGTATTAATTTTGGGATGATCACCTTGTCCAAAGAGTTGGGTTTACTTGAACTTCGTAGCTTTTCTCGGCAAGGCGTGATACTTGAAAAATGTGCCAAGATTGCCGGGCCGATACGGCTTAGCAAAAAGAGTTTGGGTGGTTTTCTGGCTATACTCCTTGTCGTACTGTGTTTTTTCTATTTAAGAGTGCCTCATTGCTGTATTAAAGAAGACAATTTCAATTTTATCGCTCAGCCACTGCAATCATTTATACAAATTTTGTTGAAGTAATTTGGTTACTATTGCAACTGACAAGAGTGTTATCAAAATCACTAATTCACTAACGTTTATAAAATAAAAGGAATATAACTCATGCCTCGTAAGTTACATATTGGCGGTATAGAAAAGCGAGAAGGCTGGGAAATTCTGAATGCGATCCAAAGCCCAGATGTCGATCATTTTGGCAATGCCAATGATTTATCACAATTTGAAGATAATAGTTTCGCTGAAATATATGCGTCCCATATCGTGGAGCACTTAGATTATAAGGACGAAATACAAAACACCCTGAAAGAGTGGTTCCGTGTATTAGAACCCAAAGGGAAATTGCTTATCAGCGTTCCGGATATGGACATACTCTGTCAACTCTTCCTGTTAAAGGATGAGATAAACACGGAAGACAAGTTCCGACTAATGCGCATGATGTTTGGTGGGCATTTAGATAAATACGACTATCACTATGTCGGGCTAAATGGTGAGTTCCTGCATAGCTATCTTCATTACGCTGGGTTTACTAACATTAAAAAAGTAAAAGAATTTGACCTATTTAGTGATGACAGTAAATCAACGTTTAAAGGCATCCCTATTAGTTTAAATGTCGTTGCAGAGAAAGCTTAATCATCTACCCTTTACTATCATTCCCGGCGCATACTTTTCCATCCAGAAACGAATGCGCCTGAGTAAAGATTTCTGAAAGCCACCTAAATCGTCCGCTATCAAGCTGACTTGTATATATCGATTTACTTTAGCTACGACTGCACCTGATTTACGCTCGAGGGCAAATTCACGACTTTGCAAATTTGCGCCGTTCACGACATCTAATATCGGTGCTTTGAAACCTTCGCCTAAAGCAAGTGATAAATCTTCTTGGAACTCAGGCTGTAAAATCGGATCAATCATCACCAACGCAAAGCCACTCTCAGTAATAGACGCCGCACGCGACTGAATATAATTCAGCGCCAAGTTAGCGGCTGATCGATAAGCCACAATAATAATATTCTGATACCCTGTTCTCGCCAAATGATCCATAGCCGCCTGAATATGCGCACCAGCACGCACGGGGTAAGGAATAAGGCTCACTTCATTTTTGACCGCTGCCAAATCGATATCAACGGGCTCCTTATCCTGCTTATCAACGACTTCAGTTTCCGTCGTTTCAACAGCGCCTTGCTCACTGTCATCAGTATTTGATTTCAGCGCCTCTTGTGGAAGCCCCTCCTTGCTTGAAATTCGTGCAACAGAATTGAGTTGTTGTTTTAATGCCGCGCTGAGTTGAACAGTATCCATGGCCTTATTGGGTAAAGTCCTTTTGGGTACCTCGCGTAAAATGTCGCTGGGTAAATTGACAGACAAGGTATACCAGCCAGAATCAGGCAACTGAGTTCTCAAGGGATGTATAAGGTAAGGCCAATCAGCATGTTGCTCCTTATCATGAAGTAGCAATACTGCGCCTTGAGGTATAGCCGTTCTTGGCAGTTTCTGTAGAGACAAAACTTGGTTACTGACGTCGGAGTCGGGATACTGTACTTCCAGCCAAACCACATCACTGGCTTTCACTTCTTCTGAAAGCGCTTTTTGATGATATTGCTCGGCCTCCAAGCGGCCTAATCTAACTAAGTCTGTACTTTCCGTTTGAGGCTGACCGGCATTATTTTCGGATGATTCCTCTGGTATTTCATTCTGCCCAAAAGCAGATGAGGCCAAGAATAATATCAAAATAGACACTAGTAGTTTTTGCTGCATTAATCTGTTCCAGATCCAGTTGATTCTATACATATACGATGAGAAAAATGTACATATACTATTAGAAAAAGTTCGACTCAGTTAGAATAGCCCAATTTACACACTCTGATACATACCCTGAGGATGCCATGAGTCAATATTTAATCGCCCCGTCTATTCTATCCGCAAATTTTGCCAAACTTGGCGAAGAAGTAGATAAAGTCCTCGAGTCCGGCGCTGACATCGTACATTTTGATGTCATGGACAACCATTATGTTCCCAACCTTACTATCGGCCCAATGGTTTGTGAAGCGCTTAGAAAACATGGTGTCACGGCGCCAATTGATGCCCACCTCATGGTCAAGCCCGTCGACGATATGATTCGCAGCTTTATTGATGCCGGTGCAACCTATATTACTTTTCACCCTGAAGCATCAGATCATATCGACCGTTCTTTACAACTCATTAAAGATGGTGGCTGTAAAGCAGGCTTAGTCTTTAATCCTGCCGCCCCCTTGCACTATTTAGATCATGTTATGGATCGTTTGGACATGATCTTGCTCATGTCCGTCAACCCTGGATTTGGTGGCCAAAAGTTTATTCCTTCTACCTTGAATAAATTACGCCAAGCCAGAAAAATTATTGATGATTCTGGCAGAGATATCCGTTTGGAGATAGATGGCGGTGTCACTATTAAGAATATTGCTGAAATAGCCAAAGCCGGTGCCGATACCTTTGTAGCGGGTTCGGCTATTTTTAATACAGATGATTATCAAGCAACAATCCAAGCGATGCGCGCGGAGTTAGCTTCAGTTTAATGTCAATAATGACTGCCCGCTAAGTCTTCGTTTTACTCACGCCATTTTTATCCAAAAAGGCGTGAGTAATTGAAACCTGTCCGGTTTCAACCAGTCACAGACACTTTTTTGTCTGCCACAAGCTCTAGGCGAAACTCTCTTTTAAAGCAAAACCTGCTTTTCTTTGGCCCGGTAACACTCGACCTGACAACATTCGACCTAATAACAAGTAGATAAAGCCCAAGATAAATAAGGTTAAAGGGTTTGGTTCAGGTACAGCCTGTGCCTTTGGTTCGTCAAAAACAGGCTCATCAAGAACAGGTTCATCAATGCTGGGTATTAGACTCTGAGGTATATCATTGGTGGCCGCAAGAAATACCTGCTCGGCATTCAACTCACCAAATGACGATAAACCACCTCGCCAGCTAAACTCCTCACTCTCAAAACCACTGCCTGCTAATTGAATCGATTGACCCACTGCCGTGCCGCTACCTTCACTAATACCCACATCAACACTGGTTTCCCCTTGAGCGGCGCCATCAAACGCCGTTAACGTCCCTTCATAACTCAAAAACTGTACTAGCTGGCCCAAGTCATCAACCAAGGCCATACCATCATTCACGCCATTTTGAAGGCCCCTGTTTCCAGAAAAGGATAAAGCACCAAAGCCATTTTCCTGGTTAGAAATTTGCCCTGAAAGATCCCATGACATATAAACCAGGCCATTATTACCATTATAAAAATCCAGACTCCAACCGCTTAAATCTGAGCCCGCAACGCCGGCAATTTCAACATACTCATACACATCGCCACCGGTATTATCATAATGAAACTCATTAATAAATTGAGGTAAAGCGGAGGCGTTCGCGTTTGCTAGCGTTAGCAAAAGAAGAAGCTGTAAGTTCTGAGGTGAAAAAAATCCGTGAAAATATCTGTGATGAATACACATAAAAAATCCCTTTAAGTTTGATGGCATGACTTAGTGAGTCATGCCAAATTTTAGCAAACATCCTGTTTGCCGCTTTCAAGTATTAAGTCACGGAAATGCAAAACTCCCCACGCCTTAAGAGCTAGTAAAAATTTACGCAAAATATAAAATTTCAACAGCACCACAAAATATACCCAATAATCAGAAAAAAGAATACCTCTATACCCCTGAATATGGAAAAAATCATGGGTGCCGTCATATCTCGATAGATATCCCGGTACCAGCCATTGATTCAATGAAAAGCCTGTTGTAATCTTACACATTAGTTTAACTATGCATTATACGTACTGTTCATTGTACGTACTGCGCATTGACGTAAATAAAAAAGAGAGACCGTTCAGTGTCTGCTACAACTCCAAATCTGATCATGCCCCACGGCCTTCTTCATCCTTGTCGTTGGCGAAGCTAGCCATTCGGACGCCGTTTTTATACGGAGGTCCTTTTCATTTTGGCAGGTTAAATTTCATTGCTTATTTTCGCCTGCCCAGCTTTGCTTATTAAATATACGATTTAGGAAATAACATGACACCTGAACAATTCACAGCCTTGGCGGAACAAGGCTATAACCGAATTCCTATTACGCGTGAAGTACTCGCGGATCTAGACACGCCACTGAGCACCTATTTGAAACTGGCTAACAGCGCTTATTCTTATCTTCTTGAATCCGTTCAGGGAGGCGAAAAATGGGGCCGTTATTCTATTATTGGCCTGCCCTGTAGCCAGATTTTAAAAATTTCGGGTAACACCGCTACGGTTGAGCTAGATGGCGACATCATCGAGCAAGAAAACTGCCCGGACCCTTTGGCTTACGTTGAAAAGTTTCAAGCCCGCTTCAAGGTACCCGAGCTTGAGGGTTTACCCCGTTTCAATGGCGGTCTAGTCGGTTACTTTGCATATGACACGGTACGTTATATCGAACCTAAGCTCGCCGCATCGTGCCCGGAAGATCCTTTAGGAACACCTGATATTTTATTGATGGTTTCTGATCAAGTGGTGGTGTTTGATAATCTCAGCGGTAAGTTGATTTTGATTCATCATGCCGATCCGAGTGTCGATGATGCTTATCAAATTGGCCAATCGGTACTTGATCTACTGGTGCATCGCTTACGCAATAACAGTACCGTAGCACCTGAAAAGGAGCTGCTAGAAAATGCGGCAAAACCCGCTATTCAAGAATCTGACTTTATCTCCGGGTTTTCTGAAGAAAAATTCAAAAAGGGTGTCGACACCATCAAAGAGTACGTACTTTCTGGAGATGTGATGCAAGCCGTTTTGTCACAAAGAATGTCGATCCCATTCGAGACTGAACCCTTGGATTTGTATCGCTCGCTACGTTGTTTAAACCCGTCACCCTATATGTATTTTCTTAACTTAGAGGATTTTCATATTGTCGGATCTTCCCCTGAAATATTGGCACGCGTTGAGGATGGTGAAGTCACGGTACGTCCTATCGCGGGTACTCGCATACGTGGCGCGAATGAAGCAGAAGATTTGGCCTTGGAGAAAGAGCTATTAGCGGATCCTAAGGAATGCGCAGAGCACCTTATGCTCATTGACTTGGGCCGAAATGATGCCGGTCGTGTCAGTGAAATTGGCAGCGTCAACTTAACCGATAAAATGGTCATAGAGCGTTATTCTCATGTGATGCATATTGTTTCCAATGTTACGGGTAAACTCAAGCCGAATACCTCTGCCATTGATGTCTTACGCGCAACCTTACCTGCCGGTACGCTTAGCGGGGCACCCAAAATTCGCGCCATGGAGATCATTGATGAACTGGAACCCGTCAAGCGGGGTGTTTATGGTGGCGCAGTCGGGTATCTCTCCTGGAATGGCAATATGGACACAGCGATTGCTATTCGAACAGCGGTCATAAAAGACCAAGTATTACATATTCAGGCCGGTGCAGGTGTGGTGGCAGATTCAGTGCCTCAAAGCGAATGGGATGAAACCATGAATAAAGGGCGCGCTGTCTTCAGAGCGGTAGCAATGGCCACACAAGGCTTAGGTGAGTAGGAGAAAAATATGCTTTTAATGATTGATAATTATGACTCTTTTACTTACAACGTGGTTCAGTATCTAGGGGAACTAGGTGCCGATGTGCAGATCTATCGTAACGATGAAATAAGCATTGCTGATATTGAAAAACTGGCACCTAAAAAAATTGTGATCTCACCCGGCCCTTGTACGCCCAATAAAGCAGGTGTTTCTTTGGCCGTAATAGAGCACTTTAAAGGAAAGTTACCGATACTCGGTATTTGCCTTGGTCACCAGAGTATTGGTCAGGCTTTCGGGGGAGAGATTGTCCGCGCTGGCCAAGTGATGCATGGTAAAACATCACCCGTTCATCATAATAATACAGGTGTATTTTCTGGTTTGGGCATGCCCTTTACAGCCACCCGGTATCATTCTTTAGTTGTCTGTAAAGAGTCACTGCCAGAGTGTTTGGAAGTCACGGCCTGGACAGAAAATGAAGATGGCAGCATGGAAGAAATTATGGGCATCAGACACAAAGAACTGGATATTGAGGGTGTACAGTTTCACCCTGAATCTATTCTCAGTGAATATGGCCATGATTTATTGAAGAATTTCTTAGAGCGTTAAGCCATACTTTGAGCGCTTTGTGCCACATGACCAACAAAGCGCTTATCGTTTTATATACTAGACAACACGAACAAATATTAGCCAATACAAATAAATACTAACCAATACATATTTAGGTAAACCCATGGAAATTACGCAAGCCCTTGCTAAAGTCGTTACCAATGAAAGCCTTTCAACTGATGAAATGAAATCTGTGATGCAACAGATTATGACGGGTCAGGCAACAGAAGCTCAAATCGGTGGATTTTTAGTCGCCTTGCGTATGAAAGGTGAAACCATTTCAGAGATTACAGGCGCGGCACAAGTCATGCGTGAGCTATCGACCAAAGTAAAGGTTTCAGGTGACTATCTTGTTGATACCTGTGGCACAGGTGGCGATGGCGCGAATCTTTTTAATGTTTCAACTGCTAGCGCTTTCGTGGTCGCAGCAGCAGGCGGACAAGTCGCTAAACACGGCAATCGTAGTGTCTCCAGCAGTACCGGCAGTGCCGATGTACTTGAAGCCGCCGGCATCAACCTAGCCCTCAGCCCTGAGCAGGTTCAACGTTGTATCGACGAAATTGGCGTCGGTTTCATGTTTGCTCCCGCGCATCATAGTGCGATGAAGCATGCCATTGGCCCACGTAAGCAAATGGCCATTCGGACTATTTTCAATATGCTCGGCCCAATAACCAACCCGGCTGGTGTGAGTAAACAGGTAATTGGCGTATTCAGCAAAGCGCTGTGTAAACCTATGGCTGAAGTACTCAAGTGCTTAGGCAGTGAACATGTGCTTATCGTTCATGCCTCCGATGGCTTAGATGAAATTACTTTATCTGGCGAAACATATGTTGCCGAATTAAAAAATGGCGAAGTCAGTGAGTACACAATCTCACCCTCTGATTTCGGATTCGAGCCGCAATCCCTTGATGGCTTAAGTGTTGAAAGTGCCGCCGACAGCCTGGCTTTAATAAAGTCTGCTTTAGGCAAAGACCAGGATGAGCCTGCAAAAAAAGCCCGTGTCATTATTACCCTTAATGCAGGCGCTGCGGTTTATGCCTCTGGTTTAGCGACCAGCTTGGAAGAAGGTATTGAGCTGGCAGCCGATGCGATTGGCAGTGGCCTTGCCTCAACAAAATTAGCAGACCTGGCGAGCTTTACAAACGTATTTTCAGTATAAACGAACTTCAAACCTATTAATTTAAAAGCAAAGCGGATTTACCATGTCACAAGTTTCATTCGGACCTAATGCTTCAGCCGATTCAACACCGACTATTCTGAAAAAAATAGTTACCCGTAAATGGCAAGAAATTGAGCAAAGACAACGTTTATTGAAACTTGCTGACTGTCAGGCTCAAGCTTTTGATATGGCCGATACACGCGGTTTTGTGAATAGCATTGAAAGTAAAATTGCCCAACAATTACCAGCTATCATTGCAGAGATCAAAAAAGCATCGCCCAGCAAAGGTATCATTCGGGAAAATTTTATTCCGCAAGAAATTGCTGAAAGCTATGAAGCAGCGGGCGCTGCGTGTCTGTCAGTACTCACTGATCATGATTTTTTTCAAGGGCATGAAGATTTTCTTCAACAAGCGCGTGCAGCAAGCGCCTTACCCATCATCCGTAAAGACTTCATGGTTGCACCTTATCAAATCTATGAAAGCCGTGTCGTGAATGCCGATTGTATTTTATTAATTGCGGCCTGCCTGACCAAAGACCAAATGCAGGAGTTGGCAGGTATTGCGAGCGAAATTGGTTTAGATGTATTGGTTGAAGTACATAACGAAGACGAACTTCAGCAAGCACTGACTTTAAATACCAAACTCCTGGGGATTAATAATCGGGACTTGCATAGCTTTGAAGTCTCACTGGAGAATACTTTCAAGCTTTTGGACCAGATCCCTGAAAATCGAATTGTGGTAACAGAAAGCGGCATTCATACACCCGAAGATGTGCACGCTATGCAAGCACAAAAAGTGAATTCATTCCTGGTCGGAGAAGCATTCATGCGCGCTGACAACCCGGGAGATGAGCTCAAACGCTTATTCTTTAGTTAGTCACTGAAGAATAAGCATCTCTGATAAAAGAAGGGTGCGCGCTTATCAGTTGTTAAGCCAGCCTATAAACAATCGTATTGTGATTGCTTGTCAAAAGACACTGAGACCATATCGAAACCCGCATCAGACAGCTGAAGTAATAATGAGTGGTCTTTAAGTACTTTTGAACAAATGCTATGAATACTATGTTGTAGGTCGTTGTTTTGATGACCGACACTCGCCAGCGCTAAATCAAAATCCATGACCAAATAACGCATGTTACCAAATTCATCGGCATGCACTTGGTCAATACTTTCGTAATCAATATATTTGAAGTCATCACTCGCATCAAAGTGAGAAGCAAGTTTTTGTGATAGTTCATCAGCTTCGGTAATAGCGGCCAAAGAAAACATCAATACAAATATTACAGTACCCTGTAAGAAGGTATTCAACATGCTTTGCTTCATATTTGACGGCCTCTCTCTAGACTAAGTTCGATTAATTGAATTTAGTCTAGCTAAAAGGTCCGCACTTTATTAGTACCTGAAGCCGTGTTTTACCCTTGTTTACACTTGCCTGTATTTAGACGCTACATATTGAACGACCGATATTAAACAACATAGATACCGCTCAAAGACTGCTAGCAACTAGACTTTAAGTGTTTCAGCATACGGCGGCCAACCAAGCGGTTTCCCGGCTAAAAGATGCAAGTGAATGTGGTACACAGATTGGCCTCCATGCTCATTACAATTCATCACTACCCGGTAGCCATCTTCAGCAAAGCCCATATCCGCGGCGATGTTTCGAGCAACATAAAATAAATGACCAAATAATTCTTTATCGTCCGCTTGCATATCGTTGATAGTTGCAATCGGTTTCTTGGGGATAATTAACAAATGAGTCGGCGCGGTCGGTTGAATATCATTAAAAGCTAAACAAAGCTCATCTTCATAAACAATATCTGCAGGAATTTCACGATTAATTATTTTAGTGAACAGGGTATCTGACATAAATTAATTTCCTATATAAGCATTTTTTAAATCGCTTTAGCTAACTTGGGTAAGTCACCACTGGCGCCAATGGCATATTTCATCACATTATTTTTAGCCAAATGAAAGTGATTGGCTAAACCTAAGCCTAAATTACGTGCCACACGTAAAGGCAAAGTGTCATTACTAAAACCATAATAGAAGGCATCCATAATACTCATCATGGTTTGGTTTTCAGACCGCCGACGCTGTTGGTATGCTTTCAATACAGCAAGAGAAGCAATATCCTGATCTTGTATAACGGCTTGAGCCAACACTTCGATCAAAACCGCTGCATCTAAAAACCCCAAATTGACACCTTGCCCCGCTAGAGGGTTGATCGTATGGGCGGCATCCCCTGCAATGGCAATCCCCTGTTTCACATAATCGATGGCATGTGATTTAAATAAAGGGAAGCTTGCTCGATCCACCACGTTGAGCAGGTCGGGTAAATCGTCCGGATAGGTTTTTTGTAAGGTGCTTAATAACTCGGAATCGTCCATTTGACGTAAAGCCTGAATTTTTTCAGGATGATCATACCAAACCAAAGAAGCGTAATGTCCCTCGCCACTATCCGCTAAAGGCAGAAAAGCAATCGGTCCATGAGCGGTAAAGGATTGCCAGGTAATATCTTCCTGGCAGCCCTGGTAGGCAATGGTGCACACAAAGGCCTGCTGCTCATATTGTTCACGGTACTGGCCTAAACTTGCCTGTTCACGAACTTGCGACATGGCACCGTCCGCACCAATCACCAGCTTGGCAGACAGCTCACCTTGCTCAGCGAGTACTACCCGTTTTTCTTTGCCTTCCAGGTGCATTTCGACAATATGATCCGGACAAAAAATTTGGATGTTATCTAGCGAACTCATGGCTTCATGTAAGCCTAGGTGAACGATATCATTTTCAATTATATGGCCTAAATGATTTTGCCCTATCGCCTCGGCACTAAATTCAGTTCTGGCCCAGCGGGAGATATCAGGCAAGAGTGCAGATAAACCTTGTTTAGCAGGCATTTCATTCACTGCCAGGCGACGATAAGGGCACACACGTTTATTAATAATATGCTGCCAGGCCCCAACATGTTTTAAGACCTGCTCGCTGGCATAACTAATAGCTGAAACCCGAAGATGAGGTGCATCGCCTTTGATGAAAGCCTGTGGTTTTTGTGTATCAACAATCGCGACACTTAAATTGGAATGCGCCAGACCACAGGCGATGGTCGCCCCGACCATGCCAGCGCCCACAATCACGACATCAAAGTGCTTCGCTTTACTCGCGCCAATCATATCAACAGTACTATCCATTATTTGCACTCTTTGCTATAAATTAAGGCTATTATGCAAGATGTCGATACACAATCACATCATCAACAATGAATATACTTCATCAAATGTACCACCTTGAATTTACCCTATTAAATTTACGACGAGATTTTTAGCATGTTTATCTTTATCGCCAAAAAATTAAATACTCGCTACTTTATTTATCTGTTTCTTAGCGGGTGTATATCATCAAGTAGTTTTGCCAGCGGTTTCCCACAACGATTGATTGAAGGGCGTATGCAGTCTTCCCTTGCACCCATTATTGAAACAACTGCGCCCGCCGTCGTCAACATTGCCACCTATACCGTACAACGTACCTATAACCCGCTGCTACAATCACCTTTTTTCAAACACTTTTTCTCACTTCCCGATGAAATTGAAGCAAGCCGAAAAGTGCAAAGTGCCGGCTCAGGCGTGATTGTCGATGCCAAAAATGGCTATGTTCTCACTAACCATCATGTCATTGCTGGCTCCGATGATATTGAGGTAAAACTGCAAGATGGTCGCCACTTTACGGCCAAACTCATCGGTTCGGATGAAAAAGTCGATATCGCATTATTAAAAATTGATGCCAAGAAGCTATCAGCCATACAGTTTGCTAACTCAAATTCACTCGCTGTCGGCGATTTTGTTCTCGCGATTGGCAACCCTTTCGGCTTAGGGCAAACCGTCACGAGTGGCATCGTTAGCGCTTTAGGCCGTAACGGCTTAGGTATTCAGGGTTATGAAGATTTCATTCAAACGGATGCTTCAATTAACCCTGGGAACTCCGGCGGTGCTTTAATTGATCTAAATGGCCATCTTGTTGGCATTAATTCCGCCATCATTGCGCCTGCGGGTGGCAACGTCGGCATTGGTTTTGCCATTCCCACCGAAGTGACTCAGTCTGTCATATCACAACTGATAGAGTATGGAGAAATCCGGCGTGGGGGTATTGGTGCGCGGTTTCAGGATCTTAGCCCAGAATTGGCCGAAGCCTTCTCATTGTCTTCGGGCTCACGCTCAACTTATCAGGGCGCCGTCATTTCACATATATTACCCGATAGCGCAGCTGAAGAGGCTGGCTTAAAAGCCGGGGATATTGTGATAAGCGCGAATCAACGCGCTGTCACTAAGGCTATGGATATTCGAAACCGTATTGGTTTATCTTCCGTAGGAAAACACTTGTCTCTTGAGATTATTCGCTCAGGTAAAACCCTCACCATAGAAACAGAGATCAGAGCGATACCGGTACCCAAGGCATTAGGTAAGCACTTGTCTCCTTACCTAAATGGCACGGCGTTAGTCGATATGATTCCAGGTGACCAGGAAGATGCTGTCGGCGTACAAGTGGAAGCACTCATTCAAACATCCGATGCGCACAGGGTCGGCTTTAAAAAAGGCGATATTATCTTTGGGGTAAACCGGACACGTATTAGAAATATCGAACAATTAAAGCGCTATTTGAATCAAAGGAATGTTCAGGCCTTTAGCATCAGGCGGGGTTATGAAGATTTAATCCTGTATGTCCGTTAATGCAGTATGTCCGCTAATTATTCATCGCCTTTCCATTAACCTCTGGACTGCAGTTCAGGCCGCCTGCTTGTCGGCCCAGAGATTTGGAAATAGCTATTTTTAAATTCGGAAAACTCAATATATCAAGTCTAACCTTAACCCGCTTTTTTGCGCATCAACCAGCTAGGTTTTTTAACCCCGATTTTTGCAAAGCCTTCATTGAGTGTCATTGGGTGAGCCAAATCTAGATAATCTGCTAATTTCATTTTAATAATTTCGTGATGATTCCCTGCTCTGAAAGCGATATCACTCAATTCGTCAAAGCCCTCATACATATACACAGGCACATCATAAAGGTGGCCAAAGGGCGGCATCGCACCGACTTCACAAAAAGGAAAGCGGTCTTTAAATTCATCTTCCGTTGCAAGTGCTACTAACTCAGTTCCCATCGCATGCATAAATCGATCCCAACGAATTCGGCAGGAAGCAGGTAAAACGACCATAGACATACAGCCGTCTAGATTGACCATGACGGTTTTGGCCATTTGGTCACCTTTGATATCAACCCTTTCTGCAATCTCTTTTGCTGTGTATGCAACAGAGTGCTCTATCGATACATATTGAACGTCATTTGAATCTAGATACTTTTTTAATTGTTCTACTGGCATGACAACACCTCAAAATTGTGACTATCTCAAACTCTATACTTACCCTACTTTAAGCAGCAGAGTAGCTTTAATGTTATTCGTCTTATGCGATATAAAACCACATTCGTCATAGATACTAAATTTCGTGTTATTTTAATCTTAGTCATGAAATCAAATAAGTTGAAGTAACAAAAAGTATCTTTTTATTAGCGTGCTTCCATATTTTGTTAAATTCCATCGACTTAGTTCAGCTATGACAGTTGTTTTCATTTATTCGCCACTCACTATAAACGTTAGAAAAAAGCGCAGACAAAATATTGCGATCGAGTTATTCACCCTATGCTTAATCATCTCTAAGCCAATTGCTGTATTAGGATATAATCATGGGCTTCAAATTTAATAGTTATCTGGACACTAGACAATACGATGAAATTAGTCGATCAACTAAATCGAAACCTGAACAAGACGCTTCAGAAAGGCCGGGTTGCGCTTACCTATCCAAAGGGCTGCCCAAGTATTGCGCTGCACCTATTTGATGTTGCCGTATTAGAGGGGCCATTAAGTCACGATGAAGCGCAAGCTGTTGTCGCAGAACCTGCCTATTGGTCATTCTCTTGGGCCAGTGGCCAGGTACTTTCTGAATTTATTTTGTCTAACCCAGCACTTGTGAGAGGAAAAGTGATGGCAGATTTTGGCTCTGGTTCTGGCATTGTTGCCATTGCGGCTGCCAAAGCGGGCGCTAAGAAAGTATATGCCTGTGATACCGATACAGATGCCCTAGATGCTGTAAAAGCAAATGCTCTCGCCAATAAAGTTAACATATCCACGGTTGAGAATTTTAAAGAGATTGATGAAGCACTGGACCTTATTACCGCAGCAGATGTGCTTTATGATCCTGACAATTTAGGCTTTTTAGATTTTTTTCATCAACAGGCAAAACAGGTTTTATTGGCAGACTCACGCATCAAAAAACTCCCTTCAGAACATTATTTGCTGCAAACCACCGTCGAGGCGCGTACATGGCCAGATTTGAACGAATTCGAAGAGTTTAATCAGGTAAGAATTTACCTTTCACAAAATGGGAAAAAATAAGAAAATAAGCAATAATACCCCCTACATCGGCCAACATATCCCAAAAAGAAAAAGTACGATAAGGCAAATAAGCCTGAACAACTTCTATTGATGAACCAAGAAGTGTCAAAGCAAAAATCAGTAAATATTGATTAGCCCGTGGATGGGCTAAATGCGATAGCAGCCCCATGATAAAAAAGCCCGTGCAGTGCAGAAGTTTATCATTAAGCTGCGGCTGTAAGCCTGCCTGTGCAGGCGCAAAAGCAATAATACAGCCCGCAATAACGGCTAAATAAAAGATTATTTTATTTAGCCAGATTGTCTGCACCATTGTTTGAACGACGCTTTGAATTGAAGAAACAAATAAATTGAACACTGTCTTAACCGTAAATAGAGCTTAATTAAACGCGCTATTATAGCTATATTTCGAGTAATAAAATACTGCTATCATCTCATCACTTTTACGATCCAAGCACTACTTTGAAGGTTCAATATATGAATGGAAATTTATTCCAAGGTTTCAGTTATCTGATACAAGGTTTTAAAATTATCTGCCAACCCGGTTTCCGGCTTTTCTTGTTCGTTCCCCTATGTGTCAATGCGGCACTATTCACCTTACTCATAATTTGGGCCAAAAGCTTAATCAGCGGTTGGATGGCGACTATGTTATCGTGGCTGCCTGAATGGTTAGGGTTTCTCGAGTGGTTATTTTGGGCAGCCTATTTAGTCGTTATTCTAATGACTTTATTTTATGGTTTTGTCGCGGCGGCAAATCTAATTGGTGCGCCTTTTTACGGCTATCTGGCAGAAATGACTGAAAGGCATCTTACTGGAGAGCGTCAGGAAGAAGCCTTCTCATGGAAGGTATTAATCTCCATGATCCCTAAAACAGTTAAACGTGAATTACAGAAAATATTCTATTATTTACCCCGTGTTATCGGTCTGCTGATATTAGGGCTCATTCCAGGCTTAAACTTGTTTGCTGCTGTTGCCTGGCTATTATTTTCAGGCTGGATGATGGCCATTCAGTATATTGATTACCCTGCCGACAACCATAATTTAAGTTTTCCAGAGATGCGAAAATACTTATCGGCTCATCGATTTACATCACTCGGCTTCGGCATGCTCACCTTTGGGGCGACCCTATTTCCTTTATTGAACTTATTTGCGCTTCCGGCTGCCGTCTGTGGCGCAGTGGTTTTTTGGGTGAATGAGAAGCAATCAT
>Ga0105348_1000278_pt1 | contig 38000 bp, 38 predicted proteins | sample EN8Hudsemesocosm_2_FD_83504 | JGI IMG/M metagenome (GOLD analysis project Ga0105348, IMG submission 83504) | Methane-oxidizing microbial communities from mesocosms in the Hudson Canyon - EN8C Hudson Canyon | ecosystem: Environmental > Aquatic > Marine > Cold seeps | place: Hudson Canyon... | reverse complement strand
ACTATCTTTGCTAGGAAGGAATCTTCATGAAAACAAAAAATAGAGGTGAATAATGAAAAAACCAGAACTAGCCGCAGCCATTGCAGCAAAAGCTGATGTAACAAAAGAAAAAGCAGGTGAGATTATTAACGCGATGACTGATGAAATTACTAATGCGATGAGTAAAGGGGATGCAGTTACCTTGATTGGTTTTGGAACTTTTTCAAGAAGAGAGCGAAGTGCTCGAACGGGAAAAAATCCGCAAACGGGCGCAGCAATACAAATTAAAGCAAGTAAAAGCGTTGGGTTTAAGGCAGGTAAATCACTTAAAGATGCCGTGAATATCTAACTTTGGATATTTGAGTGCAGGTTGCGATTAGATAAATTTAATTGCAACCTGCAAAATAACGTTTTCATTAGGAGTGTTAATTTATTAACAGATAAAGCTATCTCCCTCCCCCCTCTACCTGATTTTTTTCAAAAAGAACCAAAAATGAGTTATATCGACTTATGCTGCTTGTTCAAGCTGATAGGGTGACTAAATCATTTAACATTCTATCATCGAACTGATTTTATCTAATAACTCTTGGCTAATTCCAGGAACTTCGGCTAGTGCTGTTATATTGCTGTATGGCCTTGACTCAATAATTTTTTGAGCTGTACTTTTACCAATACCCTGTAGCGCTGTGAGTTGGTTAATGTCTGCTTTGTTGATGTTAATCAGACTTTCTGTGCTTTTAATTATTTCAGTTTGTGAGGGTTGAATTGTTATAGGCGGCTTATTAGGTTCTTCTATATTCTTATTTAACTTCATTAGCTCAGCGAGAATCGCTGTTTGTTTATCAAGTGAATCACCAGAATTTTGGTTAATTGTCCAGAGTAACCAAAGAACACTCGCAGCCACTAATAGTGTGAAAAACCACATATACTGTACCCTCTCATTCGAAATTAATTTGCGATAAATGAAATATTACCTTCATATATTGTTGCTTTAACTTTTCCTTTTAACTGTTGTTCTATTAAAGGTGAGTTTTTGCCTTTTGACAATAAATCTTCTGCTTTGAGTGTCCAAATTGTGACTGGATCAAAGATGCAGAGGTTTGCGGTTTTTCCTTCAACAATTTCGGGCTTATCCAAAGACAAAATATTCGCGCTTCGTGTTGTCATAGCTAAAATGAATTCTGTTAAAGGTAGTTCATCATTCGCGTTCAGTATTGTTGCCATAGGTAGTAATAACTCAATGCCGCTAATACCGGGTTCGGACTCACCAAAAGGCATTTGTTTTGCTGCCGCTTCATGGGGTTGATGGGCGCTGGTAATTGCATCTATAGCGCCTGATTTAAGACCTTTTAATAATGCTAGTCGGTCGGACTCGGAGCGAATAGGAGGTAAACAGTGAAAAATGCTATTAAAATTTTCTACCTGCTCATCAGTGTAAATAAGGTGATGAACTGCGACGTCTGCGGTGACGTTTATGCCTTTCGCTTTCGCTGCTTCAACTTGTGATACTGAGTCGGAAGCGGATAATTGTGACAAATGCAGATGAACGTCACTAACCTCGGCCAGTTTAATTAACTGAGCAACAGCAATGGTTTCTGCCAAGCTAGGAATGCCTTGTAAACCAATAGTCGTGCTTACATGGTTTTCATGCATAACGCCTTCATGTAAAGACGCTTCAATTGGGTTGATGAATACACTTAAATTATGTGTTTTAGCGTATTCAAAGCAGCGTTTTGTAATGGCCGAGTTTTTGATTGGGTGATAGGCATTACTTAATGCAATGCAGCCTGCTTGTTTAAGGGATGCATATTCAGAGAGTTGTTCTCCTTTCAAACCTTGAGTAAATGCACCTAAAGGAAGAACCTGACACTTATTACTTGTTTGAGCTAATTTGCTAATCAGTTTGGTTACCGCCTCAGAATCATTGACAGGGTCTGTTTCCGGCGTGCAGCAGAGTGTTGTGACACCGCCTGCAGCTGCAGCAGATGTTTCGCTGGCAACTGAGCCTTTGACAGAGTAGCCCGGGTCTCGAAGTGATACGTTTAAATCTATCAGGCCTGGAAAAACATAACAGTCTTTTGCGTCGATATGATGATCTGAAATAAAGCTTGCGTCGGGTGTTGAATCATTTAGATAAATGCTACTAATAGAACCATTTGTAATTTGAATGCTATTGAATGCTTGCCACTCACCCTGGTTATTTAATAAGCTTCCATTGGTGATTTCAATTTTCATGATGCGCTCTCAGCTAACAAGTTTTTAGTTTCAGTTTGGCCACTCATAGCCATTGACATCACCGCCATACGAATAGCAATACCATTAGTAACCTGATCCAAAATAACAGATTGAGGTCCGTCTGCGACTTCAGATTCAATTTCTACGCCTCGATTGATTGGGCCTGGGTGCATGACGATAGCGTCTGGTTTGGCGCATTTGAGTTTTTCCTGTGTGAGTCCATACAACTGGAAATACTCTTGCTCGCTTGGTAGGAGTGCGCCATGCATGCGCTCTTTCTGTAGTCGGAGCATAATGATAACGTCAATATCATTTAAGCCTTGTTCTAAATCATTGAATACGGTGACACCAAGAGACTCTACTTGTGTGGGTAGAAGTGTATTTGGTGCAATCACACGAACCTCATCAACTTCAAGGGTATTTAACGCGCGGATTTGGGATCGAGCAACTCTGGAGTGAAGAATGTCGCCGATGATCGCCACTTTTAATCCCTCAAACTGACCTTTGTTCTGGCGGATTGTGAGCATGTCTAGCATGGCTTGAGTGGGGTGCGCGTGCCAGCCGTCACCGGCATTTACAATCGCAACCCCTGGTGTTACAGATTCAGCTATAAAGTGCGCGGCACCGCTTTGTGCATGCCTAACAACAAACATGTCGCTTGCCATGGCTTCCAGATTTCTCAGCATGTCAGATAAGGATTCACCCTTTGATGTGGCAGAGGTGTTAATGTTGATATTTAATACGTCGGCAGATAAGCGCTTTGCAGCTAATTCAAAAGTACTTCGAGTCCGTGTGCTTGCTTCAAAAAACAAGTTAACGACGGTTTTTCCCCTTAATAGTGGCACTTTTTTAATTTGCCTCTCTCCAACCTCAATAAGCGAGTCTGCAGTGTCCAGAATCTCGGTTAATAACGCTTTACTCAGTCCTGAAATAGTTAAAAAGTGCTTGAGTCGTCCTGATTCAGTCAGCTGTAACGATGATTGCATGACAATTTGTCCTACCTAGTATGTGTCAACTTAAGGGGCGTTTTGTATTTCTAAATTAAGGTTGTCTGGGCCAATTAGTTTTATACGCTCATTCTTTTTGAGTGATAAGTTTGCACCCACGATATTAGGCGATATAGGTAATTCTGGGCGGCCAATATCAACCAGTACCGCCAAAGTAATGCTTGCAGGTCGACCGTAATCGAATAGCTCATTCATAGCTGCGCGTATCGTTCGGCCGGACATCAATACATCATCAAATAATATAAGGTGCTTGTCATTGGTTTCAAAAGGTAAGTTTGATGGTGTGACAGTGGGGTTCAAACCAATCTTGGTAAAATCATCCCGATAAAATGAGATATCTAACTCACCAATTTCCTGGGTGTTATCGAGTTGCTCTTGTATCGCCTTTGCAACCCAAACACCGCCGGATCGAATTCCAATTAGCTCATATTCATTAATGTTTTTGTCTTTGAGGTAATGGTTTAGTTTTTGTGCCATTGAGCTGAGCAGGGCATTTACTGCTTGATTGTCATGCATTAAAGGGGTCCTTCATTCATTGAAAACCATGATTCTAGAATTAGGCAGGCTGCAGCGCCATCAACGGAATGATCTCCGAAATTGATATGCTTGCCTTTTTGTATTTTGATTTGATTCTTTGCTTCATAGCTCGAAAGTCGTTCATCCATCATTTCAACTTCTTTGTTGAATCGCCCTTTTAAGCGCTTACCAAATTTTGTGGCACGTACAGACATATCACTTTGGCTACCGTCCATATTCAAGGGTAGGCCAACAATAAATTTGTTAGGCTTCCATTCGGCAACCAACTTCTCAATAATCGACCAATCTGGAATACCGTCTTTTGCTTGAATAGGTGGGAGTTCACTACCTTTCTTGAGCAGTTCATTACCACTGGCGACACCAAAACGTTTTAAACCAAAGTCGAAACATAAGTATGTTTGATATTTATCACTCATTTTGCTTAACCATTGCTTCTTGTATCGCCATCATTAGGCGTGTCCAATCTGACCGTTTAGCTGGCTTGAATCAATACCTAGCTTCTTCATCGCTTTATTAAATTTATCGTTGTGCTTGGTGTGAAATAAAATATCATCATCAGCAGGGCAGTTGAGCCATGCATTTGCTAGTAGTTCTTCTTCAAGTTGGCCTTCTCCCCAACCTGCATAACCAAGGGTAATTAAATAATTTTCAGGGCCTTTGCCGCAAGCAATCGCTTCTAAAATATCTTTTGAGGTAGTGAGTCTCATATGGTCATTTATTTCAAGTGTTGATTGCCAGAGTCTATTGTCTGTATGAAGAATAAACCCTCTATCTTGCTGGACTGGTCCGCCAATATAGATCAATTGATCTTCGCCGTTGAAAGGAATGTTGAGTTGCTCCAATAGCTTACGAAGAGTAAATTTGCTTGGGCGATTAATGGTGACCCCCATAGCGCCATATTCATCATGCTCACAAATATAACTTAGTGTACTGCTAAAGTTAGGATCAAGTAATTGAGGCATCGAAAGTAAAAACTGGCTTTGTAAACTGGTATTTTTTTTAGAGGCATCCAAGCCGGATTTAGGCTGATTGGTTATCATTGTGATGTGGATACTCCTTTTTTGCTATACGAGAATGTGCGGATGAGCTCAATGATGTCCCGTTCTTTTCTGACTTTTTTAGGGAAAGGAGCAAATGGAGCCGCGCGATGAATTATTTCTTTCGTTCTAGCATCCAATACAAGATTTCCAGAGCTTTGCAGAACGATAACATCCTGGATGGACCCGTCAGCATATATGGAGATTGACATTCTAGGTGTGCCATATAATTTTTTTCCTGCTTCAGTTGGAAAATTTAAACTGCCTATGTTTTCAATCTTTTTAACGACATGTTGAATATATTCAGCATCGACTGCTCTCATGGTCGAGGCTGCATAAAATCGAGTTACGCGAGGGCGCCTTGCATAACTTTGTTGTTGGCGATCCAAATTCGCTTCTAGCTCGGCTATTTCTAGGCTTTGTTCTAATATAGAGCGTCTTGGTTGAACTTTTACTGGTTTTGTTGATTTAACGGCGCGATCAAATAGTGATGGTCGACTATGATCGGAACTTTTAGTGATAATGACTGGTTTCTTTTTAGCAAGCTGTTGTTGTCTTTGTTTTGCCGGAGAAGAGGCTTTTTGTGGTGCTGCATTCTGTTGAATTGCCTGTGAGGGTGATGTCATCATGGCTTTTTTCTCAAGCGTGCCGCTACCAGACTGATTGGTTTCAGCTACGTAATCGGCTTTCTCAGGTTTCTTTTCATCATCAAAACGCGATAAAGTAATTTCCATTGTGAGTGATGCGGGAGTGGGGTCTTCTTGAATAAAGTCAGTTAGCACAATCAGGGCATGAAGTGCTAAAGCAACAAATACTGTAAAGCTTAAGCGGTCAGCTGCACTTACTCCCGATTCTGCAATTAACGATGCCAAACTATTCCCCTAGAGCTTCTGTTTTTTGTTGGAGTTGATGATTTTTTCTTCGATTGTATCCATAAGTTGCCCGGCAATATCTAAATCATAAGCGTTATTCAGTTCTTGAATACAGGTTGGGCTAGTGACATTGATTTCAGTTAAATAATCGCCAATTACATCAATACCAACGAACAATAACCCTCTTTTTTTAATGTCTTTTTTTATCTGGTTTACAATCCAGTGGTCACGCTCACTTAATGTTTGTGCCTCACCTCTGCCACCAGCGGCTAGATTACCACGATGTTCACCTTTTGTTGGGATTCTTGCTAAAGCGTATGGAATAGGCTCGCCATCAATAATAAGTATGCGCTTGTCTCCTTTTTTAATTTCAGGCAAATAGCGTTGCGCCATAATTTGATTTTGACCATGGCATGTTAAGGTTTCCAGAATGACTCCTAAGTTATCATCGCCTTGTTTTACCCTGAAAATTGAAGCGCCTCCCATTCCATCTAAGGGTTTGTAGATCACATCTTTGTGCTCAGCAAGAAACCGCTTCAAGCGGGACTGATCGCGTGAAACTAGTACGGGAGGGCAACATTGTGGAAACTCGGTAGCGTAAAGTTTTTCATTACAATCTCTTAAGCTTTGCGCCTTGTTAACAATTAGCGTGCCCTGTTTCTCAGCGCGTTCAAGAATATGCGTGGCATAAATAAACTCAGCATCTACGGGAGGATCTTTACGCATAATAATGGCATTGAGCTCTGAAAGAGGCTTATCTTGCTGAGAGGAAAATTCAAACCACTGCTCAGGATTTCTTTCAACTTTAACAATTCGCATACTCGCTTTAGCTTCGCCTTGATCCAGATACAAATCAGGGAGTTCCATGTAATAAAGCTCCCAACCTTTTTCTTGTGCAGCAAGCATCATGGCAAAAGAACTGTCTTTTTTAATATTTATGTCCCCAATAGGGTCCATTATAATTCCAAGCTTAATCGTCATTTAAATCCTGCGAAACAAAAAAAATGTACTAGTCTTAGAAATACTAAGACTAATTTAGGTAGGTAAATTGGCATAATTCACTCTAACTACTGGGCAAATAGCCATATTGTATATTTAGAGTCTAAATTCTAGACGATATTCGTCTTCATTACATTTTATATAAAAGAATTTCTTTCTTAGAATATCTAATTAAACTATATATAATATATGCTTATGAAATATATCGTGAATCTATGTTAAAAAACCGGTGTATCTAACATCTCGTTACAAATAGCTTAAAAGTTACGGAAACATATTTTTAATATTGGTCTATAGTAATTTAATGGCAAGTAAAAAAACTGGCTGTGATGTAACGCGTTAGTCGGTATTATTCATTTTTTATGTACTAAATTAAATAATAATGGCTGCTTTTCATTAACAAAGACTATTTTTGTTAGTAGTTTTGAGTGAAAACGCGAGTAAATGTAAATCTTCAAGTGCCCCAGGCTGCTAGATAATGGAAGAGAATTTCGAAAATCTTAAAATAATGGTTATCGATGATAGTAAAACAATTCGTCGTACCGCTGAAACACTACTAAAGAAGGTCGGGTGTACGGTTATTACCGCAACTGATGGTTTTGACGCTTTAGCCAAAATCGCTGACTCCCACCCAGACATTATTTTTGTGGATATTATGATGCCTCGATTAGATGGTTATCAAACATGTGCGCTGATCAAAAATAATAGTGCTTTTAAATCAACGCCCGTTATTATGCTTTCAAGTAAGGATGGATTGTTTGATAAAGCAAAAGGAAGGATTGTTGGCTCAGACCAATACCTGACAAAACCATTTAGTAGAGATGAATTATTAAATACTATTCGCAATCATCGACCGAGTAGTTAATTATATTTAAAACAATGGTGTGTGCCGGCTTAAAAACGGTATGCACTAGCTTTAAAAGTTTTTGCCTGGGGGAACTATGGCTCGTATTTTAATTGTGGATGATTCACCGACTGAAATCCGTAAGATTTCAACTATTTTAGAAAGTAATAATCATGAAGTTATTACCGCTGATAATGGCGCGGATGGTGTCGCAGTAGCAAGAGCTGAGCAACCTGATTTAATTTTAATGGATGTTGTTATGCCCGGTCTGAATGGTTTTCAGGCAACAAGGCAGTTAACGCGAGCACCAGAAACTGCTGAAATTCCTGTGATTATTGTCACCACCAAAGATCAAGAAACAGATCGGGTTTGGGGGACACGGCAAGGCGCTAAAGGCTACCTTGTTAAACCAGTTTCAGAAGAAAGCTTAACAAGTACAATTAATGAATTGCTGAGCTGAAGCCGAGTTAATAAATTATGTCACTACCGGCAAGCCCATTTGGGATATTAACTGAAATTTCGCAGCTAAGCGTTCAATTTTCGACAGGCTTACCTGCTCAGGATGAAGCCGCTGAGTTATGGAATGGCATTGGGTTTACGATTGCTGGTATGCACTATGTTGCTGCGATGGGGTCAATCTCAGAAATTCTTCACTTACCAAAATATACTACTATCCCGGGCGTTGAAAGCTGGATGCTAGGTGTGGCCAATGTTCGTGGGCGCTTGCTGCCTATAATGAACTTATCACGTTTTTTTGGTTTGGAGCATAACTCGCTTAATAGTAGAGATAAGCGGGTATTGGTTGTAGATCACGGCGAAATTTTAAGTGGTTTTATTGTAGATAGTGTGATGGGGATGCAATATTTTGCGGTCGATGACTTTAAAGCTGGCGCCCCGCCAAACTTATCACGTGCTGTTCAGCCCTTTATTAAAGGGGCATATAAAAAGAATGGCACCGACTGGAATGTATTTGATTCCTTTGTATTAACAGAAAATAAAAAATTTCTTGATGTTGCAGTTCGATGATCTGAGAGAATCACTCGTAATAGCAGAAATATCTGAAAACCATACATTAGATAGTAAAAGGCCAGGAGCCAGTAAATGAAAATCATCTCTGGAAAATTTAACGCAGACCAAGGCAATAACTCACGTATATTCCTACTGGGTGGTGCGCTTATTGTTTTATTGGTTGCACTCTTTGTTGTGTCATATTTTATTACGCGTGATGGTAATTATGATAAAGAGTATGCCGGTTATGCGAACGACTTGCGGGTGTTATCGCAAGAAATTGCAAAGAATGCCACAGAGGCTGCAGGCGGTAAAGAAGGTGCATTTAAGCAGCTTGAGCGTTCAAGAGATGATTTCGAAAGAAAATTAAAGTTTATTACCAATGGTAATACTGTTACTGGTTTACCAGCATCTGAATTGGCGGCTCAAGTAGATGTGGTAAAGCGTTGGCAGGTTGTTCGTGATAACGCTGACAGGATTGTTGAAAATAAAAGTACTGTACTGACATTGCACCAGATTGCCGAAACACTTAATGAAACGATTCCTCAGTTGCAGATTGAGTATGAAGATGTCGTTTCTATTTTACTTGAAAATGATGCCCCGGCTGATCAGATATCTGTTGCTGAGCGGCAGTCATTACGAGCAGAACGAATTGTACGAAGCGTGAACAATATTCTAACTGGTGATGAAGACGCCGCTATTGCCGCGAATAGGTTTGGTGAAGATGCGACTTTATTTGGACGTGTAATGAACTCAATGTTTGAGGGCAATGACGCGATGGATATTAGTCAGGTCACCGATGAAGATGCCATTTATGGTCTTGAGGCAATTACAGAGCTATTTGAGTTTGTTGATAGTAACGTTAAGGCAATTTTGGAAACGTCTCCAGAATTATTTAAAGTTCGAAATGCGGCAAATGGCATCTTCGAGAACTCTATTAATTTGCTTGAAGAGACGGCGGCGTTAGCAACACGTTTTCAAACAGAAGCCGCTGGACGTTTTATCAGTCCCGATAAAGCTTATATTATTTTGGCTTTAATTATTTTATTAATCATTTTCGCTGGCTGGTCTTTATTCCAGGACAGTCAAAACCGCTTACAAGTAACTGAAGAACAGAACGAACAGAACCAAAATGCGATTCTACGATTACTTGATGAACTAGCCGATTTAGCAGACGGTGATTTAACGACTGAAGCAACGGTAACAGAAGATTTTACTGGTGCAATTGCTGACTCGATTAACTTTGCGATCGACCAAATGAGAGGCTTGGTTAAAGCCATTCGGGATACAGCTCTACAAGTATCAGCTTCGGCCCAGGAAACTCAAACAACAGCGATGCACTTAGCTGATTCATCAGAGCACCAAGCGCAAGAAATTGCTGGGGCATCTGCTGCGGTTAATGAAATGGCCGTATCGATTGATCAGGTTTCTTCTAACGCTGCAGAATCAACCTCAGTTGCAGAAAGATCTGTAACCATTGCGAAGAAAGGTGCTGAAGTTGTACAGAATACCATTCATGGTATGGATACAATTCGGGAACAAATTCAAGAAACATCGAAACGTATCAAGCGACTAGGTGAATCTTCTCAAGAAATTGGAGATATTGTCTCGTTAATCAATGACATTGCTGACCAAACAAACATCTTATCATTGAATGCTGCGATACAGGCGTCGATGGCTGGGGATGCTGGGCGAGGCTTCGCTGTTGTTGCGGACGAAGTACAGCGACTGGCAGAGCGTTCATCTGCGGCAACCAAGCAGATTGAAGCCTTGGTTAAAACGACTCAAACAGATACAAACGAAGCTGTTATCTCTATGGAGCATACAACCGCTGAAGTTGTACGAGGGGCGCGACTTGCACAAGATGCGGGTGTAGCACTGGAAGAAATTGAAACAGTTTCCATGAGTCTTGCAGATTTGATTCAAAATATTTCAAATGCTTCACGACAACAATCACTGTCAGCCGGACATATTTCTAACACGATGAATGTTATCCAGGAAATCACTTCTCAAACATCATCAGGTACAACGGCAACAGCGAAATCTATTGGTAACTTAGCAGAAATGTCGAGTCAGCTTCGTGATTCAGTGTCTGGCTTTAAACTGCCAGTTGATGATGCGGATGATTCCCAGGTCGCCTAATCAGTTTTTATTAGGCGGTTAAGGTGTATTCAATTAGTGATACCAGATTAGCGAACGTTAGACTGAAGAATTAATTATGAGTTGGGAGAAAGTACCTTTTCCGGTATTAAGTGATGTCCATTTTTTGAAATGGCAGAGTTTACTGGAAGAACGTACGGGTATGTATATTGCCCAAGAGCGCAAGTCTTTATTACAGTCAAACCTGATAATTCGAATGCGTGAAATTGATTGTTTTGATTTTGATCAGTATTACGCACAAATCAGTGCTATTCCAAGCGGTATTGTTGAGTGGAATATATTACTTGATCGTTTAATGGTTCAGGAAACACGCTTTTACAGAAACCCTGAGTCATTGGTACTTTTTCAGGAATTTTTAACCTCACGACTGTTAGATGATACTTCGAAAAAGTCGTTGAACATATGGAGCGTAGGATGCTCAACAGGTGAGGAACCTTATACTCTAGCAGTTTTAGCGACTGAAGCGTTTTTGAAATTTCATAAAGAGCCGTTCTTTGGTATTACTGCGACAGATATTAGTTTGCCTGTATTAAGTAAAGCGAGAGAGGCTATTTATAACACGCGTAAATTAATGGATATGAAGCAGGAACTCGTTGTTCGTCACTTTACGCAGTTAAGTAAAGACTTGTTTAAAGTGAATGATGACATTAGACAAAAAGTTTGTTTTTCAATGGCGAATATGATCGATATTGAAAAAAGTCCATTACGAAACATGGACGCAATTTATTGTCAAAACGTACTAATCTACTTTCGCAAAGAACGTAAACATGCAATTTTAGATAGTCTGGTTCAACGTCTGGCTCCTGGTGGGATGCTTGTCATTGGCCAAGGTGAAGCGGTTGAATGGATTCATCCTCATGTTTCCAGGGTAGAGAATAACCAGACATTGGCGTTTTTACGCCATAAAGATTATTAACATGATTTTGAACTCTGTTTTTACCATGAGCTCAAGATAATATAACGCACTGATTGGAGAAGTTATGGGGAACAACCATGACTATATTGCCCTAGACTGGGTTAAAGGCGAAATAAAACAGACCTTGTCTCAAGCTCAAAAAGCTTTGGAAGTGTTTGTTGAGAATAAAGACGACACGACGCAAATGACTTTTTGCCTGAACTATATACATCAGGTTCATGGCACGTTGCAGATGGTGGAGTTTTATGGCGCAGCATTATTAGCTGAAGAAATGGAAACGTTGTGTCAGTCAATATTAGAAGGTAAGGTCTCTAGTATTCAAGATGCTCTTGAAGTTTTGATGGAGTCGCTTCTTCAGCTTGAAAATTATTTAGAACATATTCAAAAGGGCCAAAGAGATTTACCTGTTGTCCTTTTACCTATTTTAAATGATTTGAGAGCCTTGCAAGGGAGGCCTCTTCTATCTGATACCTCACTTTTCACTCCTAACTTGTCTGCCGCTGAAGTGGTACAAAAACCAGAACATGGTTTTAGAATGCAAGATGAGCAGGTGCTTGCGAATCTGCGAAAGTTAAGGCAGATGTTTCAGTTTTCTCTTGCTGGTGTCATTAGAAATCAAGACCTAGAACAGAATTTTGCCTATTTATATAAAGTTATTGTCAGGCTGGAGAAATTTTGTCAGGGGACGCCAATAGGAAAAATTTGGTGGGTTGCTGTCGGGTACTTGGACGCGATTCAAGGAAATACTGAAGAGTTAAGTTCAGCAACAAAGCACCTGTTGAGAGAACTTGATCATCAAATTAAATTAATGATCGAAGAAAGCGACACAATTCTATCTAAGCCCTTGCCATCTGATCTATTAAAAAATCTTCTTTATTATGTAGCAAGAACAAGTGTTAGCAGTGAGCGAATTGATGAATTAAAAGTTCAGTTTAATCTTTCCTCAGCACTGCTAAGCGAACAAGAAGTTGATGAAGAACGTCAGAAACTTCAAGCGCCTGGCCAAGACACCATGATCTCGGTCGTATCTGCGTTAAGTGATGAGCTGAACCAAATTAAAGACCAGTTAGATCTTTATGTTCGTGGTGACGATAAAGATAATCAGACGCTTTCTGACTTGATCCAACCCATGACCCAAGTAGCTAATACCATTGCTGTATTGGGTTTAGGTGTATCAAGAAAGATGATACTGGAACAAATTACCACTATTGAAAACCTGCTTAAACAAGATGAACCAGCAGATGACCAAGCATTAATGGATATGGCTGGGGCTCTTCTTTATGTAGAAGCTAATTTAATCTCATTGACTAGTGAACATACTCACTCTGACTCAGAACAAGATGAAGAAAATAAGAGTTTTGTTGTACCGGCTGAGCACTTTGAAAGTGCTCATAACGCGGTTATTTTTGAGTCGAGAAATGGATTAGAGCAAGCAAAAAATTGCATTGTAAACTTTATAGCTTCTCAATGGGACCATTCCGAGTTGGAGGGGGTTCCTGATCTTCTTGACAGTATCCGGGGTGGTTTACAAATTATTCCGCTTCCACAAGCTGCAAAACTCCTTCAATCCTGTAGTGGTTATATCAATGAAGTATTATTAGCCGATAAAACTGTTCCCGAATGGCAAGAGTTAGACCGTTTAGCTGATGCGATATCCAGTGTTGAGTACTATATGGAGCGCCTGTCTGAAGGTGCCAAAGATAACGAACGGATTCTTCAAGTTGCTGAGGAAAGTGTCGCAAAGCTAGGTTATCCAACAAGTGGTGCAACGACTGAAATAAGTGAAGAAACCTTACCTGTCTTATCACAATATCATGTCTCTGATGTTGCAACAGAATCGCCTGATGCTGTTGTAAAAGAAAGTGATGAAAATTTGATCGATGATGAAATTCTGGAAATCTTCTTAGAAGAAGCGATTGAGGTTATTGAAGAAATAAAGACCGCGATGACTGCTTTAAAGGTTGAACCTGAAAATCGTGATGAAATACAAACTTTGCGTCGTGCATTTCACACCCTTAAAGGGAGCGGTCGTTTAGTGGGGGCAAGTGCTGTCGCTGATGTAGCATGGCCCGTTGAAAATCTATTAAATAAATACCTGGAAACATCTGAGAGTATTGGTTTAGATATTTTTGATCTGCTTGATGCAGTTATGGCTAAACTTCCGTTATTAGTAGAAGAATTCGCACAAAAAACTGAATCAACAAATTATGATCATTTAGCCATTCGCGCTGAAATGTTACTTGAAAATATGGTTGCAGACTCTTCTACACAAGCTAAGTCTAAGCCAGAGCCAGAGCCAGAGCCAGAGCCAGAGCCAGAGCCAGAGCCAGAGCCAGAGCCAGAGCCAGAGCCAGAGCCAGAACCAGAACCAGAGCCAGAACCAGTTGATGCTGCTGTTCAAAGTGTTATGGATGATGGCGATGACTTGATTGATGAAGAAATTTTAGAAATCTTTATTGAAGAAGCAGGGGAAGTGCTTGAAGCCATTCAAACTCACTTACCTGTATTCATAGCAGAATATAATAATAGCGATGCTCTTTCTGAATTACGACGCGCATTCCATACCTTAAAAGGTAGTGGACGAATGGTCGGAGCCTTGGTGATTGGTGATGTCGCTTGGGGAATCGAAAACCTGCTAAACCGAGTCATTGATGGCTCAATTTTAATGAATAAAGATATTGCTGATTTGATAAGTTATGTTGTTAATCAAATCCCTCCTTTAGTAGAAAGCTTCGAAACCGGTTCACAGACGGATATAGATGTACCTTTAATAGAAAGGCAAGCAGAAGCGTTAGCAAATGGCGAGTTTGTCTCCGTTATTGGTACTTCTGCAGCTGATGACAAAGTTGAAGCAGCAACAGAAGAGTCTCAGGTTGAAGGCAGTTCACTTCAAGTTATAGGCATTGATGATGCTCTACTTGAAATTTTTGAAAATGAAGCTGCATCGCATGTAAAAAGTGTTGAAGATTTTGCGGGTGAAGTAACAGAAAATGTAACGGTTCCTGTTGATGATGACCTATCCAGAGCATTACATACCTTAAAAGGTAGTGCTAATACTGCAAATATAATTCCGATTGCTGCGATTGCAATACCTGTTGAAAAGTTCATCAAAGAAGCACGAGCTAATAATATAGATGTTAATTTCTCTATTGCTCAAATGCTTCTACAGGCAACGTCATTAATAAAGCAAGGTGTTTCACAGTTATCCACAACGCCTCAGCAGGCACTTTCCGAAGCAGACAGTTTCTTAAGTTCATTGGTGGATTTGCAAAAAGAGGTATTCGAAGATCGTTCTGATGAGAATGAATTGGTCGCTGATACGACCCAAGACCCACAAATTATTAATATTTTCCTAACTGAAGGTTTGGATATATTGCTAGATGCCGAAGGCATTCTGAATGAATGGAGTGAGAATCCGGTTTCAGGTGATGCATTGGTTCAGTTATTTGGTGAAGTTAAAACACTTCATCGAGGTGCTAAGGTAGCGGGGCTTGATAGTATTGCTGAGCTATGTGAATGCCTGGAAAACTGCTACGGCAGTATTGATATCGATAAGAAAATACCAGAACCCGAATTTTTAAGTGATATTAAGCGTGGGCATGATGCCTTAATTGATATGATGGATCAGTTAGCAGCAGGTTTAAGCATCAAGCTGGATAACAAGCTATTAGCTGAGCTTAGGGAGCATATCACTACTCAGCCTGAACAGAACGAAACCTTACATGATAAGTTAGTTGAGTTAGAGAATGAGCTTGATGGTGTTCTTCCATCCTACTCCCCTGATGACGTAAGCGAAGATGACAGTTTTGATACTGACGGCGATGTAGAGACAGAACCTGATGACCTTATGGATGCTGAATTAGCTGAAATATTTCTTGAAGAAGCCAATGAGATTGTTCAAGGCATTTCACCTGCTTTAGCAAAATTAAAAGAATCGCCTAGTGACGAACATATTTTAGTTCAGCTCCAGCGAGACTTGCATACTTTGAAAGGTGCTGCGCGTTTAGCCGGAATAGAGCCTGTTGGTGATTTAGCCGATATATTGGAAAAAGTGTTTGAGTTATCTGTTGAGTCGCACTCTGTTTTGGGCGAACTGCTAATTAGTTTACTTGAAGACTCCGCTAGCGCTTTGAGTGAAATGTTAGCGTTCGTTGAGCAGGGTAAGCCTTGCCAGGCTCAAGCAGATTTGATTGAAAAGCTTCAGCAAGCCTCGCAGATTGATGAAGTTCAGGAACAAGGTGTGACTGAAGCGTCATCGGATGCTGTTATTTCAGATGAAGAGACTCAAGATGAGTCAGTACTTGATGTGTCACTACCTGAGCCTCAAGAGTTGGAAGAAGAAAGTAGTGAAGGTTCAGCATTAGACTTAGATCCTGAGTTAGCTGAAATTTTCTTAGAAGAAGCGAATGAGATCATCCATACTTCTGGAGAGCTTCTACATCAATGGGAAAATGATACTCAAAGTATTACTTTGGTTGCCGAATTGCAGCGTGAATTGCACACCCTGAAAGGGGGCGCTCGAATGGCAGAGATTGATAGTATTGGTGATCTATCTCATGAGCTGGAAACACTGTTTGAACTCATTGTTGATAGTCGTTTTGATGCATCTGCTGACATGGTCACATTATGCTTAAGTTGTCATGATGCCTTGGCAAACATGGTTGACGCAATTAGTGATGGTCGCAATGCTCCAACAGCCGTCGTCTTACTAGAACAAATTAAGCACGTAGTTAAAACAGGAAGTGTCGGTGGTACAGAAACTGAATCAGAGACTTCTTTTGAAGAACCTTCTATCACGACAGGAATTGAAGACAACGCTGAGTTGGAAAGTGAATCTCAGGGTGAGCCGATAGAAGATAGCGTAAACGAGGATTTATTTGAAGGAGACTTATTACCATTATTTATTGATGAGAGTAAGGATATCCTAACCGCTGCAGCAGACTATCTGGATCACTGGAGAGAAGATGAAGATGGTGTTGATGGCGTCATAGAGCTGCAACGAGAAATGCACACCTTGAAAGGGGGAGCGCGTTTGGCTGATGTCGATGCAATAGGCGATTTAGCCGATGCAGTGAATCAGCGTTTAGAGCAGTTAATTGAAGGTAAGATACCTGATCATAAATCCTTGTTCGTGGTGGTGACAAAAGCGTATCAAGAACTAACAGAAATGTTAGAAAGCCTCATACACGGGACGGTGATTGCCTCATCACCAGAGTTGATATCTGAAATAAACCAAGCTGGTGGATATTCAGAAACCAATGCAGCACTCGTAAGCCAAATGCCAAATGTGCTTACAACCTCAGTATTGGGTGATTTGGATGAAATTGATGCTGAAGTTGTTGAGATGTTTATCGAAGAGGCTCGTGAATTAATCGAGGCTCTAGAAGAGCAGATCTCTGAATGGTCGAAAGCACCAACTAATGAAAGCTGTAATTTAGAAATTCAACGAATTTTACACACCTTGAAAGGCGGGGCTAGATTATCAAATATAAGTGGGCTTGCTGATGAAAGCCATGCACTTGAATCGCGTTTGTTAGAAGCCCAGAAGAAAAAAGAATCATTTGATGGTGATTTAAAGCAAGCTGTTTTAGCAAAACAGGATATTCTCCTGAAGCTTGTCGATGAAATACAAAAATTGGCAGAACCTACTTCAGAAGAGGAAGTAAAACCAGAGCCTGAATCCCAAGAACCTGAGAAATTAAAGGCGAAAGTTAGTAAGCCTAAGGCGGGTGCTAAAGATCAAGCGGAAAAGGCTGATGGTGCTCCGAAGATAATTCAGAAAGCCGCACCTCAAGAAACCATTCGGGTTTCATCTGACCTATTGGAGTCTTTAGTCAATTTAGCGGGTGAAACCAGTATCTCTCGGGGCCGTTTAGAGCAGCAGATTAGTGACTTTGGTTTTACGCTTGAAGAAATGTCAGCCACTATTGAACGTCTTCGTGAGCAGCTTCGAAGAATGGATATGGAAACAGAAGCTCAGGTGCTATTTACGACTGAAAAAGAAGGCATAAAAGCACCGGATTATGCTGACTTCGACCCACTGGAAATGGATCGATATTCTTCTATTCAGCAGCTCTCCAGAGCGCTGTCTGAAAGTACCTCCGATTTACTAGACTTGCGTGACACTTTGGCAAATCGTGCGCGTGATGCAGAAACACTGTTATTACAGCAATCTCGTATCAACTCCGAATTACAAGAAGGCTTGATGAAGACACGGATGATTCCGTTCTCGTCAATCGTACCAAGACTCAGACGAATTGTTAGGCAGATAGGTACAGAGTTAGGTAAGCAGGTAGAGTTTGATGCTTTAAATGCTGAAGGAGAAATGGATCGTTCTGTATTGGAACGAATGGTTGCACCGCTTGAACATATGCTTAGAAATGCATTGGACCATGGTATTGAATCAGCCGAAGACCGTAAAAAAGCAGGTAAGCCAGAGAGTGGCCAAATTATATTGTCGCTAATGAGAGAGGGTGGAAATATAGCCCTTAAAATGACTGATGATGGCGCAGGTGTTAATGACAAGGTTGTACTCAAAAAGGCTATTAAACAAGGTTTAGTGGAGAAGAATGCCAAACCAACGCATAGTGAAATTATGCAGTTTATTATGCTTCCGGGTTTTAGTACGGCAGAGAAGGTCACGCAAATATCAGGGCGTGGTGTGGGTATGGACGTGGTTGCCAGTGAAATTAAGCAAATGGGCGGCACGATTGATATTGATTCTACATTAGGGAAAGGCACAGAGTTTACCGTCCGCTTACCGTTTACAGTGTCTGTAAACAGAGCATTAATGGTGAATACGGGAGAGGATTTCTACGCAATACCCTTGAATACAATTGAAGGTATTGTTCGTGTTAGTGCTTATGAACTGGAAGAATATTATAAGCCAGATGCGCCGATGTATGAGTACGCTGGGCGTGAATATAACCTTCAATACTTAGGGAAACTATTACATAGTACTCATCACCCTAAGCTTCAGGGTCAGCCTTTACCTCTACCGGTAATACTTGTTAGGGGAGCAGATAAACCGATGGCGCTTCAAGTTGACAGCTTGATGGGGAGTCGGGAAATCGTTGTAAAGAGCTTAGGGCCGCAGTTTTCGAATGTGCATGGCGCATCAGGCGCAACGATATTAGGAGACGGTAGCGTTGTTGTTATTCTTGATCTTCCTGCGTTGATTCGTGATGAGAGTGCTGGACTTCTAGATAGTGCAGGTGCGCTAGAAGTGATACCCAGAGATGTAGAGAAAGCTTCATTAGTCATGGTCATTGATGACTCTGTTACAGTGAGAAAAGTAACGACCAGATTGTTAGAACGAAATGGCTATGAGGTCATAACGGCAAAAGACGGAGTTGATGCCATCGCCACACTTCAAGATTGTAAGCCGGATGTTATGTTGCTGGATATTGAAATGCCTCGAATGGATGGTTTCGAAGTGGCGACACTCGTTCGACATGATGAACGTTTACAAGATATCCCGATCATTATGATTACTTCAAGAACAGGCCAAAAACACAAAGATCGGGCTTTATCAATTGGTGTCAATGGCTATTTAGGTAAGCCATTCCAAGAACATGATCTATTAGAGAACATTGAGAAGTATTTAAACTAATTGTGACGGAACTCGAAGCGACTCAACAGCGCCCTTATATTGGCGTAATTTCAGATTGTGCATTGCAGCGACATGTTCTGCAAAATGTTTTGGTACGGTATGGTTTAAATATTGCCATCATCTGTGATCCATCATTGCTTGAAGGTCAGCGTCAAGAGCGAGTGGAGCAAGTTGACTGCTGGTTGTTAGAACTTGATGACGAAGAGTTTGAATCTGATGCCTTGGATCACTTGATTGATCAAGGGGAAGTGCCGGTTTTATTTGGTTTAGGTAAAGCACCTCCCAAAAACGATGAAGGTTATATTTCTTGGGAGCGTCGTTTATTTGATAAGTTGGAAGAACATCTTGGAAGTGTTGAAATATTGGAGTCCGAAGCATCGCTTCTTGCTTTAGATACGAAAGTTGCGAACCAACCACAGGTTCTCACATCTGAAGCATTAGAAAGTGGTTCTTCTTCTAAGCAAAGGCCTGTCGCAAAGGAAATATGGGTTTTAGCTGCATCACTTGGTGGGCCTGCAGCCGTTAAAGAGTTTTTAGATGAAATGCCCATTAACATTAACGTTGGATTTTTATATGCACAGCATATTGATGCCCACTTTTCTCATGTACTAACAAATGTACTTGGCCGACATTCTAATTTGGATTTAAAGCCAATGGTGCAAGGAAGTTGTTTGCGGGAAGGCGAGGTGGCTGTTGTCCCGGTTGATCATGAAGTTGTTTTTAATGCCGATGGTATTTCGATAAAGAATAGCCCTTGGGATGGCCCATACGGACCATCCATCGATCATCTTTTGGCAAATCTTCTTCGTCACTATGGTGCCCGCTGTCATGTGATTGTGTTTAGTGGTATGGGAAATGATGGTGCTTTATTGGCTCCAAGAATGCAGCGTCAAGGTTGTTCTGTATGGACGCAAACACCAGAAAGTTGCGCAAATGGCTCTATGCCGCAATCTATTATCGATTTAGAATGTACGGAATTAACGGCAACACCTAAAGCTTTAGCTCAAGCATTAATTGCGCGTGCCGGTAGTATACCCATTATGTTAAATGATGAGCCTGCAACACCAACAAAATCGGCTCTTGTTGGACAGGATATTTATCATGATGACCAACAAAATTTGAATTGAGGACTGTGAGTGTGTCGGAATCTCAAAGTGTTATCGCTAGTTTGTATCTTCCCGTGAGTAATAAGCAATTATTACTACCTAATGTCAGTGTTGCTGAAGTGGTTGCTTATCAAGAGCCAAAAAAACGGAATGATGCCCCTGAATATTTTTTAGGGACGGTGCATTGGCGGGGGATTGATATCCCGGTTATTTCATATGAAATTGCCAATGACCTTAAACAAAATGAAACTTCAGCAGCAGCACGAATTGCGGTTATTAATACCATTGGCAAGCACCATGATGCCTTACCTTTTTTTGCAATCATTACACAAGGTATTCCACGACTGGTAAAAGTGAGTGACGATATTATTAAAAAGACCAAGCAAAAGCCTGGGGTTGCAGATTCAGCCTTAATCAAGGTGGATGGTGAAGATGCAACAATCCCTAACCTTGGTTATTTAGAATCATTAGTGTATTCACATATATAAAGTAAACGGTGCCTGACTTATGGGCTTATTTGGTAATCTCACGAAATCGAATTTCGATAAATCTCGCCTTGATACCGCTTCGATATCTTTATTATTTATTTCCCTTTACCAAACATTTAGTTTGGTCTCACAAGGATTTTACTGGCAAAGTATTCTGTTTATTTTGGCAGGAGGCGGTCAGTTTTATTACTTGATTAACTCTCAGAATAAAAAGTTTAGTCTGCGAGTTGCTATGTTTTGTATTACTGTTTTCTGGGTTGCCATTCTTAGTTCGAATTCGGTTAGGCAGGGATGGGAGTTAGACTGGCTTTTTATTCTCATTCCTTGCGCTTACCTGTTACTAAATTTAAAAGCAGCGAATATTATTAATGTAACAGGGTTAATTGTATTACAGGCCGTATTTTATACTGATGATTATTTTACAAATGGAACGGCTAGGTTACTCCCGTTCTTTGTGTTAATGGTCATTGCGAATATGCTAGCAACTCAACACGTATACTTAAAATCAGCACTTAAGCGTTCTCAGACTCATGATGCATTAACCGGCTGCGTAAATAGAGTGTGTTTTCAGCATGAAATTATTAAGGCTTCAGATATCTGTAGACGTTATCAAATTAATATGTCGATGATTTCTTTACAGATAAATGAGCCATCTAAGCAAATTGCTCTGCTGGGAAATGAGCGGTTTGATCAGTATTTGACTTCGCTTGCTCAAGTTTGGTCTAGCCGCTTACGAAATACAGACATTTTATGTCGTTATAGCGATGGGGTTTTTATCGTTTTGTTGCCCAGTACGGTACTTGAGAGCGCATTGTTACTGGCTGATGAACTTGTTAAATCAAGCAAAGACTACGACTTTAATCTCCAAAACAATATTCAAATACGAAGTAAAACGATGACTCATGATGGTACAGAGAGCTGGGAAGACTGGCTAAATAGGACCGTGCTTTAATTAAATTTGGTATTTGAGTGAGCAAAATCTGAATTAGTAGCTAAAATAAATCTACATATAAATTATTATCCGTTAAGTTTCTCTTCTTTACGTCAAAAATAGGGCGCTGGAAATAAGAAGCGAAGTTAGAATGAATAGCGGTTTATACATCGAATCAGCCTTACCCTCTGTTGTTACTAGCTAGCAGGGGGGAGCAATGTAACGAATAGACTTAGGTAGAGCCATGTTTGGATTGAATAAAAATGCATTGAAAGTGAATGAAGTTGCTGTTGACAAGGTTGATCTGCAGGCCTTGGAAACAAAAGCGGCCCTGCTTGATCAATTTTTTGCGCAAGACCCTTTATCACTGATTCAAGCGATTACCTCTTCTGTAGAGCAAAAACGTGAGGGAAGTGATGGTCTTATTCGTCAAGTTGAAGGAAGCTGCCAAGGCTTGGATTCATTAATTGGACAAGGACAGATGATTTTATCATCTGTCCAACAGGCATCAGAGACATCGAATCAAACAGCTGAAGTTTCACAGCAATGTAATGCAGATATGAGGCAACTCTCAAATAACGTTGAAACATCATCGCGTAATATTTCCGAGTTTACATCTCTTTTAGAAAGTTTGGATGAAAGTAATAAAACAATAAGTAAATTGCTGGAGTCAATTAAAGCAATTGCCGATCAAACTAATTTGTTGGCATTGAACGCTGCAATTGAAGCCGCGCGAGCTGGTGAGCATGGACGGGGTTTTGCTGTGGTGGCCGATGAAGTGCGACAATTGGCAAATACATCCAATCAATCAGCAGAAGAAATTCAGGGAGAAATTACAAAAATTACTGAAATTTCTAACTCTGTTATCTCTAAGCAGCAAGAAGTTGCTGAAGTGATGAGTAATAGTGTCACGATTGCAAAAGAGACTATGAATAATCTTGCCTCAATGGAAGACGTGGCAAGTAGTAGTGCAAGTGTTGTAAACGGCCTGTCTTCCAGCTTCTCTGCACAAACAGACGAAGCTGAACAATTGAAATCCAATCTTTTTTCAATGCTTGAAAATACCTCAAATGAAGATAATATCAATGACTTGCTACAGCAACTTTCTGATCAGCTTCAGTCCCTTTCTTAATACATAACATCGACGGTTTTTTGCCGTTGTCTGTTGAAAATTTTTACAGTTATTTTTGAAACCCTTTTAGCTTCTCGATTTTTTATTGAAGCAGGAGGGTTTTTTTGTATAAAAATATTGAGTATTTATTTGATTTAAAAGGAAATATAAGAAATGAGTATAAGCTTATCTTAAGCTGATAAAGTAAATGCTTTATATGGCGTTTATTTTGCTTGTTAAATATATAAGGTTGATGGATAAACTATCTGACCAATCAGCCGATACACTAAGTAGAGAGACTTTATTGGTTAAGGGTAGGTATGTAGTTAAGTGACAGAAACGAGTAGGAGTACGATCATGACATATGACAAACACTCAAGAATGGAAGTACTACGCCGCTTATATTTAAGTAAGTGCGGTCAAATTGAAAAAGCAAAACAATCGTCCGGATTATTGCGCTGCCAAGTGTTAATCGCTGAGGCTGAAGCGATTAAAGCTGAGTTGGAAATTATCTAACTCAGCGCCTTAAAAACCCACGCTACCCGGTTATTCCTAAATTGGGTATAAGTAGTCTGTTGGCTTCTATATTTTACCTCCTTAATGCGTTCTCATTAAAAATATTTCCTATCGTCTAATAAGCATGTAAAATTGCCCCCTTCTGTACTTAAGATAAACAGCCCTTAGTAAAGCAACTGGAAATTTGAATGCTAGACGCGATATCAAAACACTACAAAGCCATCATTGATGATCTAGGAGAAGACAGTGCACGGGAGGGTATGCTCGATACTCCTATGCGCGCGGCTAAAGCCATGCAATTCTTAACGCAAGGTTATGCCAAGAATATTGATGAAATTGTTAATGATGCTGTATTTGAGTCTGATAATGATCAAATGGTAATCATTAAAGATATTGAACTCTACTCACTTTGTGAACATCATTTATTACCCTTTATTGGCAAGTGTCATATTGCTTATCTTCCTGACGGGAAGGTATTGGGCTTATCAAAATTTGCTCGAATTGTTGACATGTACGCTCAACGCTTCCAAATTCAAGAAAATCTAACGCGACAAGTTGCTGAAACCGTACAAGAAGTGACCGGAGCAAAAGGGGTGGCTGTTATTATTGAATCTCAACATATGTGCATGATGATGCGTGGCGTACAAAAGCAAAACTCATCAATGAATACTTCTGTTATGTTAGGTGCTTTCCGCGATTCACAAGCAACTCGAAGTGAGTTTTTGACCTTGGTAACCCGGTAATGATTAACTCCCACATTTGATGCGATTTTTTTGTACGATTAATTTTTTGAACTACGAACATGACTAGACGAATTTCTTACAGGACCTTTTAATGTTAAAGCTAGATACCCTAAACCAACTCAAACAGCTAAAAAGCGATATAAAATCAAGTCGTAACATCGAGAATGGAACAGTAAAAGGGTCAGCCCATAAATTCGGATTCGTTACGTTGGATATAGGTAAGGATGTTTATTTACCGCCAGATGAGATGCAAAAAGTATTTCCGGGCGACCGTGTTGAAGTTGAAATTATAAAAGACGCAAAAAAGAAAAAAATGGCTAAAATTGAGCGTTTGCTCGAGTCGCCGACTAAAGTATTTTGTGGAAAGTATGTCACAAAAGGAAAAACCCATTTTGTAGAACCTGATATTCCAGGCTTAAGTCGGTGGCTGTTTGTACCTCCGCAGAAACGGAAAAATGCCAATGCGAAAGATCTAGTCAAATGTCGTATTACCCAGCATCCATTTAAGACAGGTAAAGCACAGGCAAGTGTCATTGAAATTTTGGGCAATGATCAAGTTGTCGGGATAGAAAGAAGCTATGCCTGCAGTAAATATGACATTAGTACCGTGTGGAATGACCAGGTTGAGAAACAATTAGCGACATTAGATGAGTCGACGATTGAATTAAAGAAAGCCGGACGTGAAGACTTAAGCGAAATACCCTTTGTGACTATTGATGCTGAATCAACCGTTGATATGGATGATGCACTATATGCCACCAAGAACGATCTGGGTTGGACGCTAAGGGTTGCGATTGCAGACCCTTGTGCTTTAATCGATGCAGGGTCAGCAATTGAGAAAACGGCACTATTACGTGCAACCTCCATTTACTTCCCCGGCCAGCAAGTTCCAATGTTACCTGAAAAATTAGCCGGTGATTTATGTTCACTCGTGGCAGGTAAAGACCGGTTAGTTAAAGTAATGAATATTCAGGTTATGGCTGATGGCGCTTTAGGTGAATATAGTCTTTCTAGTGCAATTATTCGGTCTCGTCAGAAAATGAGCTACACCGAAGTAAGTGCATACTTATCATCTGAGAGTGAAGTTCAGGTTGATGAATCAGTAAAGCCGGTCTTATCGTGTTTACAGACGCTTTCAGATGCTTTGTGCCAATGGCGAGAAAAGAATCTATTAATTCATTCAAACCGAACCGAGTTTTCTCTGGCCATAGATGAAAAGCAAAAAATTGCATCGATCAGTAAAAAAACCAGTACCTTAGCGCATAAGATAGTTGAAGAATCTATGGTTGCAGCCAATCGTTGTATCGCCAAGATGATTGCTGAGAGTGGTAAGGATAGTTTGTTTATTTCCCACCTAGGTCTGCGAAGTGACCGTCTTGAGCCGGTTCAGAAAATCATTAATGAAAGTCTTGGCACTGATGAAAATCTGGACCTATCTACCTTAGGCGGTTTTGTTCAGGCGATGAGCACTGTTTCATCATCGGATGATTTAAAGCCTGTTCATCGAGTAATGGCGCGCCAGCTAGAAAAGAGCCGGCCGGTTTCAACTCCTGCTCCTCATTTTGGTATGGGCTTAGAGCAATACACAACATTTACTTCGCCACTACGAAAAGCGAACGATTATCTTATACATAAACAGCTCAATTCTTTGAAAGATGGCAAGCTGACAGAAGTCATTGATAGTAAGCATTTAGCGAATTTAGAAGACAAGTGGCAGCATGCTAAAGGTGCTGTTTTTGATGTCGAGCAATGGCTAAAGTGCCAGTTTATGGCGAAAAACAAAGATGTTCATGAGGCGAGTGTACTACGAACATTTTCAACCGGCTTTCAAGTTCGTTTGACTGAAAGCGGCATTGAGGGTTTTGTTTCTACAAAAGACATGGATGGTAAATATAGCTTTAATCAGGATTTACTTTGTTTAACGGGTAAAGAGCAATCTTTTGTGCTTGATCAACTTGTACATGTTCGGGTAAGTCAAATTGACTGGTCTCGAAAACAAATTCAGTTTGAACTGCCTCAGGTCTTAAAGGTCGAAAGTCAAGAGTCTGAAACGGCGACTAACACTACACCCGAGAGCACTATGTCCGAAACGATAAAGACGGAAGTTTTATAAGAAGGCGGCATAACTTTTAAGGTATTTTTTACTTATTTTCAGGTTTCCGTCTATTTCGTAAAAAACGGAATGGGCGTAATCTGCTATTGTAAATCAAGCTTCAGGAACGGTTTGGTTACTTAGATGAATAACAAATATATCTACGATGAGGGGGCGCACCTATAGTGGCACCCTATTTTATTTCTTTAAACCTACTAACCCCGCTACCATATATTCACTAATAATCGTGATATAGGTTTCCTGATCTTCAACTTGGGGGCAATTGATATCGCCATTCCAGATTGATCCTATTGCGCCATCAAAGGTCGCTTCCAACCCCATCATTAAGTGCTCAACAGGCTTATTAGGAAGCAGGCCCTGATTAATTCCTTTTTGTAAAATGGTGCCAATATATCCGGTGAATTGCTCATCAAGCATTTCAAATTCAGCTTTAAGCTCAGGCGTCAGTCGCTCACGAAAATCACCTCGTTTACAATAAAATGAAACGCGCGCCTCAGCTGGGTTGCCTAAGAACATTTCAAAAGATGTGCTGATAATTTCTTTAATGGCATCAATGATTTCCGTGCGCTCATCATGTATACGATAGGCTGTTAGAATCCGTGTCATAAAACCTGTCGAGATGTTGGCATAAATATCATCTTTGCAGGTGAAATGTTTATAAACAGTGCCTTTACCAATTTCAGCCTTTTTTGCAATTTGCTCAACGGTGACTGTTTCCCAGTGAGGGTCTTCAAAAAGGCTAACTGCAGCAGCAAGAATTTCTTGCTCTCGTCGGGCAAACTCTCTTTGTTTGCGTGAAATTGGTTTTTCGTCTGTTGTTGTACTGCAGCAGCCTAGCATTTGTATTCCCTGAAAGTCTTTTTTGGTCATTAAGTGACTATTAGTCACAAATTTTATCGATAAAGTACATTCTAATCTAGTTATTTTTTCTGGCTGTAATAAAATTGCGAAAATTTGAAAATAGTCTGACCTGTGACATATGGAAAATTATCTTTTATGAATACCCAAACACTCCAGAAAAAATTTCTAAGTATCAGAAGCCACAAAGCCTTTGAACTTTTTATTGTTTTCGTTATCGTTTTTTCTGCTCTGCTGATTGGCGCGAAAAGTTATGAAATTCCAGAGAGCGTTCACATACTCATGATATGGCTGGACTGGGGAATAACCCTGCTTTTCTTAATCGAAATTATAATACGATTTTTAGGGGAAGAGCATAAGCGGTATTTTTTTAAAAGTGGTTGGAATGTGTTCGATACGCTGATTGTAGTGGTTAGTTTGGTGCCCATTGACAACAGCGAGCTTGCTTTAGTTGGTCGCTTGATACGAATTTTCAGAGTATTAAGAATGATCTCTATCATTCCTGAATTACGCCTGTTATTAAACTCCCTATTAAAAGCACTACCTCAACTCGGCTACGTCGTTTTGCTTATGTTTATCATTTTTTATATTTATGCCGCGATTGGCACCACTTTCTTTGCAGAAATTAACCCTGTTTTATGGGGAGATATAGCCATCTCCTTATTAACGTTATTTCGAGTCATGACATTCGAAGACTGGACCGATGTGATGTATGAAGTAATGACGGTATACAGTCTAAGCTGGACATACTTCATTACCTTTATTTTTTTTACAGCTTTCGCTTTCTTAAATATGGTCATTGGTATTGTTGTAAATGTGTTAGAAGAAGAAAACCATCGCATAAAAGAGGAGGAGGACAAGGCCCAAGGCCGAGCAAGTCTGGATGATTTACAGAAAGAAATACAAGAATTGAAAGCCTTGATTATTTCAGGTAATGGGGCTTCAAAGTAAGAATTGTCTTGTACGATTTAGAGCGCTATATTTTACTTTCTTAACTTATGGAGTGTTTTGTACGACTCAACTCCCTGTCTCCCTCTGTTATTCCGGTAGTCATCTTGCCGGGATTCAGTTCTTATAGGGTTGTTTAATCGAAAGGCCGTTGTGCAAAACTTTGATATTCTATTATTTGGGTAAATCAGGCTAAATTGCTTTTTAGATAACTATCACATACCATCGTGCCGCTATTTATTCATATTACTCTCACGTAGTTTTACTTATGTCTCGCCGAACGCTCCTTGAAATTGGTCTTTTTCAACGCATGCTGATTGCAGCCAGTTTAAGTGGGCTAATCTGTGTTGGGGTTTTCCTTGTTGCACAATAATCTTAAGCGAGCCCGATATGATTCTTGAGTGCGACAATGTAACGCTTGGCTACGAGCTGCACCCTGCGGTACACCATTTATCCATTCAAATTGAGCGTGGTACTTTGATGGCCTTGGTCGGCCCAAATGGTGCCGGTAAAACGACCTTGCTAAAAGGTTTTATGGGGCAAGTTTCACCTTTAGAAGGTTCAATCACGCTGCATGATATTCAGCGTAGTGATATTGCTTATTTGCCTCAGTTAAATCAAGTTGATCGCAGCTTTCCGCTTAGTGTTCAAGAAATGGTGTCTTTAGGAACATGGCGAGAAACCGGTGCGTTTGGTCGTTTAAGAAAACAACATAAGCAGCGTGTAGCTTCTGCTTTAAATCAATTGGGTTTGAGCGGTTTTGAAAAACGTCTGATTGGTTCACTTTCGGGTGGACAAATGCAGCGAGTCTTATTTGCGCGACTTTTAGTGCAAGAGGCAGATTTAATTCTATTGGATGAACCGTTTACAGGAATCGACAGCCGTACGACGCATGACTTAATGCATCTCATAGAAAGCTGGCATCAATCAGGAAAAACCATTATTGCCGTATTGCATGATCTTGATCAGGTGAAAAATCATTTTCCTCATAGTTTATTATTGTCGCGTGAGCCCATTGCTTATGGTGCAACAAACGATGTTTTGACGAAAGAAAACTGGCTTAAAGCACGGCAGTTGAATGAAGCATTTGACGAACACGCTGACCATTGCGGGCATGATTAGAGGTGTTAAACTTGTTTGATTATCTAATTTCCCCTTTCCTCGAATTTGCCTTTATGCAACGTGCCTTAATGGGTTGTTTAGCAATTTCTGTCAGTGCCGCACCGATTGGCGTGTTCTTAATGTTGCGTCGAATGAGTTTAACGGGTGATGCCATGGCGCATGCTATTTTACCTGGTGCTGCGGTAGGTTTTTTAGTGGCTGGTTTATCAATTGAGGCAATGACCATTGGCGGTATCGTCGCGGGCTGCTTAGTGGCTGTCTTGTCAGGTTTGGTTTCGCGTTTAACTGATGTAGCTGAAGATGCCAGTATGGCTGCCTTTTACCTGATTTCACTTTCTGTAGGGGTCTTGATTATCTCCGTTAATGGTAGCCAGGTTGATTTATTACATGTCTTATTTGGTTCTGCTCTGGCATTAAATAATGATGCGCTTTATTTACTTGCAGGGATTTGCACGGTGACATTGTTTGCCTTGGCAATTTTGTTCAGACCCTTGGTGGTTGAGTGTATGGACAGTCAATTTTTACAATCCGTTAGCCGTCTAAGTCCCTTGGCTCATTTCTCGTTTTTAGTACTTGTGGTGTTGAATTTGGTGGGTGGCTTTAATGCATTAGGGACGCTTATGTCAGTAGGGATGATGATCCTTCCTTCAGCATCTGCGCGCTATTGGGTAAAAGGCTTGGATATGCTGTTAGTGCTGTCATGTCTTCTCGCTATTATAAGTTGTTATGCTGGGCTGCTATTGTCTTACCATGTAGGTTGGCCGACGAGTCCATCAATTATTCTTATTCTGGGAAGTTTCTATGTACTGTCATTTTTATTTGGCATGAATGGCAGTATGATGAGTAAGCTTTCCAAACCAAAACATTTAAGTGCTTAGACTCTTATAGAAGAATAGGACCCTTGTCATGAAAGCTTGGTTTAAATCGATTGAAAGTGACCCCGAAAATACGGTTTATGCTTTAGAAAAAGTACTGACAGAGCTAACCGTCAATGAAGATGGTCTTATTCCTGTGATTGCTCAAGATGAACATACAAAAGCAGTATTGATGTTTGCATGGATGAATCGTGAATCGCTAGAAGAGACACTACAAACTGGCAAAATGTGCTACTGGTCTCGCTCACGAAAAGCACTATGGCGAAAAGGTGAAAGTTCAGGACACTGGCAAACGCTAAAAACATTAAGAACGGACTGTGACGGCGATGTATTACTGGCAGAGATTGAGCAAGATGGCGCTGCCTGTCATACCATGCGACGCAGCTGTTTTTATCTTAAGTTTGAAAAAGATCAGGTACGCGTTGTTTCTGACCTTTCAAGTTAATGGCAACTACTTGGTAAATTGTTTGAGATAATCATCTGCCATTTTCCAACTATCATCGGGGTCGATCGTATAGTTAAAAGGCCGAGGGTTAGATTCCGATTCGATCAGTTTTTTAATTTGTTCATCAGCGATAGCTGGGTTGTATACACGAAACAGTAATTCACGTGTTTTGTGCCAAGTAATTCTAGCGAGGGGAATGGCGTTACCATTGGTGCGAAGGTCAGACTCCACTTGCTGGCAGAAAGGTTCTATGGCTTTTGCTTCATGATCTAAGGTCAAGCCCTTTTCATCTTCGGTTTCCAAGTCAAGTATAAGTGATAGTTGCCAGCCAAACAGTTTTTTCTGTTCTTCTTTCAATGTTGCTAATGTGGTATTCACGGCGGCATAAACCTGTGAACCTTCATCTTCTCGTTGTATCACCGTATAGGTGGGGGTAGGCACTACAAATTTCTTACTGGTCACTTACAGTCTCACTCTTTTCATCATATAACTCGCATAGACAGCCTCACGGCCCTACGGTTTTGTGGCAAATTATACTGCCTATGATTTGTTGAGGCTACAAGTTACTGACGGGATAAATGAAGGAGGGAAGTGAAGGGTTATTTTGGCGAATAGGAATAGGTGCGACCTGAGCCATTTTTACTTCCGCCGATATGTAAACCTTGAACTAAAATGCTACCGCCATCCTTAAAGGCAAACTCACCCACAGATAGCTCAAGTTCAATATCAATAGTGATGCCTGACTGGGCTTTGATATCGCTCATTTTCTCATCATCTAATAGCTCAAGCTCTGCCTGTGTCTGTGCAGACATCATCAAAATGACAGTAGCTAACGCTATTTTGTTAAGGATATTCATCGTCATGCACTCAATATTTAATCTGAATCAAAGTAGTATAGCTCATTAAACAAGGTAAATAATATGAAACAAGTTAAACGTGCTATTCCTGTGAATGTGATCACCGGTTTTTTGGGAGTAGGTAAAACGACAGCTATCCGTCATCTACTGGATATGAAACCTCGCTCAGAAAAGTGGGCGGTACTGGTGAATGAGTTTGGAGAAATTGGCTTGGATGCCAGTTTATTAGCCGGGCAGGGGGCAGAAAAAGAGGAGGGTGTTTTTATTCGAGAAGTACCGGGAGGGTGTATGTGTTGCGCTTCAGGTGTACCGATGCAAATTGCTCTGAACCAACTTATCACGCGAAGTCAGCCCGACCGTTTAATTATTGAGCCTACCGGGCTTGGACACCCGCTAGAAGTATTAAATGCCTTATCCCACTCTAGCTATCAAGGGGTATTGGATGTTAAGGCAACGCTCACGTTGGTGGATGCGCGAAAGGTATCTGATACACGTTATACAGAGCATGAAACGTTTAAACAGCAGCTTCAAATCGCCGATATCATCATTTCTAATAAAAACGACCTTTCCGATAGTGATGACTTAGCTAACTTGAACCGATATCTAAAAAGTTTGAACTTGGGCGATGTTCCTTTTTATAGTATTTCTCAAGGGCGCATTAACTTGGACTGGTTGATGCTAGCAAGCCGTACAGCAGTAAGTACTAACAAGAGCCATCATCACCATTCACAAGAAAGTGAAGTCTTAACTCAAGGAATCACTGATTTCCCTGTAGAGGGGTTTATTAGAAAAGATAATTCAGGAGAAGGGTATAAAAGTAGCGGCTGGGTATTTGAGCCCCGTTTTATATTTGACCGGACCAAGCTTCTGATACTCTTTTCGGGCTTGGATGTAGAGCGATTAAAAGGCATTTTCATGACTAAACAGGGTGGGATTAGTTTTAATCAAATCGATGGCTCACTGAGTTACTTTGATGTAGATGAAACATTGGATAGCCGAATTGAAGTGATTGGGCAACATGCTCAAGCATGGCAGGATCTAGAAGAGCAAATTCTACAGGCGGTTATTGAAAGTTAGTAGTCCGCTATGTACATAGCTCTTGATAAAATAACGCCTTCTGTAATGCCTATTGAGAGCTTCGTACAATACAAATCTCAGATATTCAGATGGCCATACTAACTGGAATCTACCTTATCCCCGTCATTTCGGTGTACTTTAAGCCGTAATTCAGCGCTCTTATATTTGTTTCATCATACTGATGCCCTGAAAAGTTCTGCTTTTGTATTGCTTAATATAAATTTACTTGACTAGCCTACCTATCGGTAGGTAGGCTGTGTGGCTTATTGTGAACGGATCAAAAAATGAACACTAAACAACAGATAGTTGAGCTATCAGCCGATTTACTGCGTGAGCATGGATTTCATGGCTTTAGCTATTTAGATCTTTCACGCGCCTTAGGTATTACCAAAGCAAGTGTTCATCATCACTACCCCAAAAAAGATGACTTGGGCTTAGCGTTGTGCGAATGGACTCACGACTGGTTATCACAAGGCTTAGAGCATTTCGATACGAAGGGGACCTCTAACTGGAATAAATTAGAGCGGTATTTACAGGCAGCCATAAAGCACACATTAACAGACCATAAAATGTGCCCGATAAGCGCTTTGTACAGTGATTTGAATAAATTATCCGAGCCCATGACACTCGCATTAAAATCATTGGATGACCTTGAATTAGTTTGGGTGACGAAAGTCATGACTGAAGGCGGACAGAATGGGGAGTTTATCGCTCAAGAAGATTCGAAAGCGATGGCTGCTTTATTTATATTTAGTTGCAAAGGCGCTCTATATTATGCGCGTTTGCATGGACAAGATCTATTTCATCAAACCATGAAACAATTTGAACATCTCTTAAGACAAACCGGAGAAAACCATGAACACTGAAAACCCATTATTCCAACCGATCCAACTAGGCCCTTTATCATTGCAGAACCGCATTGTAATGGCACCTATGACGCGTACATTTTCACCGGGTAATGCGCCTAATGACCTTGTTGTGGCTTATTATGAGCGTCGTGCAGAAAATGAAGTAGGGCTGATCATCACTGAAGGTACACCGGTTGGGCACAAAGCGGCTAATGGTTATCCTCGCGTTCCTTTCATGCATGGTGAAAAAGCTTTAGCTGGCTGGAAAAAAGTTGTCGATGCCGTTCATGCCAAAGGGGGTAAAATTGCTCCGCAACTTTGGCATGTTGGAGCCGTCCGTAAAGAAGGCACCGAACCTGATAAGTCGGTGCCAGGTTACAGCCCATCAGGTTTGTTTAAGCCTGGTAAAGAAAACGGTATTGCAATGAGTCAGCAAGATATTGATGAGGTGGTTGAAGCTTTTGCACAAGCAGCCGAAGATGCAAAAGAAATAGGTTTCGATGCCGTTGAAATCCATGGTGCGCATGGCTATCTGGTTGATCAGTTTTTTTGGGCAGGCTCAAACCAGCGTACTGATGAATATGGTGGCGATTTACCTTCACGTACTAAATTTGCGGTTGAAATCATTCAAGCCATTCGCAAGCGTGTTGGAGATGATTACCCTATTATCCTGCGATTCTCTCAATGGAAGCAGCAAGACTACTCTGCGCGTTTGGCAGAAACACCTGAAGAATTAAAAGCATTCTTGATGCCGCTAGTTAATGCAGGGGTGGATATATTTCATTGTAGTACGCGTCGATTTTGGGAAAAAGAATTTGAAGGCTCAGACATGAACCTGGCAGGTTGGACGAAAGAACTGACGGGTAAACCTGTTATTACAGTAGGCAGTGTTGGCCTTGATAGTAGTTTTATCGATGAAGACGGTGGAAGCTTGGATATGTCTGACAAAGCGGGTGTTGAGTCCGGTTCGATCCAGCAACTATCAGATCGAGTCGGCAAAAATGAGTTTGAATTAGTCGCCGTTGGCCGAGCTTTACTGCAAGACCCTGAATGGGTTGTGAAAGTGAAAAATAACCGCTTGGATGAATTACAAGACTTCTCAAAAGAGTCTTTAATGCAATTGGTTTAGTATTTCATTGAAAAAGGGGCTTTGTATGAAATCAATGTTTTGATTGTATGGCAAGGCTAATGATATGAGAGCAGTGTAGAGTGTAATTTATTTTGCTCTCTACACTGTTTTTTTATTTGGGTGAACAGACTTAAATAACTATACTTCTAGAGTGATTGACACTGTTCAACTGTCTGTTATTTCGGTAGTCTTTTTAGCTGGGATTCAGTTCTTTAATAGCTGCTGTTTAGGCCGGCGGATCTCGTACAAAGCTCGCTTCTAATAATGCTAAACCAAGTCAAAGTGAAACTATGACGAAACGATCCATTTATGTTGCCTACACAGGTGGCACCATCGGTATGCAAAAAACAGAGCAAGGGTTTGCGCCTGTTTCCGGTTTTCTTACCCAATATATAAAATCATTGCCGGAGTTTTATCGCGCTGAAATGCCTGATTTTACCATCCAAGAATATAACCCGCTTATAGATTCGTCTGATATGACGCCGACTGACTGGCAAATGATTGCGGACGACATAAAAGCAAACTATGACGATTATGATGGTTTTGTGATACTTCATGGAACGGATACCATGGCCTTCACGGCGTCAGCATTATCATTTATGTTGCAAGACCTATCAAAGCCGGTGATCGTGACAGGATCTCAGATCCCACTTTCTCAATTGCGCTCAGATGGTCAGATTAATTTATTGAACTCACTGTATATTGCTGCTAATCATCCAGTCTCGGAAGTATGCTTATTTTTCAACAACAGACTCTTTCGTGGAAACAGAACCACTAAAACGCATGCTGATGGTTTTGATGCGTTCGATTCGCCCAATTTCTCTTGTCTTATGGAGGCGGGTATAAATATCCGCTTAAAAGCGGGTGAAATTAGTTCAGGGAAAGTAAAGCAATTAAAAGTTGCGACGATCAGCCCACAACCCATTGGTGTGGTGACATTGTATCCGGGCATTACTAACAGCCTGATTGAAAACTTCTTGCACCAGCCAATTAAAGCTTTAATTCTATTAACTTATGGCGTTGGTAATGCGCCTCAAAATAGTGCCTTATTAGACTGTCTGTCTAAAGCGAATGAACGAGGCATTATTTTGGTTAATCTGACGCAGTGCTTGCAAGGCAAAGTAAATATGAAAGGCTATGCAACCGGTAATGCTTTAGCTAAAGCGGGGGTTATCAGTGGTTTTGATATGACTACGGAAGCCGCGCTAGCAAAGCTTCATTATTTAATGTCTAAACCTTATGATCCTGAGCAGGTGAGAGATGCAATGCAGAAAAACTTAGTAGGAGAATTGACAGAAAGTTAATGTCGGTACTTAAACTAGCAATTGGAATAAAGCATTTCATCTACGAAGATTTCTAATTGTATCTTCCCATGGCATGATTTCCGTATTAGAACTTAATGAAATATTTAGTAAGAGGTGGCGTATGGTCGATGTGATTGGGACAATAACTTTTTCTTGGTTTGCGATATTTGTCGCGCTTAATACATTATTGCTCTTGGCTTTAGGGCTTAATATCTCTCGTTTAAGAATAAGTCAAAAAATACCTTACGGTGATGGCGATTATCGGCCTATGATGCAAGCTATTCGGGCACATGGTAATGGTGTAGAGCATACCACTATTTATGGCATGGCAATTTTAGCCATGACCTTAATGCAAGTTGATAGCGTCTGGTTAGCGACTATGGTTCTCACTTTTACAGGCGCAAGAATGTTGCACGCTTATGGGATGTTATATAAAGCATTTACCGCTCGTCGTATCGGGGCAAGCATTACCTTTTTGTTACAGGGGATTTCCGTTGTTGTGCTGTTTTCTGTTGTTTAATGTGAAAGGCGAGTGAGCATTTATTTATGCCTATAATAGAAATCTTACTCTTTACATTGACGATATTAGCGGGTGTTTTTATCGTCTGGGGCTCATTTAAATCAGGCGTTTCGCCCATGCCGAGCTCCAAAAAGGCGCGACAGGCTATGATACAGTTAGCGAGTGAAGCGGGAGAAGGTTCTATTTATGATTTGGGGAGTGGTTGGGGGCACTTAGTCATTCGTCTGGCGCTCAAGTATCCAAGAAGACAAATCGTCGCTTATGAACTGTCAATACTGCCATGGTTAACCACGAAGGTATTAAAACAGGTATTAGGGTTAAAAAATTTAGAACTATATCGTGAAGATTTTTTAAAAGCAGATTTATCTAATGCTTCAGTGATCATGTGCTATCTATTTCCTGATGTGATGACGGCGATCAAAAACAAGCTGGAGCAGGAAGAAGGAAAGACGCACTTTCTTATTAGTAACAATTTTGCTTTACCCTCCCGACAAGCGATTAAAGTAATACGACTGACTGACTTTTATAAATCCCCTGTCTATCTATATCAAATGAACACACTGGATACTAAAATTTAAGACTTTGACTTACTTAGGTCTCAAACAATTCACATAGATCAATAACATTTCTAACTTCACTTTTTTCAGACTCTTTAAGCGCACACCAAGCAGCACATATTTCCTTCCAAACCCTAACTTGAAATGTTTTGACGACGCTTCGGAATGGATAGCCGCATAACTTTCCATCGTACAATGCTTTTCCCTGATTAAATGCGGCCTCATTAAAAATGCTTTCTCCATTGTTCTTGGCAAGCGTATAAGCTTGTGAATTTTGTACCATTAAGGCCGAAAAGGTGCTCATGACGGTGTTAAGTAAGGGTTTAATGTTATCGCTAAGATAAAGAGAATTACTCGATTGTTGGGCGTTCTCATTTTGATGATCTTTGTTATAAATACGATTCAACCAGGCAAATGTTTCAGGAGCCAATACTTGCATTTTCTCAGCGGCTTCAGGGTCAACAAGATTCATGGCGAGTTGGCCGTAAGCGCTCGCATCAGCAATGGTAAATTGATCCCCTAGCAAATAGGTTTGTTTGGATAGAATAGTTTCCATTCCATTCAGATAGTGTTTCCAGCTCTGGTTTAATAAGGTGTGAGTCTCAGGAAACCCCTTGCGGCTAGGTGGTGTGAGTGATTTGCGCATGCCCGATTTATAGTTAGCCGGAGCGATACTAAATAAATATGGGCAGCGTCTAACTTGTCTTCTTGGGAAGCTCTTTGATAGGCACCATGGGCCAGCAGGAGGCAAAGCATGACGAAACTCTTTGGCGAGTAATTTACCCATTTGGTTGCTTTTAGCAGATCCTATCCAGCGCATATGGTGTACAAGGTATAAACCAAATTCGTCAAAAGCTTCATCGATAAGTTGGGCAATAAATCGTAGAGCTGGCTTCTCAGGGAAAAGAGCAGAATGAGTATGGCTTCTTCGAGAGTCTAACCACTCCGCGATCGCGCTACTATCATACTGGAAGTGCTTACCATCATGGCTTAGAAATGGCACCGCAGGGTACTCATCCAAAGTGCCATTAAAAGACGGGTAACGAGTCACTTTTTTTCGCTGTTTAGCATATTCTAATGATAGAAGTGTTCGAGCATTTTCAATATAACCACCCTGATCAGGAAGGCGACGATATGATCGGCCGGCATGCTGTAAGCACGCCTGAAGTTTTAACGTGAAACATGAAAGTTCAACGCCCCAGAGAATATCATCAGCCATGGTCGGTACTCTTATAAAAGGTGTTGT
>Ga0105348_1000275_pt1 | contig 38248 bp, 42 predicted proteins | sample EN8Hudsemesocosm_2_FD_83504 | JGI IMG/M metagenome (GOLD analysis project Ga0105348, IMG submission 83504) | Methane-oxidizing microbial communities from mesocosms in the Hudson Canyon - EN8C Hudson Canyon | ecosystem: Environmental > Aquatic > Marine > Cold seeps | place: Hudson Canyon... | reverse complement strand
CGTCCAATAGGGTCAATCCGATCTGCATGTATTTTTTGACGCCCCCTATCATTTTCTGAAATAACTTGATCATCCAAGTACAGCTTCTTAACTTCACCAAAAATTAATGCCTGCGGTGCATTGCCTATCTCCTGAACCTCATACAACTCACATGCCATAGCAACACGACAGTCCTTTAGACGAGGAACGGGAAAGTCATCAAAGGGGACCGTTTCCATCTTGACATAGTCCAATTCGGATACGCCGGCAGGTAAGGTGCGAGATGACTCAGTCATCTTACCGGCGAGCTCACGATGAGCAATATGCACCACAAACTGACGGCGGGTTTCAATATTAACCCGAGTATCCTTAAAATCACCTTCCGGTTTTTTACCCACAGAAATCATTAACAAGGGCGGATTACTAGAAATCGGCGTGAAATATGAAAACGGTGCCAAGTTAAAGCTATCAGCTTCGTTCGGTGATGCATCATTCAGTGATAGCACCCAGGCCACAGGGCGCGGAATAACCGATTGCGTTAAATGAAAATACACTTGATTAGTAGAAAGTTCGCTTAGATCAACAATCATTCGATTCTGCTTAGTTAGCCCTCTTTATGTCCTTTTATACTCATCAACATAACAGGGGCTCCGATAAAATCAATCATCCGCATCCTAGCGGGCCTAATGCGATAGTAAATATCACCTCCCCTTCATTCACCCATAAATGTTAGAATTGCCAAAAAATCAGCTAGACGAAGGAAACCCCATGGATAAAAAAACTGAGATTGAAGCAGCCGTATTCAGACGCCTTTTAGAGCACCTAGATTCACGCAAAGATGCACAAAATATCGATCTCATGAATCTGGCTGGTTTCTGCCGTAATTGTCTATCTAAGTGGTATGTAGCGGCTGCAGAAGAACGGAATGAATCCGTGGACTACGATCAGGCTCGAGAAATAGTTTACGGCATGCCTTACAACGAATGGAAAGAGACACATCAGAAGAAAGCTACGCCGGAACAACTGGCCGCGTTCAATGCCAAAAAATCGTGAACATCGTATTAACAAAGGGCTCAATGTGAGCCCTTTTTTCCAATCTTTACATCAATATTTACACCCATCGACGAAACCATATATTCAGGGAACACTTCGATTTAATAAGCCCCTGTATTAAAAGCTCTACTACTGCAGATCATCCGGTCACTAAGTTTTCAAAACGCGCCACCGAAGCTTCTACAGACCTCAAACTGCCTAACCAAAAATCAGGCTGATCAATACGCTGATTTAGGTGCTTCAGAATTAAATCTTCAGCAGTCATGGAACCAGTATCCCTGAGTATATGGGTATATAACGTATTAAAGTCAGCACCATACTTTTCTTTCTGGGCATAGATACCCAAGCTAAACAAATATCCAAACAAGTATGGATAATTATAAAAACCCAATCCAGAAATTGAAAAATGCAACTTACTGGCCCAGTACATGTTGTCATATTCGCTCAACGAGTCTTCGTACCAATAGGCCCAAGCATCATTCATTAACTGTTTGAGTTCGGTCGGTGACAGGTTGTTATCTTTACGTGTTTCCACCAAACGTTTTTCAAATTCAAAGCGCGCAGGAATATTACATAACATAACTGCTGCACTGGATGCCTCCTCCCAAGCGATCTGTAAGCGCTCTGCATCACTGCTTGAATGCTCGAATAAATAATCCCTTACTAAAGTCTCAGCAAAGATGGATGCAGTTTCGGCCAGAGTCATGGGGTATCGTGCCTTTGCTAACGGCATATCTCGCATCACCCAATTGTGATAAGCATGCCCCAACTCGTGAGCCAACGTAATCACACTACCGATAGAACCGTCATAGGTCATAAATACTCGCGGCTCACGCACTCTAGCAAATCCAGTGCAGTATGCCCCGGGAGCTCGATTTGGTGTTGGTTCAGCATCAATCCAACCCTTTTCATACATCATGGAGGCAAACTCACCCATTGCTGGCGTCAACGCTGAAAACGCTTTGGCAATAATCTCTATAGCCTCATCGAAGCTGTAATTCTTAGCAGGCTCTTGTTCCGACAGCGGTGATGGTTGCATCGGCGCGCAGGCTAAAATATCCCATGGACCTAATTGGTCCACTTGCATCACCTTCGCCATGGATTTCAATGCACGCTGCCCAATACTTCGCTGCTGGTAGCTTGCATCCATTAACGTATCTAAGGTTGTTCGAGAAATATGCGACTGATGACAAGAAACATCTAAATAGTGCAGTGGCTTCTTGATTGATCGAGCACTGTTCGCTTCTAACCGCCATCCGTTAATGGCGTTAAGAATGGCTGCCACAGATTCCTCTTGCTGCTCCCAGGCAGTATTTATTGCCTGCCAGGCATGCTGCCTTTTCTCACGATCGCCTTGACCTAACAAATTGGCTGTTTCAGCATAACCTAGAGTTTCACCGGTCACATCACAAGTCAAGCGACCGGCAATATCGTTGTATAATTTTCCCCAGGCGTGAAGCCCATCAACGGACAAACCCGCAATTAAGGTCTCTTCACCAACATCCAGCAAATGCTCCCTCATCTTACGACCGTGTTCAATGGAAAATCGGAGCGCCTGAAGCTTGGCGTCATCACTTTTATCAGCGCCATTATCAGCACTATGAAAAAACTGTTCGATATCCCGATCATCAATGCGCTTCAAGAAAATATCCAGACTCGTAGTCGCCTGCTCCAAGGCTGCGCTTGCTTTGGATAATCGTGAACGAATATTTTTAGCCCGCTCATGGCTAGCATCCACGCTAAGCATGCAATTCACGTAAGTTGAGAGCGTAGATAACAGCACCTGAGCATCTAGTTTCTGTAAAGATACCTTTCGAGCCAACACCACCAACTGCTTCCTCTCTGAATCAACTATTTCGGCCAGTTGATTCAATGCAGCTTTCAGTGGTTTCACTTCTTGCCTCAGATGCTCAATTGCTGATCCCAGTGTTGCCAGGTCCTGCTCTACCGTAGCATCCTCTAATGAAAGGTAAATCTTACGATTATCCCATTGCGGACACGCTATCATAGCTGCTCCCTGTTAAAGCTTTCATTGCTAAAAATCCTAAGCACATCAATAAATACATTTGTGATTATATTGAATGAAACATGATATACATTTTTTCAGTAAGAATGAGATATAATCATTAATCATTACTCATTAGCCCGATCAAGAACCATCACGGGCTAGCATGCGTATCAGTAATTGTTTACCAATAACGGGTTTATCGATGACTCCTCTCAGTACAGATTTTGATGCTAATTTTGCGCGTTTTGTTGAACTCATCAAGGAAACCGGCAAAGTTTGGGGCCTTGAATCAGATGATGGCTGGGCAGTCAGCCCCTCTATCAACAACGAAGAACAGGATGTGATGCCATTTTGGGACTCAGAAGAGGATGCTAAAATCCACTGTGTTGATGAATGGTCTATCTATACACCAAGAGCTATTGACCTCGACGAATTCTTCGATGAATGGCTTAGTGGAATGCAAGACGATGGTATCTTGGTCGGCATTAATTGGAATGCAGACTTTGAAGGTGTCGAGATGGAGCCGTTGGAAATGGCACAGGACCTGCTCGATGATGAAGGCTATCTCTAATCACTCAATGATTTATCGCAGTATAATTGATCACCATGCAATTAATCACAGTACAATTAATCTGTAGATAGTGGAATATGACTATTTAGCACACGCTAAATAGTCGCACCAAAAATCGGATCATAACTTTATTATGGCATTACCGAAAAAAAACAAAGACTGGGCTAAGGACTTTGACTCCATTTGGAGTGAAGCCCTGTCTATTTACGCGGAGTTTAGCGATAACACCGGGAAAAAGCGCCTACTTTATCGCATGGCTCCCACACTGGTGTGCCATCAGCTGGAGATCGATGACGAAGGCAGCCGTAAAAATATCGTTACTGAAACTCTAGCCTGGGTCGAGCAGACCACTCAAAGTGGCCTGGCGACAGAGCACAGTATTAAATACAGTTTTGCCTTAGCCTATTTACAAACACATGTGCAGGCAAAATTCATCAACCCAGCCAAAGCCAAAGATCTAGTAGGTTATTTCACCGAAAAAGGCATTATTGTCAGCGGGCTACACTAGTTCGCACATCATCTATACTCACAATAAGCCTTCATGGTTTTATGTAATAATCGCGCTGCTCAAGCGGCTTATTGTGAGCTCCCTCTATGAGTGCTTTGCTCAAATTTTCCTGTCTCCAAACAGCCCTGAACTATAGAAAGGCTGCCATCATATTTTTCATTGCGGTGCTTACAACACTCAGCCATGCAAGCGAACTTAGCACCAGCGCAAACAACAAACTTGAAAATGTATCCGCCCCTGATACCCAACAACAGGTGCAAAAAATTATCTATGGTTCATACCCATTCTTTACACCGAATTTTTTAACACCTCGCCTCAAGTATTTCGCTGACTACGTAGAAGAGGTGACAAAGTTATCAGTAAAAATTGAAGTTGCTACAAGCTATGAAGAATTTCTACGAAAAGCCAGAGAGGGTCAGTATGATCTAGCCTATGCCCCCAGTCACTTTGCACTAGACCTTATACGACATCACAACTTCCAACCTCTATTAACATCAAATTATCACTACCAATCCATTATTATCAGCAAGCGAACATCGGACTATTATTCCATTAATGACCTTGCACAGACCACCATTGCGATCCCCAACCCCTACGCTCTGGTCACACGCGCTGCGCAGATCGACATCAGAAACAGTGGGAATCACAGCACTATTACGTATCAAATCCAATCAACCCATGACCGTACTGTTATGGCTGTGTTGCAAAATAAAGCTAATGCTGGCGTGATATCTTCAGGTGCCTATGATTCACTCTCTGCCAGCATGAAGAACAAATTAAAAGTCATTCACCGCTTGGGTGATTACCCAGATGATTTTTTGTTAATGAATACCAAGGGTAAATTAGCTGGTTGGAGTCCCATACAACTGGCCCAGAATTACATTGATACCGCAGGCCCACAAGCCTATCAAACGGTATGGGGCAGCAGTGAGGGGCAGTTCATTCACGGTAGATCTGTTAATATCGATGCCTTAGCGCCCTTTATGCCACCCGGATCTGAGTAAAAAATACAGCTAGCAAAAGAAACTCGTTTACCTTTGCAATATTTTTTTAATAATCTTCTCGATCATGTGGTCGCATGAAATCTAGCTCAGGTCCCTTGGGCACAATTTGAGTAGGATTAATCATTGTATGGCTAGAAAAATAATGTCGCTTGATGTGATCAAAATTTACAGTCTCAGCAATACCCGGCTGTTGATAAAGGTCGCGCAAATAGTTGGAAAGATAATGATAGTCTTCAATCCGTTTTAAGTTGGTTTTAAAATGTCCGTAATACACAGCATCAAACCTAATTAAAGTAGTAAACAAACGCCAATCAGCTTCTGTTATTTGATCTCCCGCTAGATATCTTTGTTGTGATAACAGTTCTTCTAACCAGCTCATGGTACCAAACAGTTCATCAAAGGCTTTTTCGTAAGCTGATTGTTCGGTAGCGAAACCCGCACGATAGACACCATTATTAATGGTGTGATACACCCGTTGATTTACTCGATCAATGATTTTCCGCAATAAAGCGGGATAGTAATCCCATGTGTCACGCGATGATGGAAACGAACTATTAAGCATTCGAATAATTTCTGAAGACTCATTATTCACAATGGTACGTTGTTGTTTATCCCATAATACTGGCACAGTAACACGCCCAGAATATTCAGCATCAACTAAAGTATAAAGTTGAAACAGGTAGTCCAAACCTTCCTCCGGACTATTCTTTGATACCTCGCTAAATTCCCAACCTTTATCCAACATAATGGGGTCAACGACAGTGTAGCCAATGCAAGACTCTAACTGTTTCAACACGCGGAAAATCAGTGTGCGATGCGCCCAAGGGCAAGCCAGCGATACAAACAAATGATAGCGACCAGATTCCGCCAAAAAACCACCATCACCGGTAGGGCCTGAAAGTCCATCGGAGGTAACCCAATGCCGGAACTGGGCATCAGGACGAATAAACTCACCGCCACTGGATTTAATGTCATACCACTCGTCGTGCCACCGCCCTTTCACCAACATGCCCATGGAAAATCTCCTACACATGCTATTTGCGCATGCGCACTAATGCCATCAAGGCAATATCTATACAACATCACCATATCTGTCTAAGCTTAGTACCTTGAACATAGGACGAACAGTAATCGAGGGATTGGAAAATGTCGTATGAAGTCAACTGGGAAGCCCATGGCGTGATGGTTAGAATCTTTGGCAACAGCCGTGGGCGAGACCTCATCAACGCCTACAATGCTGTAAACAAAGATGAACGCTTCGATGATGCCAGATACGAGATTGTAGATTGCAGCGACATTACCGAATCCAGCATTTCCATCGAAGACATGCGACAAATTGCTCATTTAGATAGAGCTGCAGCCCGAAGTGTTCCCAATCTACGCCTCGCTATCGTATCCCCCCATGAAAATACCCAAGCTTTGGCACACTTCTACAAGAGTGAAGCAGATGATATCTCATGGGATATTGGTATTTTTTCTGATCTAGACACCACCCGTAAGTGGTGCGATCCTGACTATATAATCAGAGATAAAGATGATTACATAGATCAATTTAATTCCGATCAAGCCATCACTAGCCTACGATAATGTGCGTTCTGTTAGAGGTACATGGCGCAAGAAGTGAACGATGAGATGAGCAATAGATTCAATTGCTTTATAAGCTCGCCCATCCCTCATATAAGTCTTTCGAATTTGAATCCGCGCCCTTTATTATCTGATGTAATATCAAAAACGCCGTAAATACCTAATTAGAATTTTGAGACCCAGATACTCGCCATCACTTAACCTATTGAGCCATACTTGAAGCAAAGGTTTATACCCTAGAGTCGTAATGATAGGGAGGTAATGATGGGAAGACAGCATGCACACACCAGAGATTTCGAATTCAATCCTATGGGCACCGACGGGTTTGCCTTTGTTGAATTCGCCGCACCTGATCCAAACCAATTACGCACATTGTTCCATGCCTTGGGTTTTCGTCGAGTAGGACACCACATCTCAAAACCCCTGTATTGGTATCAGCAAGGTAATATTAGATTTTTAATTTCAGAAGAAACCAACGGCTTTAGTAGCAATTTTAAAAATGTCCACGGCCCAAGCGCCTGCGCCATGGGTTTCACCGTAAACAATGCAAAAAAAGCGCTTAACTACGCTAAAAGGCATCATGCCGACCCTTGCCAACGCCGAACCCTGGAATTACAAATTCCAGCCATTTATGGCATTGGTGATAGCTTACTGTACTTAGTGGACGAGCAAGGTCGCCAGTCAATTTTTAATGATTACTTTGAAGCAGATACTGAAGACGCCACGGGAAGCACCGGTCTTCTAGAAATAGATCACCTGACCCATAATGTGCATCAAGGCCATATGGATCAATGGGCGAATTTTTATGAGGACATTTTCAATTTCCATCAAATTCGCTATTTTGACATCAAAGGAAAAGCTACCGGACTGGTTAGTCGCGCTATGACCAGTCCCTGCGGAAAGATCCGCATCCCCATCAATGAATCCACCGATAAAAACTCACAAATAGAGGAGTACCTGCAGGAATATAACGGCGAAGGCATACAACATATTGCCCTCACCACCAAAAACATCTACCGAACAGTAGAGCAACTCAAAAGCAATGGCATTCAGTTCCTTGATGTACCGGACACTTACTACGAAATGCTGGAAGACCGTTTGCCCCAACATGGTGAAGATATTGAGCAATTACAGAAACACAAAATATTAGTAGATGGTGCAACCGAAGATGGGGAACACAGGTTACTACTGCAAATATTCACCGATACCGTTATAGGCCCCATCTTCTTTGAAATCATCCAACGAAAGGGGGATGAAGGCTTTGGTGAAGGTAATTTCCAAGCGCTGTTCGAATCGATTGAACGAGACCAAATTGAGCGCGGGGTATTAAAGGTTTAAACCTTAAACTCAGATATAGCTGATAATCTATTTTCCAGAATATCTGCTATCATTAGCGATCTAAAACAAATGGAATGAGAAAAACAACAGACGGATATGGCCCCAACAATCAGCAAAAGTATCTTCGCTTTCAGCGCAACGCTCTCTATTATTGTTAGCTTTGTCCTTGGTCATGGCATAGCACACGCTGAAATATACAAACACACCAACAAGCAAGGTTTGATTTCTTTTACCGACCGACCAGTTCACAACGGATATATCAAGCTACAAAAAACCTGGAAAGGCTGGGTTGAACTCACAACAACAGGTAACTATCGACGCAACAAAGAAAGGTTCAAACCCTATATTTCCTCTGCTGCACGCCGTTACACTCTATCACCTGATTTAATCAGCGCCGTTATTCACACAGAAAGTTACTACAACCCCACTGCAATATCGAGAGCCGGGGCCGTAGGGTTAATGCAGCTTATGCCTGCCACAGCACAACGATATGACGTATACAATCGCAAGAATCCACAGCAAAATATTGATGGAGGTGTTCGTTATTTGAAAGATTTAATCAAAATGTTTGATAACGATATTAAGTTAGCGCTGGCTGCTTACAATGCGGGGGAAAATACTGTCAAACGTTACGGTTACAAAATTCCACCCTACCCGGAAACACAGAAATACGTCACTAAGGTTTTAAGACTGTATAAGCAGTACGAAACTGACCAGATCTGAGCAAGCCTATAATATTCCCCACCATCATTGACCCACATCAATACTAGCCAAAGAGTTTGCCACTCATTAAACTTAGAACAGTAATACGAACGAGGGCTTCCCCCTTCTTTAACTGTGGCCCTTCATCAAGGAAGGTAGCTCAACCCGTACTTCTGGTAAATTTCTTGAAGACTACCGTCTTTGACCATCTCTTTTAACGCATGATTAAAACGAACCAAGACCTCTGGCGCAAGGTTTGCGGATTTCGAAAACCAAATATAACTACCTTCAGGCTTTTGAATATGTCTAGGTAACGCTACGACATCAGTTATACCCAGAAGCCTTAGTTCATATTCAGTATCTTTACTCAAGGTTACTATTGCATCTAGCCTTCCCAGTCGCAGCATACTAATTAACGTCTTTCGCGATCTGAATTCGTAGAGATCAATGCTTCCCTCCTTAGCTGCCACATCTAATGCTAGATAGACCTGAAATCCTTCAGGCTTTCCTACACGCTTCCCATAAAGATCATCAACCCTATTAAAAGAGAACTCCTGTCCATTCTTCACAAAAATACTATACGAAACGTAGTTAATTGGTGTATCGGTATAAATACCGTAGCGCTCTCTCTCAGCAGTGCGATAACCCACTGCTGCACCATCCAAAGTACCGTTTTTAACCATCAACTGAACGCGTTTCCATGGCAACACAGTTATCCTTATATTGATACCCGCCCGTTTTGCGACCGCGTTCACGACATCCGAATCAGTACCCGTCAATATACCGTCTTTATAAACGATACTAGGCGGAGCATCCCTTGGCATAATACCTAAAGTAAGGTTATTGCTTTTTAGATCAGATGCGAAAAGAATCGATGTGTAGAAAACCAGACATAGACTGAATAAAAAACGGGCTTTCACGACAGCATCATCATGTAATAAACCACTGTTATTTCCCTTAATAAAGTTATATTTACGCTACAACAACACGACAAGCAAAACACCTACGCCTAATGTAAACATCGTCGCTGCTTATCCAATCCATGCCAAAAAGTGTATACGCCATCCAGCATTTCATTACCTTCACGAATAAAGCGATCCCAATCTACCTCATGTTCAAAATAAAACTGTTCCAGCTCTTCCTGTGTATGTCGAGCATGATTCGCTTCTACTTTGCTGTGCCAGGTAAAGAAGGTTAACGGCATATTATGTAAATCATTGTGATTTCGAAAGTTCTCCAAACCGTTCACCAACTCATCCCAAAATCCTGCGGCCGCCCAATTTTCCACAGCATAGGACGCGGTAGTAGATGTCAGATAGTCTTCACTGCCGTACAATCGTTTTAGTTCATCGCAGTAATGCAGCGTTTGCGTTGTTCCATACGCTCTCTTACCTAAATCAGAAAAACCTAACCCTAAAGGTTCTGCTGTTCGCACTAACAATTCAAAATGTGCTGCACGAAAATGAAAGACACCACCCTCAATACTACCGGTAGTGGAGCCAAAATCCTTTTCGTCTTTTGATACCCTTTCCAATACTCCTTCCACATTACCCGTCATGGTTTTACGTTTGTTAAACACCACGCCTATTTCATTTGCCAGTATTTCTTTCGAGGCATGCATCTCTTTTAGGTTATCGGCTGCTAACATTTTTAAAAGCTGTGCCACCAAAAACTGATTGGAAAACACAGAGAACTGAACAATAAAGTGCTTCACTTGCTGCAACGTTAATTCAGCATTAGCAAACCACTGCGTGTATGGGTTTTCAGCAATAACTTTATGATTAAGCATTTCATGATTAACACAGTCTTGAAATTCCAGAAAATCCCTAGCCTTGCCTAGGTCGTAATCGCCTTTCATTAACGCATCAAGCGTGGGGATGCTTAATCCTTCAATATGATGCTTTTCACTGTATTCGTTATAACGAGTCGGTAACTCCATTATATCCCTGCCCTTGTTATCTACATGCTTTAAGTTTAACTCGGACCTTCAAAAGCGGCAGGTACAACCCCCTGAATTTACGTAGACCAAATATTCATTAACAAAACCCACTTATAAATAACTGGAAATAGAGCATCTACCCTATAATTTAACCTCATTATTTGCGGTGTTTTGATGCCAAATTAGTCTTTAGCAGACCAAAATCCGCCATCTGTTGCAAATTGTTGCATTTGACCAACTCTTCACCGCTATAATCGACGCTCTTCTTATAAGTACTAAACTGATGGTCAGGCCTGATATTTGGCCATCATCTAGAGGTCTAAAATGAAAAAAAATATTTTTATAATCGCACTCTTATCGATGGCAGTACTCTGCACAGGCTGCTCTCAAATCCTGAATAGGGTCGCAGAATCACAAGCTAAACAAGCCATGGAGTTCCGTCAGGAACTGTTCCAAGAGGATGAAATCAATATTGTATTGTGTGGTACCAATGCCCCCGTACCGAATCCTGACCGCGCTGAAGCCTGTACCGCTATTTTTGTAAACGGTGAAATGCTGCTGTTTGATGCCGGTGACCGCGCCCTGACCAGCATAGGAAAATTGAGACTTCCGGTTGATAAGCTAAGTGCCATATTTGTTACACACCTACATGATGATCACATCATCGAAGTGGGCAATGTGATCCACCGCTCATGGATGTGGGGCCGCGCCAATATCGTAAAAGTATTCGGTCCTAAGGGTACCGAGAACGTCATGGACGGCTTCAATAAGATCTACGAAAGAGACCGTATCTACCGTCGTGATCACCACGGTGTTGATATTATCAATCCTAAATACTCCTATGCGGACACGAAAGATATCGTGACACCTGAGCTCAACAAATTAGTGACCGTTTATAAAAATGGTGACCTAACGGTAAGCGCCTACGTAGCCGAACATGAACCTATTAGTCCAGCCCTTGGCTACCGCGTTGAGTACAAAGGCAAGGTAATCGTTATCTCTGGTGACACCACAGGCGAAGGTAGCATGGCTAAATACGCAAAAAATGCTGACGTGTTAATTAGTGAGCTCATGAATATGGAAATTATGGCCAGAGCAGAAAAAGCCTTGCTTAAGGTGGGCAAACCACGCCTATCTAAATTGTCGAAAGATATTCAAGATTATCACATTGGACCGGAAGAACTCGGCAAAATCGCTCAGAAAGCCAATGTAAAAACCCTGATGCTAACGCATTTAGTACCGGGAATCAGTGGTAATCGCCTGCTTAATAACTTCATGTTCAAATGGCCTGTGGCAGAACATTACGATGGCGAGATCATTGTTGGTAAAGACGGTACAGAACACACCATCAAACTTAACTAAAGTACACTTGAGATTGAGCCCGGCTAACAATTCAGTTAGCTAGCTCCCTAGGCAGCAGGCGGACATCTTCTTAGGTCTCCGCCTGTTTTTATATGACTCGTATGAAGTCATATAAAAAGTACCAGCAGACAACCACCAACAAAAATTATCGCCTCACTTTCGTTATACGAAAGGTTTGATCAAAACCTTTGTTCGAAAGCGCCTTATACTCTGCCATATTGTTTTTCATGGTCTGTACTGACTGCTCACTTCGCAGGAAAGCACCGATATTATTTTCATATAAACGAGTCGTTAGTTTATAGGCACAGTTGAATTTTCGCTGAATTTTAGCATCGGTATGATAAGCACACTGACGATATTCCTTAGGCGTCACAAAATTGGTAACTAGCATTCCTTTAGGAGTAAGTAGTTTTAGCAATTTATTAAACCATGCGCTATCAGCAGCAATGGGTCGTATGGGTTCACCGTCTTCTTCACCATAAATATCATCAATAACCAAATCAAAAGGCTCACCGCTATACAATTCAACCCATTGCACAGCGTCCGCTTCTACTAGTTGAGTATTCTTGTAATTCACCTTAAAAAAGCGTTTCGCCACTTGGATATGAATAGGATTTAGCTCCACTCCAACGATAGCATCAGGCTTCACAAAATGATTAAGCTGATGAATAGCTACACCACCGCCCACACCTAATACCAGCACACGTTTTATACTACCCGCTGGGTATAAAAGCGCAGGTAGAAACAACAAGTCCCACACATTGCGAGTTACCACATGCTTAGGATTATAGTGACTATGAAACACCCCATGCGTATATAGGCGCACCGTTTCTCCCGCTGTGCGCACTTCATAGGAAGAGTCTTTGGTTTTTTTCTGCCAGATAATGGCCATATTTATTCTACAGTTTCTAGGGATTATGAAAGGTACTACTACTTAAGGTAAGGAGGCTATTTAGCCTGAACTCGGCATGCTTCCCAACCTATTATGGCCTGCTTACGCTCACCGCCCCAGCGATAATTACTGAACTCACCATTACTACGGATAACCCGATGGCAGGGTATTAGGTAACCAATATTATTCTTGGCAATAGCCGATGCCACAGCCCTAACCGATGATGGAGCATCAATTAACGTCGCCACCTGTTGATAGGAAAACACTTCTCCATCAGGAATAGCTAATAAGGCTTCCCATACCTTGAGTTGAAACTTACTTCCCTTCAATAAAAGGTTTAGTGGTTTTTTATTGTCAGTACTTACGGTATATGTAGCTACGGTATCACTCCTGTGATTAGAGCCACCGCAATTAACATCAATTGATGGAAAGATATTTTGAACAACCGGTGCCGTTTTTTCTTCATCCCGCACAATATCAGCCTCGCTCCATTCGACCAGCAATTCATTTTCTAAAGCTTGTTGATTATCATCACTATCAAAAAAGGCCAGCTTGCAAACTCCTCTCTCGGTAATGGCTAACAGACACTGTCCAAAGGGTGTCGAATGAAGACCGTAGTCAATATGCAAACCCTTCCCATATCGTTTGTATTCCCCAGGGGTCATACCTTCACAAGTCACCATTAGATCGTGGAGCCGACTGGTGCCACTCAACCCCGCCGACAGTGCAGAATCCAACACGGTACTCTCACGTAGTCGTTGCTTTGCATTTTCTTTGGTGAGGTATTGTAAATATTGCTTCGGTGAAACCCCCACCCATTCAGAAAATAAACGCTGCAAGTGAAATTCACTCAATCCCACATAGTGCGATAAATCACTAAGGCTTGGCTGCCGTTGTTGATACTGCCTAAAGTATTCAATCGCCTTGGCGATTTGGCAATAAGTACGATTTGTGTCGATGTCTTTCATATCTATTCGGGAACCTCTGAAAAACTATCTTACCTATACTTACGAGTTGCGACACTAAGCATTAATTCTGTGATTTTACGTTTGATGCCTTTCTTCTTCCAGGGTGCATACATTTCTTCAGCGCCACGATTTAAGCGTGATTCATGTATATAGTCATTTGTGGTGTAAAATTTTCTAAAACTCATAATCAATGGGTGCCATTTATCAGGGTCCACATATTGATTCCTATCTCGATCACCGTCAGGTTTACCGTCTAGATGGCTGTTAGCCATTAAAATAGTCTCTTCCACATGAACCTTTAAAATATCCAATTCAAAAGAAAATGAAGGTATAGACATACGCGCGTTATTTTCCCCAAACCGTCGGCAATCACTCACCTTGGCCTCTAATTGCACCGGGCATTCTACAATACGTGCCGGCTTAACCTGCAAAGAGTTTTGCGTGGATAAACCCATCTCACCCACTTTATCCTTCACATACTTATAACCTAGCGACTTTTTATGCAAAGGAACAGAAGAACGTCCGGTCGTTCGAGCTCCCCTATCAACCGCATCCACCAAATCAGCAGAAGGCATATTCAACACACACTCACCGGTGCGTTTCAAATTCTCCGTTGTTTGCGAGGTGCCGTCCAAACCAATCATACAACTCCACCCTAACCACCAGATAGACGAAATGGGTGCCACGTTTAGGCTACCGTCCTGATTTAATGTGCTAACCAACACAACAGGTGTACCAAAATAAAGAATGGAGGGTTCGATAGTCTTATGCATAGTAATGAGCCTCAATATTGATCTGTGAGGCCACATTAAGATGAACAGTCCTCAATAACGACCCGATTCTTGCTACACCCATCTCATATGCGAATCCCCCCATAACAGCTATACTTACAGCGCTACTTTCACATATGATAATTATTCATATTTATCGCATTTCGAACTGCAATACATGGAAAAGAACATCATCAACAAAGGGTATCTATTAGCAGCAGGCGTAGCTTTTACCGCTGCAGTTCCCGCACTCGCACAATCAGACGAACAAACCAATATCGATGCCCTCTTCGATATGCCACTGGAACAACTCACCCAAATAGTGGTTACTACCCCGTCAAAAACACCCATTAAAATTGAGCGATCTCCTGGCGTTGTTCGCGTCTACACACGAAGGGATATTGAAGCCGCTAACTTCAAAACTCTTCAGGAGTTATTACAACAAGCACCTGGCATACAAATAGCCTATTCGAAACGAGGCCACCAACAGATTTGGATGCGGGGTATACAAGGCAGCGAGAACAGCAAGTTATTATTGATGGTAGATGGTATTCCAAGGCGGAGTTTCGATGATGGAAATTTCCTGATTGATGAATCATTCTCTCTTCGGAATGTAGAGCGCATCGAAATCCTTAATGGCCCGGGAAGTGTTCTGTATGGTGCGGGTAGCTTTGCAGGCATCATCAACGTAACGACTCGTGATCAAGGCAACGAAGCAACCATCAGCTACCAAACTCAAAGGTCTTACCAAGACGGGAAAGTCGGTGATTATCGAGAAGGCTATGGTAGCTCGGTGACACTATCCAATGATCAATGGCATCTATATGCCGAAGGCTTTAACAATGAAGGATTCGAACCTGAACTCAACTTTGATGGTGAAGTCAGCACACATAATCAAAAACGAGAATTAAACAAACTATCGCTAAAGTACCGAAAAGGTAATTTCGAGTGGGTCTCCGATATTAGTGAATATAGATTTCCATACAGCTATCACACTCAGAATACACAATTTATTCAGATGGAAAAATCTACCCATGTAGGCGCAAAATATACCTATCTAGGGATCAAGATTTCAGCCAACTATTCCAATGTGAAGACCCCGTCAGAACGCACCGTAAGAAACACAACAACAGGGGCGCTTACCCGCCTTGTAAAACGCAGCAAAACATCTGAAGCCTATAATATCGATGCCCAGTATCCATTTACCTATGGCGAAGACCATGACCTAATGATCGGCCTTCAGTTTCACGCCGATAGTGCCAACAATGCGACCCTCACAAAACTATTTGTTAGCGCACCCAATGAAGATGGCGCAAAATACCGGGATGAACCACTTCGACGGGATGTTGGCATTTTTCTACAGGATATATACCAAATTAATGATGAGGTTTCACTAACCAGTGGTATTCGCTTCAGTGATATTAAGGACTTTGATAGTCAAACCAGTTTTCGGATGGGGCTTAATTGGGTAAAAGAAGAGTACTTCACAAAATTACTTTACGGAACTGCCTATAGAATTCCCGACTACGAAGACTACCTTGATATAAAAACCGACAAATCTTCGCCCGCCATCCCTTTAATTGATGACGCCTATCCCGACGTTGAACCAGAACAGCTTTCCACCACCGAATTGCAGCTAGGCAAGTTTTTATCCGATCAATCACAGATAGATCTAACCCTATATCACAATGAATATACAGATTACCTTTCTAGCGCAGAACTCAATTCAGTCAATGGTATAGACACCTTTGGCAGACCTTTTGGCATTAACTTCGATGAACGCACAATCACAGGCATGGAGTTACACTACCGAACAGAGCTTTTTTCCAACCTAAAACTGGATTTAAACTACTCGCATATATTCAGTGCAACGGAAGACCTCGGTGAAGCTGGTTCAAATTTAGTGCTGAAAGAACCCTTTCAAGAAGGCAAGCATGATTTATTAATGCTAAGCAAACACATTTTCAATAGTTCAATCATTTATCGAGCAAACAACAAACTATCCTATGCATTACATATTGCTTTCAACTCAGAACGGAAAGTCAATAATCTGTATCAAACGGATTCTGACTATATCGATAACGACAACAAAGATAACTTTTACAAAATAGATGTCAACGGACAATACAAGATCACACCGACGTCTGACATTAAGGTAACTATAAGCAACCTAACGGACGAGAAGATCTACAACCCTATACTAGGCGACATCACCGAATATGATGCTCAGTGGCCAAGACGAGCATTAGGCATTGAATACGGCTGGCAGTGGTAATTATTGCGCTAAACCTAATCAATAATTGCATCCCCCCAATAATTAAAACCAGCAAACTTAGGCGTCTTCGGAATGTAATTAGTTTGTAGTTCTCGAATTTTAAAACCAGCTTCTTTAATCAATTTTGGAATTTCACGATTCAAATGACAGCCACCACCAATCTTATTCCAATAGGGGTTCAATCTATTCTGCCAACGTCGTACGGACTCATCAGGTGCTGCACCATGCTCACAAAAAATTAACTTTCCACCCGGCTTTAATACTCGACGCATTTGCGCTAATGCTGCAACGGTGTCCGGAATAGTACAGAGGGTGTAGGTCAATAAGACGGTAACAACACTTTTATCATCCAGAGGAATTTCTTCACCAGGTAGATCAATAAACTGTACATCGAAAGGAACAGCTTCAACTCGTTTTTTAGCTATGCGCCGAATATCCAATGAAGGCTCTAACCCCCAAACCATATCTACCTTATCAGGGTCATAAAAAGGTAAATTTAAGCCCGAGCCTATACCAACTTCGAGTATTCGCCCAGAGGCCTGGGGAACGACCTGCTTACGCTGCCAACTTACTGGCTTAGTGCCACAAGCAAGATTAATAACATGAGGTAATATGTATTTATCGTAGATTCCCATCATTAACGCCCTTGCCATATGGCAAAACAACCCAACAAGAAAACAACTCTTAGATTCTACGCTGACTTTTGATTACTTGTATATACAGTTTTAACACCCTCAAAACCATCAAAAAAAGCCTGATGTGCTGTTCGTGAAAATTCATCCATGCGAATAGAGTACTGACGAATCCAGTCCACCAGTATTCCCAGGTTATCGTCTTGCTCCTGCTTAGTTGCATACTTATGCGGCTCCCAGGGCCGCTGCCTGGCATTTACATCACAGTCATCATCACTCAAATTCAGGAAGAAAATTTCATTAGCAGCTTCCTTTAACAAGGCGAGTAAATCTACATAACAACCTTCCACCACCCAGCCACTCTTACCCGCCAGAAAGCCCTCTATCTTTGCTTTTGATTGACTAATCGACAAACGAGTCGTTCGATTAATTGGGCACCAAGCAAAGTTATCCAAGTCTAAATAAATCAAGTCCGTCTCTTCAGATAAACGTTTTGCCAAGGTGGATTTACCAGAGCCCGAGTTACCAAAAATGAGTATTTTTCGCATAATGAGCACAACATAAAAATTGTTTAACGAAACACTTTTTACAGATTTCTTCCATGAAAAATAATCTCAGAGCTACTTTGACCTTATTGTTATTATCCGAAACCGCCATCACTATATTCAATCAAAACAGGATCTAATATGAGTATTAATTCACACTTTAAACTGTGACACAAAGTCTTGTAATTCTGTAGCCTGTTTATCAATTTCGTTACCCGTTTCCGAAGTCTCATGGGCTGAACTTGCTGTTGAGTTAGCCAAACCACTCACATTATTAACACTTCGTTTAATGTCTTCAGCCACACTCAGTTGCTCTGTAGACGCAGAAGCAATTTGAATATTCATATCAGAAATAGACTGTAAATGCTCAGTAATGACTTGCAATGACAATCCCATCTGGTCGGCTTCCTGCACATTTACTTGCGCTAATTCAGCACCCTGTTTTGCAGCACTAACGGCCGAAACTGTACCGGCTTGCAGACTATCAATCATTGCTTTAATTTCTTCCGTCGAAGCGTGGGTACGTTGTGCCAACGTTCTCACTTCATCTGCAACAACCGCAAAACCTCTGCCCTGCTCGCCGGCCCTTGCTGCTTCAATCGCAGCATTAAGGGCAAGCAAGTTTGTCTGCTCCGCAACTCCCTGAATCGTCTCCAATACCGAACCAATTCGATTACTGTCTTCCTCGACACTAGTTAACTCTTGCTGAATCTGATTAACACTTCCAGCCAATTCATTAATCGACGCTATACTCCGATCCACGACAACCCTGCCTTCCTGACCCGCTTCATTAGCCTGTTGAGTAGCTGAAGCTGTCGATTCCGCATTAGTGGCAACATCGTTAATAGTTGCAGCCATCTGTGTCGCAGCCGTTGCAACCATATGCACTTCATCTTGCTGCATAGTCGCTGCCTTCTGCATTTCCGCCGTATTATTAGCCATTTCACCTGAGGACTGCTTCAACTGCTGTATCGTAGTAATTAAGTGATTAACCGTTTGCTGAAATTTATCCAATAGGCCATTAATGGCCTGTGCACTTTTACCAATTTCATCTTCACTTTTTATATCCACACGGCCCGTAAGATCAGAACTTTCGTTGATGTCCGTCAGAATGCTCGTGAAGTGAATAATCGGCTGCGTTAATAGCTTGGCACTAACAGAACCAATCACAACAGCAACGACTAAAGCAACAATGATACATATCGCCGCCAATAGTTTTATAGTGCTTGCCAATTCAATACTAGACAGGAAAGCCTCTTCCTCGTCCATTTCACTCATAATGACCCAATCTAACCCGGGAATATCCAAAGGCGCATAAGCCGATAAAACAGGTATCCCACGATAGTCGTCAAAAATAGCAAAATCTGTATTACCTTCACGAGCAGCTTTAGTACCCTGAGTTTCAACAGGCTGTAGACCGATACTGGTTCCTTTAGTCTTGATAGCTTCTATTGCATCCTTAGCCATAGAGCCTAGAGAATTCAGTAACTCAAAATAACCATTTTGATCCTCGATAAGAAAACGACTCATACTGCGCATTTTTAAGTCGCTTCCAACAAGATATGTTTCACCCGATGCTCCTAGCCCTGACTCAGCCCACTTACCTTCATAGGTCATAACAGCATTAATACGATCAATAGGCATTTGAAAAATAAGAATGCCTATTTTTTTCTCATTATCAAAAATAGGTGTCGCAATAAATGCTGCAGGGTCCTGATAAGAAGGAAAGTAAGGTGCAAAATCAGTCAATCCATAGGTCTCAGTATCATTCGACAAAGTCGCCTTACGGAAAACCTCTGCGATCCCGCTATTGGCATAGGGGCCATTCTTAAGTGATGTCGTGTAATCCAGCTCTTTGAACACTGAATAAACAATATCACCGCTTTCAGGATCAACTAGAAAAATATCGTAGTACTCAAATTTATTCAGAAAGTCACGAATAGATGGATGATATAAGGTATGCAGTTGAGCGTAGGTACTATCATCTTTCGCATCCACCAACGCATCTTTTGATCCCAAAGGATTCGAGTTGTTGGATATATACTGATACTGCAATGCTAATGAATCGTCATCCAACTGATTCAAAAGTGAACCCATATCAGCAGATTCTCCACTGTTTCGTTTTTGGTATTCCTGAGAGAATTCATTCAGATAATAACCTCGCAGAGATTGCTTCATTTGCGCGGTATCACTGACGCCTATTTCGAAGCGATATTCATTAAAGGCCGATTTAAAAGAATCCATCGCATCAATAATCATACGGTCTTTTGCAAAGGTTCTTACTTGTTTGCTAATGGTATCGAAATAGCTTTCAATTTGGCGCTTTTTAATCTCACGAATCGAGACGAGCTGTGACTGAGCTTGCTGCTCAATTGCCACTCTAGCACTCTGATAAGACTGCCAACCAATAACGAGACTGACTAATACAACGGGAATAATTGCCAAGGCAATGCATACGAACAGCAACTTATTTTTAATGGTCATACATCTACTTCCTACTAACTAAGTAAAAAGAACTATGCCAAAAAGAACTACGAATAATTCCTGATCTCTAATTCATAGACCATAAACATCTAAACTGCTATATATATCAGCTATTTCATTCAATAAACTTATTAGCAACAGCTATACCTCTTATACTATTTTAATATTTAATCAATATAATCAATAGATTAAAAAATATGTTGATTTTACTAGATGAATAAATACAAGGATTTCACAGAAGATCATAAGCCTGGTTGCTCGAGGCGAATCATAATCAGATAGTACTAGTGCTTTGAGAGGCGCTAATTCCGATACTTCACATAGCAATGAAATTTAGCAGCATCCTCCATCATTTCCACTGCTACTACACCAAGCTCATAGGGCTTGAAATCAGCCACCACAGTTGATGGATTTAAGGTAATAACAATTTCCTTACGGTAATCATTATCAAAGGGGTAATCATGAAACAGTGTTTCAGCAAGTCCTTTGGCGTAGGTACAAGTTTCCGACTCACTTAGACTTTTCTTTAGATCAACTTCAAACATCATTTCTTTTCGGTAGTCATTATCTACATGAATACCTTGTAATCGAAACAAACCACCCTGCAACTCTTGTTGAATAATTTGAGGGGGTTGATGCTGCCAATGCAGTACCCCCCAATACCCAGCTCCGACAGCCAGCAATAGACTAGCAATTAATATGACAGGTGTAAGTATGGGATTATCATTTCGGTTTGGCGGGACTAAAACCAAACTACCCATCAAGGCCAGTACTAGATCTACTTTGGGATATAACAGAAAGGGAATTTTATTATCCAGCTCTAACAACAGCAGTAAAAAAATCACTCCACATACTGTACGAAACCCTCTCACTTTTTGTGTTGACCATTTAGGTAGGGTGACCAATGAAATACCCAATATCAACATAGAGGGCCAATGCACTAACCCCCAAGTAAGCCCAATGGGTAACGCATATTCAGTAAAGACATCAGTAGTTCCCCATAGGGAAGGGTACCTTAGCTCTACGGCTATATAACCCGACAATAAACACGCACTGATAACAAACATCAGGAACACTAAACTGCGCAGCCAATAGTTATTGAGATTCATTGTCTGGTTTATTATCTGATTCAGTGACTCATGGTTTAATTTGGTTTGGCTTGATTTAATCTCATCATAGCCAGATTCGAGGCCCTTCAGATAACGCCAACCTGAAGTTCAGTAATATTTTCTTCACTGTCAAAACCCAACCAGGTGGTATACACCTCACGGCATTGATCAGTAACAGATAAGCCTGACTGCATCACCGAGTCCATCAACCTGCCCCAGCCAGTTCCAATGTCTGCCATACTGCCGCGATAATCAAGACAAGCGCAGGTAAAAGGCGCAGACTCAAAATAGGAAAAGGCTACTGGCTGCTCCCTTCTCGCTTTAATGGGAAGCACTATTAACAACTCGAATACTGTGTCTTCACAGCCATCACTACCCATGTAAATAAATTCAGAAGCACCGGTAATATCTAAACATAACGCTTCAGCCTCTTCATACAATTTTGGAATTATACTATCTGCATATGCAGGGATATCAGACAAGGTTAAACTCGTTTTCGCAGATAAATACAAATTGGCAGGCACTTGTTTTTGCTCGAACATATCAATCTCCCTATTCCAATAATTTCAAACAGCTAACTCAGTTTAAAAACTATCTACGCACAAAATTGGTTGGCTTTTCAATTTCATAGATAGCATCACCGATCGATTCTACCTGTTTTTCAAGAATAGCCTGTGCATCATAAAGCCCTCGATTGTAGAAGTAGGGGCCAATTTCCTCAGCGAAGAAATCCAGCAAAAACTGAGCATCAAATGAACCAAGCTCTTGATCAAGCTCTTCATGAAAATACATTTTGATTTTCTTGGTGATAGTATCTTTCTCGTCCTTAGAGAACTCAATCTTCATTTTTGACACATCCTATCTACTGACACCATCCATTTAAAACTATTAATCTACTCACCGACCAAGGTTTCACATCGATAAAAAGAAGAACCAGACTCATCTAACGCCTTCACCAGCTTAGGCAACAACTGGCTCATCTTATCTTTAAGTGTCCAAGGGGGATTGATAACCATCATGCCAGATGAGGTCATACCTCGCTCTTCAGTATCTTCTAACAAGCCTAGTTCAAATAACTGAATATTTTTTATACCGCTTCGCTTGAATTTCCCTTCCAACTTTTCAATCCGCACCCTATCTACAACGGGATACCAAATGGCGTAGGTACCTGTAGTAAATTTTTTATGCGCTTGCGCTACCGCTTTAAAGACCTGATCGTAATCCTGTTTAATTTCATAAGAGGGATCAATTAGAACCAGCCCCCGTTTTGAAACTGGCGGCACTAAACTCAACAATCCCTTTAAACCATCATCGCCACTCACTCGCACACTACGGTTCTTAGCAAACAGTTGTTCAAGCCGTGTACCATCGGCTGAATGCATTTCAAATAACCAGGCCCTATCACCACGCCTTAGATATTCCATCGCTATAGCCGGTGACCCTGGATAATACCTCAACCCCACACTCTTATTGTTCGCATCTATTGCGGAAAAATAAGAAGCCAACTCAGGCCAACGAGTATCTTTTAGCTTATCGATGCCATTCTTATATTCCTTATTCTTGTCAGCATGTCCTGACAATAGATCATATATTCCAGCACCTGAATGAGTATCAATATAATCAAAGGGTTTATCTTTCTTGATAAAATGCTCAAGCATTTCAACTAACACAATATGTTTAAGAACGTCAGCAAAATTGCCGGCATGATAGGAATGTCGATAACTGAGCAAGAGCACTACCCTTTTTCATTAAATACAAAAGAAGAACGAGCCAGCCAGACACAACCTGCTCAGTAAGAATAAAGAATTCTGCCCCATTTTGGCGCGACTTGCAGCAGAAATATTGTCAGATCTAGAATGAACTACAATTCGGTGTATTTTTTCGCACTACCCCTAGACTTATCCACAGGATACTTCAAGGCATTCTTCTGGATCTTGTCCAACACGATCTGCTTAACATCAAAATTCATTCGACCAGCCAACAACAAAGCATAGGCCAATACATCAGCAAGTTCTTCTTTAACATCTGCCTTTTCAGCCTCATCCGGAGACTTCCACATAAAGGTTTCCAGTAGCTCCCCTGCCTCCACGCTAATACCCAAGGCTAGGTCTTTAGGGTTATGAAATTGCGCCCAATCACGCTCATCTCTAAAAGTGTGCAAAGCATCAATCAATTCCTGTATATCACTCATATCAAATCCTCTACTGCACTTCGACTATGCTTCAACATTCAGCAGCTGTATTTCAATGCTGCCTCAAACATCCCTAACAGGGCTAATTCGTTATCATTTTATGTGCTTGATGAATCGATCCATGAATAAACTTTTCAATTTCCTCATCCTGATGATGCTCTCGCTCAACCAGTTTTTTCCAAACTGAAACTTTACCTGGACCACCTTTTCGGATTTCACGCTTATCCTTATAGAACAGTAACTCCACATCATTCAGCGCATACACAGGGCCTAAGTCATCTCTTAAGGATGCTTTAACTATCAACCGATCAATACTATCCAAAATAAGTGAGTCATCTTTTTTATGCTTATGATAAGCCAACACCATATGAGCCTGTTGGGTCGGAAGATATAGAACGTATAATAGATGCAGCTTTTTATAGTCCAACCCCATAATAGTCAGCGCCACATATTTCGCTATAGCTAGATCTTCACAATCTCCACCATACGTACCCAATGTTTCAAACGGTAGCGCCCAATAGTCTTTTTTGTGCCAATGCCGCGAATCAGGAATATAAGGCAAATCATTAAAGTAGTTATTAACCACTTCCAACTTCTTTTCGTCACTAACATGCTCATACTTCACCGCAATATCGTAGAACGCTTCCAAACGTCCCCTAGCCTCCTTCCCGTATTCCTTTTCCATCCAATCAAAGACTCTCGGATTCCAGGGTGGGTGGGCTTTTGCCTCTTCTAAATCATATTGCGCAACGCTATAAAAGTTGAACATGAAGAAAAATAGAAAGAGACTCAATTTAGCGATGCTAGCTCTATACATAACAAACTCTCGATATGAAATTAACGAATAACACCTAATCAACATAGCTATTTCTTTGCTTACTTTACTTTCGCTAAATCACCAACAATAACCGTCAATGCATCGACCAACGCCTTGCACTCAGCGTCTGTGCCTACGGTGATACGCAAGAACTGCTGAATTCGGTCTTGGCCAAAATGACGAACGATAATGTCTTTATTGCGTAATTTTTGACTGAGCTCCTTTGCATCACAATCATCATGACAAACAAACACAAAGTTAGCGGCTGAGGGAATAATGGAAAAACCAAGTGTTTCAAGTTCCGTTACCAAACTTTCTCGGGTGCTGATAATTTTTGTTCTAGTCTCATCAAAATAGGCTTGATCCTGTATCGCAGCCACCGCACCGGCAATAGCAAACCTATCGAGAGGGTAAGAATTGAAGCTATTCTTAATGCGTTCTAAGCCATCAATAAGTTCTGGATGACCTACGGCAAAACCAACTCTTAACCCAGCCAAGGAACGGGATTTAGAGAAGGTCTGAATCACCAATAAGTTCGGATAGCGGTCAATTAGCGATATCGCTGTTTCACCACCAAAGTCAATATAAGCCTCATCAACCACAACAACGGAGTCTTTAGTTCGCTTTAATAAATGCTCAATAGCCTCTAAGGGCATTAAGCGTCCCGTTGGCGCATTGGGATTAGGAAAGATGATGCCACCGTTTGGACGACCATAATCTTCCGTGTCTATTTCGAATGTATCGGTGAGTGGAACCTGCTCGTAATCCACGCAGTACAAGCCACAATAGACGGGATAGAAACTGTAGGTTATATCTGGAAACAAGATCGGCTTTTCCTGTTTCAAAAGCCCCTGAAATACATGTGCCAAAACCTCATCTGAGCCATTCCCCACAAAAACCTGCTGTTGTGTTATTTGAAAATGCTCAGCTATTGCCGATTTCAATGCTTCAGCATTAGGGTCAGGATAAAGGCGTAATGTGTCGCTGACTTCACCGCTCATAGCAGCTAATGCCTTAGGCGAGGGCCCATAAGGGTTTTCGTTGGTATTTAGCTTAATCAAACTAGCAAGTTTTGGCTGCTCACCAGGAACATAAGGCTCTAACTCACTGACTATAGAACTCCAAAAACGACTCATATAACACTTCCAACCAAGAACATTAACACCAACGAACAAGAAGGCACCCTACAATAGAGCCGCGATTATACATTAATCTTGTCATTCAAATTAACACCATCAGCCGTGATACCTCTGAAAAATGATTACCCCACACACTAACAAGCAGCATCTGCAAACTGAAAAACTAACGCTGCGTGCAACATAGGCAGAATATCGATGTTTGAGGCCGAGATAATTAGGGGCCCGAGAGTAATTCCTGCTAAAATTACCGCCAATACCTGTTTACCCTTCTATTTACTCTCGCTCCACTAACACGGTCCCTCATGAAACTATTGATACGCAACCTTGCTCGCACCACCACGGAAGCAGAGCTTCAGGCTATGTTTGAAGTTCACGGCACAGTTCAGTCCTGCACCTTGGTTATGGACAAACAAACTGGCGGCTCCAAGGGCTTTGCCTTTGTCGAGATGCCCAAACAAGGTGACGCCAAAGCCGCGATCAAAACACTCAACGGCAAAGACGTGGCAGGCAACAAAATCCGCGTTAAAAAGGCAGAACCTAAACCAGAATCAGAGTCATAAACGCTGCCAACTACCACCTTAAGCTTCCCCTTTACTATCCGAAGCTAATTAAATTTCAATACACGAGATCACAGCATGTCTAAATTTTTCTTCAAAGGCCGTATCGAGAAGAGAGAAACATATGGAACCCATGGTTTTAACACCAAGGCCAGCGTTAAGCTCGGCACAGAAAATGCCCCACTATCACTTAGCGTTACCACGGAAAAACGAAAAGCAGAAATTGAAGAAATTCTGAAAGAACACTCGCTGTTCGCCATTATTGATATCAATACGGATGAAGCAGAAGACATCACAGAGCTTAATGGGCTACTGAATAAACCTAAAACCGTAGTACTTGAGAAAACCCCTAATAGAAATGAACCTTGCTCTTGCGGTAGCGGCAAGAAATACAAAAAATGCTGCGGTCAGTAAACCCCATCACCCGCAAATTGCATTAATCACTTTGCAGAGCCCTAAGGAAGCGAAGTCTATTCGCAATCACTCCATTAGGGCCCTTATGATCACTCTACAGCCACTCTCATCGTTGAATCAACTAATAGTCATTACTTTATAGGCCACTAATGGGTTGAGGCCAATTTGTCGAAGCCAATCCTCCCAGAATTTTATGAAACTCATTGGGTAACGGACCAAAACTCTCAATAGATAACCAAGTAATGGACTCACCGAATCCAGGAGAAATTTTTTTGAAGACAGGACCTAATAGATGCTGTTTGAAAGCATCCTGACTCTCGTAAACCTCAATTAGCCTTCCATTTATTCGATCTGCATCGACGTACCAATCATAAACCAATGTTCCCGGCTCGCTGCCTAACACATATTCTGTACAGGCATCAGAAACACTAGAAAACTTATCAAAATCGTTTACCTGAAATGAAACGACCAGTCTGACGACATCCTTATTCATATTTCCCTCAATGATGACTTATTATGTATCACATAATATTCCAATATCTTCTTCAGAAAGAATAACAGTTTCAACTCAATCTGACTCTACTTGGTGCTATTTGGATATACTGACCTGGACCTACCTGAAAGAGACGATTTAACGACACCTTTCTATTCGAGTAATAGAAAGGTGTCGTTATTCACAGAAACAACCACATAATGGTAGCAACTATGTCTATAACTCGAAGGATAAAGTCCAAAAAATTACATGTACTATTTATTTGATTAAATATTTTCTTTTCAATGCATCCACTTCACCTGAGATAATCATCTCTTGTAAAGCCTGCTTAAATTTAAACGGTACAGTTCCCGGAACCAGCTCGAAAGGGAAGTTTTCTGCATTTAATGGGGCAGATTCATTATAGGAGGGGTTTAACTGCTCTTTATAGTGAGGCGAAAACCTAGAAAACGAAGTGTACAACTCAGCTGACGTAGTTTTAAAACAGCTCCTTTGAATTCTTACACCTACATCCTCCATTGAAGTGATTTTCTTGTTTTTCATATACTCTTTGAGATCATCAATAATTATTCTGTATATAAATGGACGCCCTAAAGAGATTAATTGGATGGCCTTATCAACATTAACGGCATCTTCTAATTCATAATATTTAACACCATACTCATCTGCCATCCTAGTCTGAGAGCTCCCTAACTCAACCAACCATTTCAAACGATATTGGTTTATTTCCTGAATTGACGAAAGCTCTGGGACCTCCATCGAGGTAAGCCCATAATATTCCTCCCGGCGATATAGGCCATTTGGAAAGTAATACAGGAATTGCGATCGATAATCTTTAAATTGCCCACTAGCATATAGATCTGCTGTCCCTTGCTCGAGCTTCAAATAGGTACGCTTTTTTGGGGCCCTTATAACTTCTAATTGAAACCCAATTTTCTCAGCCGCCCTCTTCATCATGTCATAGTACAATCCGGAGCTATCTGGTGCAGTTTGAATATAAGGCGGTTTACCTGCGTCTTTATAGATTAAATTTAGAATGGGTTGCTCTGCGAAAACTGAAGCACTACTACAGACAAATACCAATAACACAAGAGTAAATCGAATCATAACCCACCCTTTTTCAGAGTTCGTATAGCCTTAGAATAAGCAAGAATTCATCATTAGATGACTGACAGCTGCCATTAAAGAATAGTCGTAGATTCACAATTTTAGTACTTAAAGCCTCGGCACATAAATCTCTAAAATCTCATGCAAACTTCGAGCTGCTGAAGTACGTATGTCATCAGCTGATCGGCAAATGCCAGTGGAGCAATAGATTGGCAATACCGTCCATTAAGCAACTAATCGTGCTTAACTTCATGAGAAACAATGAAAAAGAATTCATTATATATCAGTATATTAGGATACTTTATTAGAGTGAGAGATCTTTTGTAGCTAGAACCAATTATCTGTGAACGACTAGAATTGATAATAACATTGTGTGTGAAGCTACACTGTGGCGCGAGCAATGGGTATCCCACTTGAACATTAGCTATGTATGACTAAAAGCCGTAATACAGAACAATCACAACTTCTTGATTACTCATAAACTTCAACGACTACACTTCATATAAATATATCGCTTGGATCATTTGTACTTACCTAGAATAGATACGGATAAATTGGACATCGCTATGTTGTTACCAAGGTTCTGTAGTCGGCTATTGAGAGTATTAATTCTGATCTCCCTATGGGCTGTTCCGACTGTAGTTGATTGACTGTATTTCTCTAGTTTTTTGACTACGACGGGCCGGGTAACGATATTGCGACAAACAGTTAATTTCGATTTATACCATTTTTCCAGCATTAGCAATTGCTTGTATCCGGTCTGAGTTATACACCTGCTTTCCTCCTGGCGTCGATTTTGCCGCAACCACCATGGCTGTCGCTACAGCTTTGGCATCTATGGGTCGTAGTTTCTTAAATCGCCCAGAAAGCAGCCAAGGTAGTGCAGTAAACAACTTTATACCTAAACCTTCAGCCAACCGGTATTCCTCGCGCTCACCAATTAACAGGCTTGGTCGAAAAATGTAAATTCCGTTATACGTATATTTGCACACTGCCTGCTCCATCTCAGCTTTGATTCGACCATAAAAAAGTAGCGAATTCGAGTTAGATTCGGGCGCGCTAATCACCAAAAATTGTTTGCTACCATTGGCCGAGGCAATTTTTGCCACTGTTTGCGGGTATTCTAAATCAACTTTACGAAAGGCTTCTTTGGAACCTGATTTTTTAATAGTGGTGCCTAAACAACAGAAAATATCGTCCGCCATAATAAGGTCTGCCGATGCATCCAGATTATCGAAATCGATAACATGCTGCTCAAGCTTATCATGAGTCCGCACTAAAGGCCGCCTGGTCAGAACGATGACTCTTTTGTACTCGTCATCATTGAGCAACAGATTGAGGCAGTGATGACCAGTGAGTCCGGTGGCGCCGAGCAGCAAAGCGGTTCTCATTAGTCTAGTTCCTCAGTGATTGAATGGATTATTGATAAGTTGTAGAACAGGATTAAGTCAAGAAAACCACCTAATGCGGACGACTTTAACAAATAGAAAATTTGGAAATTATGCTAAACAAATACTCCCGCGGCCAACTCAATATAGTGACTCCGCTTTATAGCCTATACTTTCTCGCAATAATGCTTGGCATCCAATTCAAGAATATTTTTCGTTACTTATTCGCCATTGCATACTAACCGTTTGGTTTTTAGCACTAGCTATAATAGATTAAGTATTAATGCGCATGGTGAGTTAATTTTCTGCTACCGGAGCAGATCAAGAAAATCATCAGGTGCTGGCGTCTCGAAAGTGATTCGCTTGCCGGTCTTGGGTCGATTAATACTTAGACTCAAGGCATGCAGCCCCATGCGGGGACCATCAGTACCATAGCGGGGATCGCCAATCACCGAATGACCTAGCCAGGCCAAGTGCGCACGAATTTGATGTTGCCGCCCGGTCTCCAGTTTGACTTCAAGCAGTGCCCGATCCCCTACAGTGCGTCGGGTATCAAAATGCGTGATGGCTTTTTTGGCTTCCGGATGTGGACCGACATGCATATGATACTTCTCTGAATCCATTCTTAAGGGCTGATCAATGCTCCCTTGACTTGGATTAGGGCAACCTTCGACCACCGCAAGATAGATTTTCTCGGCCTCGGACCACCCCGCATTAACTGCTTCGCGCATCTCACGAGAAGTGGCAAACAACAAGACACCTGAGGTATCACGATCGAGCCGGTGTACAGGCCATAGACTAACAGGACGCTTGGGCCGTGAGAGCTGGTTGCGAAGAATTGCAAGCGCATGGCGTTTGTTTTCATCGGCTGATGCTACTGACAATAAACCTGCAGGCTTGTTGATGGCTATAAGGTCGCGGTCCGAATACAAAATCTCCAATTGGGAAGTTCCACGCTGCATGCTCCTTCCCACCGCCCGAACTTCCACATCGTCGCCAGCTTTGAGCTCGTGATCATGCTGCGTGATAGGCTGATCATTGACAAACACGCATCCTGTTTTTAGCCGTTGTTTTATTTTGTTGCGAGTCCAGCCTTTTAGCCGAATGTTGAGAAAAGTGAGCAGACTAGCAGCCTCGCTCACTCGTAATCTGTCAGACATAGCCTGTCATTCTCCTGCCAAATTTTCCACTAATGCTTGACATAATTACCATTGCTTAACGCTATGCACATGTGACAGCGCGCCTTTCAGCGACGCTCCAAAGGTGCGTATTGTTAACTTTTTTACAGATCAAGATTACGTCTTAAAACGTTTGCTGATGTAATAATGCGCGTCGTGCGATAAAGCTCAGGATGTTTCTCGCTATCTGAGTAACGCATTGGCTCTCCTGATGTTGGGCTAACAAACCAGGAAACTTCTGGGCGAGGCTCACCTAGCTGCTTTTTTAGCGCTTGTGGTGTAATACCTAACGCTTCAGCCGCCGCATTGAACGTGCAGCGTGTTTTTACTTTGTTTATGTAATCGACTACTACGGTAATATTGTCCTGCATTTCAAGATGCTCCTTATAAAGTTAACAGGTTAACGTACAGCCACGGCTATATATCACGTGGCTGTATTTTTAATTTAAGTTGATGTGATTATTTCACTAGTTTCAATTGTATTTCAACAAGTTGCTCATATCTGAGCATTTTATATACAGCAGCAAACGAAGCCAAGACGAAATATCACTTGGTCTACGTATCCAGCCTTATATTTTCATAAACAACCGAAAATCATACTGTTACAGAGATCTGAGACTGCAAAGATAGCCACAGCAGCTTATTTAGGGCTGTTTCAAGTTAAGTAAAAGGGTGCTCAATGCCTGCTGTTGCACGAGAGCTATCAAACTGATACATCTACAAGTTGTATAAAAGCCTCCAATCGGGATGCTCTATAATTCCCCGTCGCTAAGTATCCGTTCTTAATTTAAACTCTTCTTTGTCTATCTCAACAAAATTTCCACCATGATCATACTTACTAGCCGCACACGCGGGGCACGGATAACTGCTTGTATCATCTCTCTGATACATGGCCAAAGGTAGGCCACAACATTCACACATCCAGTAACGCATATGCTCTGCTGGGTTATACTCTTTTTCTGACATAAGCATCCCGTCTTACCTTCGGCCATTCACCTACTACTCAATTATCCATCGAGCGATATTTCAAGATCAAATCAATGATTTCATGATCACTTGCCACTGCTTTCAAAGTTTCATTCATCGATCTTCGCTGTGGTAGTAGTATTTTGAATTTGTCTTGTAGTACTTCCTTTACTTGCTCATCTGAATCGGGATCGATTTCCTTATCAGAAAAAATGCATATCCGCTTAAGAATATATGCTTTACTAGTCATTAATATTTTCCGTTGTTTATTTGCGCTAACAACTCAGGATAGAGGCGCCGCGATTTTCTCATACTGATCTTTTTACTGCTCGTACCCATCAACATATTTGGATTAAAGTTAACCCCCCGCCTTTCCTTTAGAGGTGACTTCTACTATTGATTGCGGGTATACGTGAATTTCTCTGGTAGCAGTAGGAATGTGATTTCCATTTTCAATGGTGCTTGGTGAATATATGAAAACCAGATAATCGTATTGATCACCGCTGATATTTGCCTTTAAACCACCACGAATATGCTTGACCTCAACGCTACAGCCTTTCGACAAATCATGATTTTCACAATGATGCCGATTTATCGTGGGTAACACGGATCTTTAACGCCAGCATTTGCGGATTGGGAGCGAAATGACCATCACTCAAATCCGCAACATACTTTTGTTATGTGTCGTCGGTTGTTGCCGATTTATCGTCGTTGCTTGATATCGGTTGAACGTCCTGCGGCTGACTATCGACTACCCCTGCTTTTTTCAAACGCTTCTCTTCCTTCTTTTTCTTTTTTGCAATTTCTTTCTGGCGCTTTTCAAAGGAATAATTGGGTTTTGCCATTCGTATTGTCTTCCATATAAGTCTAAGGTTAGTACGGTTAGCATACGCCATTTTTCAATCGGTTGCGCTCTTCAATAGCACCTACAATATCAAAGTCACGAGAGCCCACTGGATCTATAGCAAACGTTCACCTCAGACACATAACACCTTCGTTCAGACTCTTCTCAGCTTGGGTAAGACATAATGTTGACAAAAGACGGTATTCGCGTATAATTCGTCGAAGCTTAAAAAGTCTCTCGTTTAAATCCTCTGTTCTTCGTGGCCTACTTTTAGTATCTCCGTCCTGAATTTTTAAATTGCAGCCTATTTTTCCGCTATTCAAGCCTCTTGAAGGCACACTTATATTAAATTTTTAGGATACTATTATGTCTAATACAACAACCGGCAGTGTTAAATGGTTTAACGAAGCAAAAGGTTTTGGGTTTATTGAGCAAGAATCTGGCCCAGATGTTTTTGCCCATTTCAGCGCTATTTCTGCTTCAGGCTTTAAAACCCTAGCAGAAGGTCAACGTGTTGAGTTTACCGTTACCCAAGGCCAAAAAGGCCCGCAAGCTGAAAACATCGTTTGCATCTAATCCACTCAGTGGACTCAGTCTTGTCGCTAAGTAAACAAGCTTAGCGACCGGGTTGCGATGCAAATCATGTGTGGATATAACCTTTTTAGGTGTCTCTGCATAAATCACTGGCATTCAGGCTTACACCTAACAGTCTTTGTTAAATTTTCCTGGTAATCAATCTATTGATTTAAATCCTCAATTTCATTGAGCGATACCCGCCAGCATACCTTGCCGAGTTAAACCTGATCTGTACTGACACCTCATCTCATTACTTTTCAAGCTTTTGGAAACAAACCTTTCAACAGCTCTGCATTCGTTGGGTATTTCTCAAGTAATTCAACAAGTTTCCTAGCGCCTTCTGCGGGTTTAAGATTCGTAAGTGCCCTCCGCAAAACTCTTACATTTTCGATATCCTTCGAATTTAGAAGAAGCTCCTCACGGCGCGTACTACTTTTAGCAATATCCAGCGCGGGAAAAATCCGCTGATTCGCAGCCTCCCGTGATAAGACGATTTCCATATTACCCGTGCCCTTGAACTCCTCAAATATCACCTGGTCCATCCGACTTCCGGTATCAACGAGTATGGTCGCTAGAATGGTAAGCGACCCACCATTCTCAATTTTTCTCGCTGCGCCAAACAGTTTTCGTGGTATTTCCATGGCTCTAGCGTCAACCCCGCCCGACATGGTACGACCACTGCTCTTTCGCTCTGCATTATGTACTCGTGAGAGCCTTGTGAGAGAATCAATGACAATCATTACATTGTGACCTTCACCTGCTTCCTGACGGGCGGTGTCAAGCAGGTCATTGGCCACACGGACGTGTTGATCATAGCTTTCATCCGAGGATGAGGCGTGTACTTGTGCCGGCACACTGCGCTTAAAATCAGTCACTTCTTCCGGTCGCTCATCAATGAGTAACGCATAAAGTTTTATCTCGGGATAAGCCTCCCCCACCGCCTGGCAAATATGTTTTAAAATGGTCGTTTTCCCGGAGCCTGGTGGAGCAACAATCAAACCTCGCTGCCCCATTCCGATTGGCGTGACCAAGTCTATCGCTCGCGTGGTGAGTTGCTGAGAACCTAATTCTAGGCGAATGCACGGAGAAGGATTGATGGCTACCCCATTTAAAAAACGCTTTTGCGGGTCATCATGAGATACATCCTTAACCACCTCATCCACTTGCTTGGAGTCTTTTTTCCTTTTCACCTTCAAAGATAATGTTTTTTTCGTCATGATATCGATTTATAGCTCTAGAGAATTAAGTGTTTTTCGACGTATTTACCGTAGCCTAACGCAGCTAATATTTATAGATACAGACCTTCGCACTTTGCAAGCAAGTGTTTTTTGAGCACCGTTTTAGCTGATTTATTTGCTTGAAATTTCAGAGCGGGCTCAAATACCTTGTTGAGCAAAGCACGTTTAAAACTATAACGATGTTAATAAGGGGTCACATATATATATTATTTGGTTTGCTCTACGTACCTGATTTTCCGATATATTCAACAGTATTGCCACTGCAGAGTAAGTCAAATAGCGTGATATCTAAATGGCTAAACGAGCACAAAATCGCGACTTTAGTAGATAACACCTAAAACCCTAACAACGCGGATTCAAATCTAAAGCCCATAAAAACTCATTTAAAAAGGACTAGAGCAGGTAGGGAGCTCTCTGACTAAAAGGTCCGAAAATGCAGTTGAGATCAACTGATCGACGCAACACTTTATCTTTAGCATAAGTGACAAACAGACATTAAAGAGCCAATCAGTAAATTTCTAAGGACAGATCAGAACGAGAACATGCCAGATAAATCTTAGGTAACCACATCTCCTTACACATATTATTTAAATCCAGATAGCTCAATTTCTTTAAGACTAAGATTTAGCCTATAATTACAACGACTCCCAGATTCCAATCGAAGGACACTTTTCACCCCAGATTTTACCCGCTAGTTTTGGATTATCAATAAACGGGTTACGGTTGCCTTGAATTTCAAAAATCTTGTCGTTACGACGTTGTTCAAACTCATCGGGTTTATCTTTGGCATTCCAGGCTAACAGCGTGCACAGGTGACCAAACTTAGGTTGACTGTTTGGAGCATCATTGAGCGAGAGCTTTAGATCTGGCGTATTGTTCATATTGCCGTCGTAAGCGACAGCCATGTAAAACAAAATCCGTGCAATATCGCCTTTGGCAGCCTTCGGTGGCTCAAAGGAGTCGCTATCGTGATGAACCCCAGCCGCCTCTTTATGCTGGTAGCCACCATCATCAAAGTCTTTATTACCACGGCTCTTATTAACCGTTGTATCAGCTGCTCTTAAGTTATGCAGATCCGAGTAGGCCGCTTGATTTTCATTGGGAAATCCGTGAGAAGCGGCCCAAACTTGCTCTACATCCCAGCGATAGACGCTTCGCCCACCCCAATACTTGGTATCTTTTAACTGGGCACGTTCGGTGTATAACAATCTAACCTTATTTTCATTCTGGGGATCTTGATCAGTTTCATCCAATGCATAAAAAGCATCATGAAAGGGAATCACCTTATGTTCACGAACTATCCCGTTTAATGCCTTATGAAGGTCCTGGCCCGACAAATCGCTAATGGGACTGTAATATTCTTCAAAGAAGTAGGTCGTGCCTATTTCTGCAACTACACCCGCCTCTATCCCCTGATCAATATCCTGACTAGCATCGTCATTAGCGACCGCATGACTGGCAGTGGATACAAGAAAGCCCAGAATGGTTATTAGATACCGCATCTTATTAGCTCCTTCGGGTACGGTTTATCAAAGATTATGTTTTACACCAACCAGAGATAGAGGTCGACCCCCTTTGCCGGTATCAAGTATCGAGCAATGGGCATAATATTTAGATTTTGGATACAACTCATGTATATAGAAAGAAAGACAAACATCAGTCTATTTGGGTATTTGCTTTAGACGTCATCCCCATCAAAACGTATAATTGGCCACAGTAAAATCACTCACAACAGGCGCTTGCGTGAAAAATATTAGCGGACTTCCCAAAGATGTCCTGAATGAAGAACAACCCGACCGTAAGTTTATTGAAGCACTGGCCAGAGGCCTTGAAGTGCTACGCGCGTTTAAGCCTGGGGATGGCTTTCTGGGTAACCTGGAAATTTCACGACGGACTAATATTCCGAAATCTACGGTTTCACGCTTAACGTACACACTCACCAAACTGGGCTACCTCACCTATTCCGACCAGTTAGAGAAATATCAACTAGGTAGTGGTGTATTAGCACTAGGGTATGCTTTTGTTTCCAGCCTGGCTATTCGCCAGGTCGCTAAACCATTGATGACCGAGTTAGCTGAGTCGACAGATACCGGTATTGGCTTGGCCAATAGAGACCGCCTGAGCATGATTCATTTAGAATTCTGCGCACCTACGGAAACCATGACCTTTATTCAGGAAATCGGTGACCGCGTGGGCATTGCCCGCTCCTCTTCCGGGCGCGCTTATCTCGCGGCACTGCCAGAGCAAGATCGAAACTATTTTATGGGTCTGATAAAAGATCGCTCAGGAGATGATTGGTCGCAGGTTGAAAAAGGCATTAATGACGCGGTTAAGTCCTATGAAACCCAGGGCTTTTGTTACTCTTGGGGAGATTTCAATCCAGATGTGATTGGTATTGCCGTACCCTTGGTTTTAAGCCCCAGTAATATATTTACCTTTTCTGCCGGTGGTCCATCTTTTCGTTTAACACCGGAATATCTAACCAATGAAGTAGCGCCCTTACTAAAAACCATGGTGGGTAATATTGAAGCAACAGTAATTAGATATTAAAGGTTAGATGCTAAAAGTAACAGACTCTAACGCTTACCGGCTCACTGATCATCCACCCACCAATACTTCTCCGTTGCGCTATATTCAAAGTCCATATACCGGTCACCCAATATTTTCTTCGAAGTACCATCCGACTTCATATTCCGAAGTACAGGGGAAATCTTATCAACAAAAGCTACACCTTCAGGCGTATTCCATGCCGTCATAAAATCGTACCCAACACGAACAGGGAAGCTTGGGTCATAAGAAAGCTGATCTAAAAATGGAATCCAGTCTGGCATATACCCAATGATTGCATCAACACGCCCTGCCTCTAACCGCCTTAACTGAAACTCTTCATTGGCAAAATAAGTTACCTCAATACCTCTATCGGTAAGTTCAGGGTAGAGTCCCTCGTATCCGCTGACACCACCAACGGTCTTCCCCTTAAGCTGTGTATAGCTAGTAATAGATGGCGAGCCTTTTTTGGTAAACACGTAGAGTTTGTAAACACCAATGGGATAACTGGTGATGATGTTATCAGCACCCACTTTATCAACCACTGATTTTGTCATGCCGTAGATTGCCAGGGCATCCTTATTCACAAAAGCCTTCAGCGCACGCTTCAGGGGGTAGACATCTTCAGATAATTCAATGCCCGCACGCTTGGCAGCTTCATTTAGTATAAGCTGGTACGGACCGGTCCCATCTTCATTAATAACGCCAATAAAGGGGCCGGCGACAACCGCTACCTTATCGTGTGCAACCGCCATATTCACTAGCGCAGCGCACAACAACATAGCTACAAGGGCTTTCTTAACCATCACTCTGCTCTTAGCTTCTATTAAGATAGCTAAGAGTATAGTCAACAACGATTAATACTGACTGATGACTTATCACCGCGGCTGTCATTCCATATCAAAGATTCGATACTACACTGAGGTATAAAGCAATTGGTCACTAGGTAATAAGTATGGGTGCTCATGGACAGAATTATTTCAGCTGGTAAAATGACATTCTTATCTTCGCCTTTATCGACTCTCACAATGCTGAAGCTATCACATGGCTCCAATCTATACTTGAGGCGT
>Ga0105348_1000273_pt1 | contig 38619 bp, 32 predicted proteins | sample EN8Hudsemesocosm_2_FD_83504 | JGI IMG/M metagenome (GOLD analysis project Ga0105348, IMG submission 83504) | Methane-oxidizing microbial communities from mesocosms in the Hudson Canyon - EN8C Hudson Canyon | ecosystem: Environmental > Aquatic > Marine > Cold seeps | place: Hudson Canyon... | reverse complement strand
CCGTTGAGCGCAAATGTTCACTAATATAATCATTAAATAAAATACCCGCTAAACCTGCTGGGATAGTGGATAGAATAATCAGCCAAGCTAAACGGCTATTTTGTGTTTGCTCTCTACCCGTCACACTCTTTACCCAAGCACCGCTTAGATCTACAACCTCACGACGAAAATAAATCACAATCGCCATCAATGTCCCTACATGCACTGCCACGTCAAACGCTAAGCCCTGATCACTCCAACCTAATATTTGTGAAGGTAGAATTAAGTGCGCGGAACTAGAGATCGGCAGAAACTCTGTAAAGCCTTGAACCAAGGCGAGTATGATTGCTTCAAACCATGTCATGGCTGTTTTGTCCTTAAATTTATTACAAAAACAGATACTGTCTAAGTTTTGCTATTTTTCGCAGAGAGCTTTATACAACTATTCGCGCCCGGGTAATTTCTTCCAGGTCACTTTATCCCGAATATAACGTGGCATGGCGTCCGCTAATTTACCACTTGCGCCCTGCTGGATAGCACTCAAGGCCAGCTCGCAAATCGCTCTCGCTTGTGGTCGTGCCTCAGCATCCATGACTGTCATTTTTTGCTGAACTGTAACAGGGAAACGATCCAAAAAGTTAAAACCGCTCCCCACACCGGCAAAGCTTTTTTTACTGCATTCATCGGGAATGAACAATGCTTCAGGCGCACTCACATGCTCTGTGCCATAGGTCTCTACACTTACACACTGGTTTACCTCGTTAACACAACAAACACTCCAATAGACCTCATCCATGCGCGCATCAAAAGCCACAAGTACTTCTTGTTCACCTTTTTCACGGTATCGTTGTAAAGCCATCGCTTGCAGATTAGACACAGGAAGAATGGCGCAACCCAAACCGTAAGATAAGCCCTGCGCAACACCCGCAGCGATACGTAAGCCCGTAAATGAACCAGGGCCGCTGCCAAAGGCAATTGCATCTAAATCCTGAAGCTCAATAGCATTATTCTCAATAATCGATTTTGCCATCGGCAACAATAATTGAGTATGACTTCTAGGAGCCAATTCACTTTTTGAACTTAGTTTACCCTGGGAATAAAGTGCGACTGAACAGTAATCAGAGGAAGTATCGAACGCGAGAATATTAGGCATAAAGGTTGTTTAACTTAAAAGGCAAAGTAAGGCGGGCACAGCCCACCTTATAATCAGTATGAATTAGCTATCCAAACCTTGTACGATCTGCTCTTTAATTTGAGCCATTTCACCCACGCCATCCACTTTCACATAGCGAGGTGAGTTTTCTTCACCACTGTCTGCCCAGCCTGAATAGTATTCAACTAAAGGTGCAGTTTGTGAGTGATAAACGCCTAAACGCTTACGTACTGTCTCTTCTGAATCATCTTCACGCTGAGTCAGAGGCTCGCCAGTTTTATCATCCTTGCCTTCAGTAGCAGGTGGGTTGTATTTAACATGGTAAATTCGACCACTTCCTTCATGAACACGACGTCCACTTAAGCGACTGATAATTTCTGCATCTGCCACGTTGATTTCAACCACGGCATCAATCTGAACACCTTGTTTTTTCAGCGCTTCAGCTTGAGGGATAGTTCTTGGGAAGCCATCAAAAAGGAAACCCTTGGCACAATCGTCTTCTTTAATACGTTCCTGAATCAATTCAATAATGGTTTCATCAGACACTAAGCCACCTGAAGCCATTACTTCTTTCACTTTCAGCCCTAAAGGTGAACCGGCTTTAACGGCAGCTCTTAGCATATCACCCGTTGAAATTTGTGGAATACCGTACTTCTCAGTCATGAACTGGGCTTGAGTGCCTTTTCCTGCACCTGGTGCACCTAGTAGAATTACTTTCATAAACGGGTTGCTCCCTTAAATTAACTTAAAATTTTAAAACTTATAATAAATTTTGTATAAACACTGATACAAACAAAGTAACTTTCTAAACAAGCAATTAAAGCTCAGTTCCTAAAAAAAGCTAATATTTTTCAATAAATTACAAGAACACTAAAAAGAAAATTTGTTTGTATTTCATTCACATACTGGATCTATTGGCAGGTTAGCTGCCAACGAAAACGCGATATTATACGGATTTGAGTGGAACAGTGGAAGCTTTTCACAAAGCCCACTTAATTAGCAGCAATAACAGGCACCAAGAAGCAGCCAACTACAAGCCTGCCAACTTTTTGGAAAATTAAGCCACCATGTGGCTAATCATGCCACCCAAACTATGGCATTGTTCAATACATACAACCACCAAAGCCTGAACCTGCTCTTCATCAAGCCCTAGTTTATCAAGACCAGGCTGAGGGTCATATTCAATAAATTCATCGCCAATACCCTCCTGAGCCAGGTAATGATTTACTAATTGAACCAGACAAACATAATATTCGCCTGCCCCCTGATAATTTTGTTTTTGATGCATGGCAGCCGATTTAACACTTGATTCCGGCAGCCCCCACATTTTGAGTAAAATTGCACCGATAGACCCGTGACCTAATGAAATGAATTCCTGCGCCCCACCCATCCCAAAAACTTGTTTTTCAATGTCTGCCATACTGGCTTCAGGTTCAGATTCTCGCAATTTATTTAACATTTTAAATTCTGGGGGAAACAAATGACCAATCAATAAAATACCAAAATTATGCAATAAGCCAGCTAAATAGGCATCTTTTTCATCTATTTCCAAATCAGGATTGACCATCAAAGCAATCGCCTGACAAAGCACACCAGAATAAAGTGCATGCTGCCAAAATTTGTTCAGACCTAAAGGTCCGTCTTGTGGAATATTGAAGGCCTTTGAAGCGGCAATCCCCATCGCTAACTGCGAAACACGATCAAAACCCAGTACAATATTCACCGCATCTTTAATGCAGCTGAGTTCACCACGATAGGAAAATAAAGCAGACCGGGCATAGCGCATCACTTGAGCAGATAAACTCGGATCTTTTTCAATTAATTCAGAAAGTTGAAACACATCAGAATCAGGGTCTGATGTTAAGTGCATAATGCGCACGGCGGTTTCTGGCATGGGCGGGAGCTGATAAAGGCGCTCAAGCTTTCGAGCAACAGAATCCAGGGAGACATCACCACTACAGGCATTTACCCCCTCCCCCAGACATTCCAAACGTAAATCAGGCCATTTTGATATACGCGCCTTAATAGCCCCCATCATCGCGGTACGAAACACGACGCCTGATATTTTTAATAATGTACATGAACAACCACTAGCTGAAAAAACATGATCATTATCCAACATATCAATATCGACAATCACCGGCAGACCATAAGCCATCGCAAAGGAGGGTAAAGCACCGGAATCACAATCTCGAAATATTTTATTTGCGTGTTCGTCACCCAGAGGCTGGAATTGCCGATTTAACGTACTGTTAATCACCTCCAAATCCAAATCAGCCAGATAAGGAATAACCGCTACCACAGGGCCGGATTTATCAATTAATGGAATCGCTTTGGCACAGAGCTCAGGCACTGCATTCGCAAGCTCGATAGCCTGACCAAAATTAGCACTTCGGGGGTGATGCAAGGGCTGGTACATAATGCCTTTGCTATTTATGTAATGATTTAGTTTTGACGCAATCGGCACAGTTTCACCTTAAATATTTATCTATTTGAAACTTTTGCACGAAACGATAAATATGATCAATTCACTTTGTAGGAAGGGATTCATCCCAACAAACGTTGACGACGGAGTACTTGTCGGAATGAATTCCGGCCTACATGAAAAAATATCATTCAGTTTGTAATATCGCGCAATGTTCTCTATTAAACCAGTGTAGTCCTTTTTTTACGCCTCGCCTCGCTCAAGTTCACAGTAAACTATTTCAAACTTGAGCAATTTGTAAGCCTATGTAATTTGTAAACCAGTAAAATTTGCCTCCATTAACCGGTATTGCGAATACCGGCGGCGATCCCTGCCATGGTAACTTTCAAGGCTGTTTCAACCAGATGCACCGATTCATGGCCCTCTTCCTCACATTGTCGATCCCTGCGTAATAATTCAGCTTGCAAATAATGTAAAGGGTCGGTGTAAGGGTTACGTACATTCAAAGAGCCTTGAAATTGAGGGTTCTCTTGCTGTATGACCGACTGCTTTTTTACCTGATTCACTAACTCGATCATCTTTAAAAAACGATGTCTTAAAATATGCCCAAGCGGTTTAAGTGGTTCAGGTGCCAGTACCTGGTCATAATAACGCGCAATACGGGCATCGCCTTTGGCAACCACCATTTCCAGCATATCGATATGCGTTTTAAAGAAGGGCCATTGTTCGAACATTTCATCTAAAACTTTCGATTTTTCTGATGAAAGTATCGATTCCAGCGCCTCATCACTCCCTAGCCATGCTGGTAGCATTAAACGCATTTGTGTCCAGGCAAAAATCCAGGGAATGGCACGCAAACTTTCGACGCCGCCGGTCATTTTACGACGAGCGGGACGACTCCCTAGCGCTAGTTTACCTAACTCTTGCTCTGGAGTAGCCGCTCTGAAATAAGCCACAAAATCTGGATCTTCACGTACTGTAGCGCGATAAGATGAGAGAGAAAGCGCGGTCATTTCATTCATTAAGTCACGCCAGGCACCCTTCGGCTGAGGTGGTGGCAATAGACTGGCCTCCATCACCGCGCTCAGATACAGCTTCAAACTTTGCTTGGCAACAGAAGGCAAACCAAACTTGAAACGAATCATCTCCCCTTGTTCGGTAATTCGGAAAGAGCCAGAAACGGAACCTGGAGGCTGAGATAAAATCGCTCGATTTGCAGGCCCCCCTCCTCGTCCAACAGTACCACCACGACCATGAAATAAAGTCAGTTTAACCTGATGTTTTGCAGCCACATTCACCAAACGTTCCTGAGCTTGATACTGCGCCCAAGCTGCCGCCATTTGCCCAGCATCTTTGGCAGAGTCTGAATAGCCAATCATCACTTCTTGGTGGCTTTGTCCCTGATCGTTCTGACAATACGCTTTATACCAGGGAATCGCTAACAAACTATCAATAGCAACATTAGAACCCGACAAATCATCCAAAGTTTCAAACAAAGGAACTACCCGCATTCGGTGAGTAATACCGGCTTCTTTCAATAATAAAATAACGGTTAGTACATCGGAAGGTGAACTTGCCATGGATATAACATAGGAACCCAAAGCAGAAGCGGGCTGTTTTGCTACGGTACGGCAGGTTTTGAGTACCTCCCTCACCTCGTCACTACACGGCCACTTCACAGGAATAAGAGGACGATTACTCTGCAACTCTGCCAACAAGAAGGTTTGTCGTGTGGGCTCATCCCAGTCGGAAAAATCACCCAAGCCTAAGAATTGAGTCAATTCACTCATGACATCCCTGTGACGTTCTGAGTCTTGTCTAATATCCAACTTAACAAGCTCTAAGCCAAAACAACTTGCACGACGAATAGTATCGAGCAACAAGCCGTTGGCAACGGAATACAAACCCTTTTCGTGTAATGACCGATAACACAACATTAAAGGTGCGATTAGATCATGATTTTCTTGCAAAACCCCATTGGTATTTGCTTCTTCACCATTAGCTTTTTTAGCCGACCAATCAAGCGTAGCTTGTAAACGTTTGCGTAGCTGCATCAGAATCAAACGATAAGGCTCATCCCGGTTACGGCTATTGTCATTGCGGTATTTGTCGGCCTCTTTACGTAACTCTTCTGAGCAGTCCCACATTGATAGTTCATTCATTAATGCGCGCACATCACGTAAATATAAGTCAGCAGCCATCCAGCGACTTAAGCTCATCACCTCTTCGGTTAATGTGGCGGTGACGTTTGGGTTGCCGTCACGATCTCCCCCCATCCAGGAAGCAAAACGAATTGGACAGGCATCCGGGGGTAAATTCACACCAAACTTATCATTTAAGGCCGCATCGAAATCGCGCAAAAATTCTGGCAACGCGTCCCATAAACTATTCTCTATAACCGCAAACCCCCATCGCGCTTCGTCAACAGCAGAGGGCCGGTCTCGCCTGATTTCATCAGAGTGCCAAGCCTCACAAACCAGGCGATTTAGCTCATCTCTGATCCGGCCTTGCTCTTTTTTACTCAAGTCTTGACGGTCTTGTTTGGCTAAGCAAGCCGTAATCGCTTCATATTTCATAATCAGCGTTCGGCGTGTGACTTCTGTCGGGTGAGCCGTTAAAACAAACTCAATTTTCATCTCTTGCAATAATACAGAAATATCTTGTTCTAACTTGTCAGCAGTTTTTAAGCGGTCAAACAAATCGTCAAAGCTTTCTATTCCCGCAGCCTGCTCGGTACGGTTACGACGTACACCGTGGTACTGTTCTGCAATATTAGCAAGGTTTAAAAACTGGTTGAAAGCGCGTGCAACCGAGACAATTTCTTCATCACCAAGACTAGTCAATAATCGTACAAGTTCAGGACTAGCATCGCCCACTTGTTCATCTCGATCGGCCTTAGCGGCTGCACGAATTGCTTCTAATTTATCTAGAAATTCCTGACCTAAGTGCTCTTGTATATTTTGACCCAGCAAATCCCCCAATAACCTAACATTGTCGCGTAAAGCAGGGTGTAATTTAGACATAATTCATCCTTCTAGCAGTGTTACAAATCCTCACAATTCTGTCCGTCACAAGGTGTCTAATTGTGACTAGACTGAAAGTAACCCTATCACATATAAATAAGGCAATTATTATAAGGATAATAGCTTATGAAAATTAAAGCACTCGCAGAATGCTGGGAACAACAAGCAAAAGCGACTCTTACCAGTGATGAATATTCATTTCGTTTACCACTTGAAGACGCCGCAAAAATCACTGCATTAGCCGAAATGTATCCAAAACGAACTAAAAGCGAGATTTTAGGTGAGCTGCTTTCTGCAGCACTAGATGAACTTGAAACTAGTTTTCCTTATATAGCTGGAAAAAAAGTAATCTCAAAAGATGAAATGGGTGACCCCGTGTTTGAAGACATCGGCCCTATGCCAACCTTTTTGGATTTAAGCAAAAAACATCGTTCAATGATGAAGCAAGGTCAAAAAGCCGCTAACGCCTAAACATTCAAGCAAGGCAAGCCCAAGCATACACTCGTCCGAGTTCGAAGGCACCGGTATCCGTCTGGCAAACGCTGCTCACATTATTGAACGTCATCACGGAAAAATCTGGGTTAAATAGGTTCAAAACCTGTGTCCCACGTTTTTCTTGACCTAGCTTCCATATAGTTCATACACTGCAACTTTTATCGACTCAAACACTAAAAAAGAGCTATAAATTAGACTTAAAACCACTTGAATTTTGCGTGGCCTCACCTAGACTTATACAAACATATTACAAAAATTCACAATTTCATTACTAACACTACACATCAAATAAAGAGCCACATGTATAACATTTTAATCGTTGATGATTCCCAAGATGACGTATTTTTACTATTACGAGAACTCAAACGCAATAAACTAAATATTGAATACAAACGTGTTGACTCTGAAGAAACCCTTTTAGCTGCGCTTGAAAATGATGAATGGGATATTGTTATTTCAGATCATCACATGCCCTGCTATTCATCCATGGAAGCACTCTCCACAGTTAAAGCCTTTAACCCTGATTTACCGGTCATTATTGTCTCCGGTGAAATCGCAGAAAGTGATGCTGTGCAGGCCATGAATAGCGGTGCACAAGATTATGTGATGAAAGATAACCTGGCACGCCTCGTTCCTGTAATCGAACGAGAAATACGAGAGAGTGAATCACGCCATGAAAAACGCAAAACAGAGCAGGACCTTGAACACCTCAGCATTCATGACAACCTCACCGGCTTAGCTAACCGCGAACACTTTGAAAAATGCATCCAGCAAGCCCTTGAAGATGCCAAAAGCCAAGAAACAACACATATTTTAATGTCTTTGGACTTAGACCAATTTAAAATCATCAACGATACCTGCGGCCATATCGCAGGAGATGAACTACTCAAACAAGTATCGCTGGTACTGTTAAGACAAACTACGAACACCGATACCATCGCACGTTTAGGGGCCGATGAGTTTGGTGTAGTACTCCGAAATACCAACAAAGAACAGTCTTTCATACTTGCAGAAAAGATTCAGGAATATATCAAAGACTTGCAATTTTCCTGGCAGGGAAAACCTTTTACCACCAGCATCAGCATTGGTGTGGTCGCGATCAACCAGGAGACACAATCCGCCCAAGGTTTGATGAGTTGTGTCGATATGGCTTGCAATACCGCTAAAGAAAAAGGCCACGACGGCATACAATGGTTTACTGAAAACGACCCTGAGTATCAACAACGTCGTAATGAAATGCAGTGGGTTGGAAAAATTAAACAAGCCATCAAAGACGATCATTTCATCCTTCATTTCCAGCCGATGATGGGGTTTCAAACCCAATGCCAAGGTGAACACGGAGAATTTTTACTACGTTTATGCGATGACGACCAACTCATCTATCCAGGTGAATTCATTCCTGCGGCCGAACGCTATCGGCTCATGCCACGTCTTGACCGTTGGGTGATCAAAAATGTCTTTAAATACTTAGCCGAATCGGGTCTAGGTCATAAAGATGAAGGCACATTTTTCATCAACCTGTCTGGTAATTCGTTGAGCGACAAATCTTTCTTTAATGATATTCGCACATTACTAAAACAATACTCAATCAAACCAAGCCGTATTTGCTTGGAAATTACCGAAACGGCCGCCATTGATAACCTGTCTGATGCCGTAGAATTCATCTCTGAAATCCGTGATGAAGGCTTTAAATTTGCTTTAGATGACTTTGGTGCCGGAATGAGTTCTTTTTCCTACCTAAAAACCATACCTGTCGATTACCTGAAAATCGATGGTAGCTTTGTACTTAATCTGCTCACCGACCCCATTGACAGAGGGATTGTCGAAGCCTGTAACACCATTGGCCATGCTGCAGGTTTGCAAACTATTGCCGAGTTTGTCGAAAACCAGGAAACTGCTGATGCACTAAAAGCAATCGGGGTAGATTTTGGCCAAGGTTATGGCATACAAAAGCCTGGGCCATTAACTTAAATTCGCTGAGCTATAATCAAATTTAAGAGCACTACACGACAACACTCATATTCATTCCAATGACTTTGAACAAAAAACGAAACGTGTAACGGCATTGAAAAAGCACTTCATAACAATGAGTTTATTTCAATTGCAGAAAACAGCCATCCGACTCAATACACTGGATAGTATGTGTTAGAAACAGTAGTGCAATTGGAACATTATTACTCTGGCACAACGCACTCTGCACGCCTTGGATCTTCACTGCAGCGTATTTTCCAAAGTAATTTAAGCGCTTTAGGTTCATGAATGCCTTCATCTCTTAACGCCAAACGAATGTCATGTTTAAACGTATCTAAAGCCGCTTTAGTCTTGGGGCTAGTTTTAATCCAATAACGGGAGGGTATTTCTGCTTTGGAATCTTTAGCTAATTTATGAATGTCAGCAAGTCTTGAGAGGATATACTCCCTCATTTGTTGACCAAAATCACTTGTAAACCGGTCTTTATGCGAAACCAATTGCATCATACCAAAAAGTAATTTCTCATCAATAATGCCACCTTTATCTCCCAACCCATGATAAAGCTCAAAAACGTTATAAGCGATCGGTACCATGGGTAATATATCAATATTGCCATTATTAAACTGACCTGAAAAAGTCGCCAGCGAAGTGCCAACAGGTGAGGCACCTGACATATTGGCAAATTTCAGCGCTTGTGGATCGTCATTTAAAATAGAGATTTTCTTGCCACTAAACTCTTCGAGTGTGTCAATATTTCGATCGTTCACAAACAGGTAGACCCCACCAACAGGGAAGGTACCTACGATTTCATAATTCCCATTAGAGAGCAATTTACCCGCTTTCGGGTTGGTAATCGCCTTGAGCACCTTGTTCACACCCTCTTCGCTAATAATACCTCCAATTGCATTTAGGGTACTCCCGAAAGGTACATACTGATGCGTCAATAGCCCGGTTAAAAATACCACATCACACAAGCCTGCTTTAAAGTCATTTGAGGCAATTTTTTCATTAGTATAGGCGCTTAGCTTGACATCCAAGCCCCACGATATTGCAGTAGGAACAAGATCAGCTAGCAATGTCATTGACGGACCATTTTTACCTACAGGATCATAAATACAGAAAGTTTTTTTATCTAAAGCAATGGCCTTTGAACTCACAAGAACCAGCACACAAGAAATTATCAACCGGTGTAATTTCATTATTATTAATCTCTTTTATAGCAGCAACTTATTGCTTTTATTTGCAGAATGCGGATTTAAATCGCCTTAAAAGACTAATTATCAAGCGACTTCTTGCTTGAATAAAGCGCAAAGTTAGCAAAACATTTGTGCTAATAAGTCACAAATACTTCTGCCATAGCAATATGTATCGACAACATTTATTAACAACTTTTTTTGCACACTTGATTATCTATTTATGCGTTTTATTCAAAGTGAGATTAAGATTAAAATGAAAACAACCTTAGTAGCCTATTTGATGGCTCTATTTTTTTCAGGCACCACACCATTAGTAGACCTTAAGTATAATATTCATGATGATCACATCTACCTTGCCAGCCTAGGTGATATCAGTGATGTGGGTTCAAAAACTTTAATATCAGGGTTTTTATTTTAAGACCGTCGTATAGGGCCGGTCTATACCTAAGCCACCTCATTCCCATGCTACGTGTGGGAATATTTATAAACAGTATATTGAAAAACAAAAAACATGTATTTCTATAAAGACCACGTTATTATCAGTGTTTGTGACCTCAAATTATCAGGCGTTTACAAACCTTTATGAACACTTACCACACCTTTGTTATGGTGGTGAAGCTAGGTAGCTTCTCAGCTGCGGCAAAAAAACTTCACCGTAGCCCTTCATCAATTAGTAAAAAGATTAGTTTACTGGAGCAAAAACTAAACGTTCAGTTATTTGATCGCACCACTCGTACATTAGCGGTGACAGAAGCAGGGAGACTTTATTATCAACGCTGTCTAGATATTTCCAGTCGCATTAGTGATGCTGAAAATGAACTAAAAAATCTCTCTGACAAACCTTGTGGTTCCATTAAAATAACATGGCCAAATGCCATTTCAACATCAAATATTGTCGATATATTGAGAGCATTTACCCAAGCTTATCCGAACATTAAAGTGGATATCACCGTTACTAACGACCTCGTCAACCTGATTGATGAAAACATTGATTTTGCCTTTCGAATGGATAAGTTAACCGACTCTTCCATGATCGCTATTGAAATACTTCGGGTTACTCCCGTTTTTTGTGCAAGCGCTGAGTTTGTTAAAAAATATGGCATCCCCCCAAACATACATGACTTAGCGAAAATGCCGTTATTATTACTCAACCATTCTACGGCTGTTCAAAAGTTCTGGAAATCACTTCCCGGTTTTAAAAACTTAAGTACTGAAGACCACCATAAAGTAAACGATATAAATGCACTTTACAGTATGGTAACAAAAGGTATTGGTGCCACACTCATATTTCGCCATACCGTAGAAGAAAATTTAGAAAATGGCAGCCTGATTGATTTAATGCCTGACTACGCGCTTCCTGACTTACCTGTTTACCTAGTGTTCAATAAGCTCAACTATATGCCTAAGAAAATGCGCGTATTTCTAGACTTTTTTAAGCAAGAGATATGATTTAGAAAAAACTCAATACAACGAACAAACGTTGATCTTTTATTTCAACAGACTCTAAAGTCGCCTTCGCCATTCGTTGCTTCATATCTGTTTCTTTAAATTGATAGACCGGATATTGAGACATTGATTTTGATACAACGCTTTGTGCTAGGAATTTTACGGTTTCTGCATATTTAGGTGCTAATTTATCAATTTCCAAGTGCTCTATCTGCGCATCCTTAAAATAGAATGCGCCCTGATCAACATTGTAAGCAATACGTCCCGTCACACGCCCTCGCCCCGCGCCTTTGGCTATGCCAGGAAGCTTTGCTTCAACATTAAGATAAAGCCCGATTCGGTCACTACCCTTAATCAGCTCGACTTTAGGGTCAGAAAGCCTGACTGTGACAAAAAACTGCTTTTTCTCCAAAGGCATCATGGCCGAAATTTTGGCCTGAATTTCTGCTTCAGTGATTTCCAAGGTGTAGGAGAAAGCACTGGGAGAAAAAAAAACCAACATAGAGAGTAAGCAACAACGCAACATATATTTCTTTATCCTGAATTAAACCTGAAGCAATAACATAAAGCTCTGAACTTAAGAGAACACATCAACTTTGGGCGCATAACTTAGCATTTTATATTGTCAAAATTTGTGACAAATCATTTATTTTTGGAACCAAAAACTGATTATTCAGTCTATTTCAACTACACTAACAGTACATTTATTAATCAATAATTTTCAGCTTTTGCCGATAATACTATTAAGTTAATCGTAAAAAAGCGCAACATAAACAGGAACATCGACACCATGTAAGTCGCCAAAACTAACACTACATCACCTTATCAGGGGGCGTTATGAGTATTTTTAGCCATTACCAGACCCGGTATGAACTCACACAACAAGAAGAGTTCACACTAGAGGAATATCTGGAGATATGTAAAAACGATCCGAGCGCCTATGCCTCTGCTGCCGAGCGACTCTTGCTTGCCATAGGCGAACCTGAATTCGTCGATACTTCCAAAGACCCTCGTCTAAGCCGTATTTTTTCTAATAAAGTCATTAAACGCTATAAAGAATTTAATGAGTTTTATGGCATGGAAGAATGTATTGAACAAATCGTTTCCTTCTTTAAACATGCTGCGCAAGGCCTGGAAGAAAAAAAACAAATTCTTTATTTACTTGGCCCAGTAGGTGGCGGTAAATCTTCACTAGCTGAAAAGTTCAAAGACTTGATGCAAAAAGTGCCTTTTTACGCCATCAAGGGCTCCCCCGTTCACGATAAACCTTTATCCTTATTTGATGCAGCAGAAGACGGTGCATTGCTAAAAGAAGACTACGGCATCGATTCCCGCTACCTAGGTGCCATTATGTCGCCCTGGACCGTTAAACGCCTGCATGAATATGGCGGCGACATCAGTAAATTCAAAGTTGTTAAGTTATGGCCTTCTATTTTAGATCAAACTGCAATCGCAAAAACCGAGCCGGGTGACGAAAACAACCAGGATATTTCAGCCTTGGTCGGCAAGGTGAACATTCGCATGTTGGAAGATTTCTCTCAGGATGACCCAGACGCCTACAGTTTTAGTGGCGGCTTATGTTTGGCCAACCAAGGCATGCTTGAATTTGTAGAAATGTTTAAAGCTCCGATTAAGGTGCTCCACCCTTTGCTTACCGCCACGCAAGAAGGCAATTACAACTCAACCGAAGGCATGAGCGCAATTCCCTTTGAAGGCATTATTCTGGCCCACTCGAATGAATCAGAGTGGCAGACCTTCCGTAACAATAAAAATAATGAAGCATTTTTAGACCGAATCTCGATTGTAAAAGTACCTTATTGTTTAAAAGTGTCCGAGGAGATCAAAATATATCAAAAATTACTACAAAGCAGCTCACTCTCTAGAGCACCTTGCGCACCCGATACCCTAAAGATGCTGGCACAGTTTTCAGTACTCTCTCGCTTACATGAACCAGAAAACTCCAATATTGAGTCAAAAATGAAAGTGTATGACGGTCAAAATATTAAAGATACTGACCCAAAAGCCAAATCAATGCAGGAATATAAAGACAATGCAGGCGTTAACGAAGGTATGGATGGGCTATCAACACGCTTTGCCTTTAAGATTCTATCGCGCGTATTTAATTTTGATACGACTGAAATTGCCGCCAACCCGGTGCATTTACTTTATGTGCTTGAAAAACAAATCGAGCAAGAGCAGTTTCCGCAAGAAGTGGCCGAGCAGTATTTACGTTTCATTAAAGAGTTTCTGGCACCTCATTATGTAGAGTTTATCGGTAAGGAAATTCAAACCGCCTATTTAGAATCTTACTCGGAATACGGGCAGAATATTTTTGACCGCTATGTCACCTATGCTGATTTCTGGATCCAGGACCAAGATTATCGTGACCCTGAAACAGGCGAGATTTTTGACCGCGCAGCGATTAATGAAGAATTAGAAAAAATTGAAAAACCTGCAGGCATTAGTAATCCTAAAGATTTTCGTAATGAAATCGTTAATTTTATGCTTCGGGCACGAGCTAATAATCATGGCAAGAACCCTTCATGGCAGAGCTATGAAAAGCTTCGCTCTGTCATTGAAAAGAAAATGTTCTCCAACACTGAAGATCTGCTTCCTGTGATCTCGTTTAATGCCAAAAGCTCCCATGAGGACAAACATAAACATGAACAGTTTGTAGAACGCATGATCGATAGAGGCTATACAGAAAAGCAAGTTCGACTTTTAGCAGAATGGTATTTACGCGTGCGTAAATCCCAGTAGATCTGGTATTGAACTAGGAGAAATTATGGGCTTAACCCATATTATTGACCGTAGACTTAACGGCAAAAATAAGAGTGCTGTCAACCGTGAGCGCTTTCTTCGTCGCTATCGCGAGCATATCAAGAAAGCAGTCTCTGATGCTGTGGGCAAGCGTAGCATTACTGACATAGATAGGGGTGAAAGCATTAGCATTCCCAGTAAAGATCTGGATGAGCCTGTGTTTCATTCCGGTCAAGGTGGGGTGCGTGAAACTGTTAACCCAGGCAATAAAGAATTCAGCACCGGCGACCACCTTGAACGCCCACCTGGAGGACAGGGAGGGCAAGGTTCGGGTCAAGGTGAAGCCAGTGACTCCGGTGAAGGCATTGATGAATTTGTGTTTCAAATTTCCCAGGATGAATTTCTGGACTTTATGTTTGAAGACCTTGAATTACCTAATCTGGTCAAAAAACAATTAAAGGACACTACCACTTTTAAATATGTACGCGCAGGTTATTCAAACCAAGGAAACCCTGCAAAAATCAATATTGTTCGCTCACTGCAAAAAGCTTACGGTAGACGCTTGGCGCTCACTGGAAAAAAACGTGAGAGTATTAAAGAACTTGAATTAAAGCTGATTGCCCTAGAAGCTTCGCCCGACAATCATGTTGAAGAAATCAAAGCACTCAAAGAAAACATTGAGCATCTAAAAAATCGCATCAAGAAAATCCCCTGGATTGATGAGTTCGACCTTAAATTTAACCAGCACATCAAACAAGCCGTTCCCAGTACCAGCGCCGTGATGTTTTGCCTGATGGATGTCTCCGGTTCAATGAGCCAGATGCACAAGGACATTGCCAAACGTTTTTATATTTTACTGTACATGTTTTTAAAACGAAATTACAAAAAAATTGATGTGGTTTTTATCCGTCACCACACCAGCGCCAAAGAAGTCGATGAACAGGAGTTTTTCTATTCAAGAGAAACTGGCGGCACCATTGTATCAAGTGCACTAAAATTGATGGATGAAATTATCAAACAGCGTTACCCCGCAGCAGACTGGAATATTTATGCCGCCCAAGCATCCGATGGCGACAACTGGAATGATGACTCCCCTTTATGCTCAAAATTACTCCGGCAGAGTATTTTACCCCAAATGCAATATTATTCTTACATTGAAATAACCAAATTGGAGCACCAAAGTTTATGGCATGAATATATATCATTAAGCGCCGATTTCCCTGATAGTTTTTCCATTCAAAACATCAGTGATGAGAGTGAAATTTATCCTGTTTTCAGGAAGTTATTTGCGCGTAAAGGTAAGCATCATGAGTAAACAAGACAAAAACAACTATATTTCAAGTGGTTCGGAATGGTCTTTTGACCTTATCGAAAAGTATGATGAAGCCATTGCCAAAATTGCAAAAGAGTACAAACTAGATACCTACCGAAGCCAGATTGAAATCATTAGTTCTGAGCAAATGCTAGATGCTTATTCTTCAGTCGGTATGCCTTTGGGTTATCACCACTGGTCCTTCGGAAAACAGTTCTTAAACTCTGAGCGCAACTACAAACGCGGCCAGATGGGCTTGGCTTATGAAATAGTGATCAACTCTGACCCTTGTATCGCCTACCTGATGGAAGAAAATACCATGATGATGCAAGCCCTGGTGCTTGCCCATGCAGCTTATGGCCACAACTCTTTTTTTAAAGGTAATTACCTATTCACAACCTGGACCGATGCCAGCGCAATTATCGACTACTTATTATTCGCCAAAAACTACATTTCCAAATGCGAAGAACGCCATGGTATAGATGAAGTCGAAAAAATATTAGACTCCTGCCATTCACTAATGAACTATGGTGTTGATCGTTACAAGCGCCCCGCTCCGATTTCAGCCGAAGAAGAATCAAAACGCCAGGCCGAACGAGAGCATTATATGCAACAACAGGTTAATGAACTTTGGCGCACCATACCGGTCAACCCAGAAGGCCAAAGTGAGATATTTAAAACTCGCTTTCCGGATGAACCACAGGAAAACCTACTCTACTTTATTGAAAAAAACGCTCCACTTCTGGAACCATGGCAGCGGGAAGTTATTCGAATCGTCAGGAAAATAGCCCAATATTTTTACCCGCAACGTCAAACACAAGTAATGAACGAAGGTTGGGCCACCTTCTGGCATTACACCATTATGAATACCTTGTATGATCGAAAACTCGTTGATGACGGTTTTATCATGGAGTTTCTCACATCCCATACCGCCGTTATCTACCAACCACCATTCGATAGCAAATGGTTCAGTGGGATCAACCCTTATACACTTGGCTTTTCTATGTATCAGGATATTCGTCGTATTTGTGAATACCCTACCAAGGAAGATAAGCAATGGTTTCCTGATATTGCCGGCTCGGACTGGCTAGAGACCCTGCACTTTGCCATGCAAAACTTCAAAGATGAGAGTTTCATCCTGCAGTATCTGTCTCCCAAAGTAATTCGGGACCTAAAACTATTTTCACTAAAAGATGATGACCAAAAAGACCATTACGAAATCACCGGTATTCATAATGAAAACAGCTATCGTTATGTTCGCGAGCAACTTTCTCAGCAGTATAATTTAAGCATGAAAGAACCCAACATTCAGGTGTGGGATGTTAACCTAAGAGGTGACCGCTCATTAACCTTAAGGCACATCCCAAACCAGCGCGTACCCTTGGCTGATAATACCGAAGATGTGCTCAAACATGTACACCGCCTTTGGGGCTTTGACGTGCATTTATTTAGTGTGGATGACGGTGAAACTGTCGCGCAATATCATTGCCCACCTATTAAGAAGGAAGAACCTGATGAGTGAATAAGGCTAAAGTGTCTTTAAAGCTTGAATGACAAAAAAAGGTGTAAGCGGAATTTCACATCGTTCCCACGCGGAGCATGGGAAATAGAGGATCATATTTACTGGATTCCCGCTTTCACAGGAATGACTAAGTAGGGATAGCTAGGACTTTTTACTACAATTTATCGTGCGTCTCACTCCCATTTCAAACCACATAAAACAATCAATGATCAAATACATACCCTACTGATCGACGACTTTTAAAATACTTAGGACGCTTAGGATCATCTTCAAAATATTTTCGAAAACGTACTACAAAATTATCAACGGTTCGGGTGGACAGGCTTTTTGAGAATCCCCAGGCGAGTTCTAAAATTTCACCTCGACTAAGAGCGCGCCCCCGGTTGGCGATGAATAATCTAAGTAGGCGTATTTCCTGCTCGGTTAGCTTTACCTGCTCGCCTTTGCATATCGCTATGTTATTTTTAAACTCAATTTTATTATCGCCAAAAACATAGCCCTCTGATGACTTATCAGTAACAGGGAGAGACTCAGCTTTTGACCATGCATCTCTTTTTAACAAACGCTCTACGCGCAATAAAAACTCATCCAGATTAAAAGGTTTGGCTAAATAGTCATCCACCCCTAGAACCAGACCTTTCACTCTGTCTTCCGCTGAGTTTTTTGCAGACAAAATTAATACAGGTAATCTTTCATCTTCAAGGCGAATGCTTTTTAAGACTGAAATACCGTCAATCCCTGGCAACATAATATCTAATACGACTAAGTCTGGCTCCCACTGCTTCCATGCACTCAAACCAGCAGTGCCTGTTTCAGCAATTAAGACTTCATAACCTTGAAGTTGAAGGTTTAATCGCAAGCCCTCTGCAATGTGGTGTTCATCTTCTACCACTAAAATGCGTTTACCAAGTGAGGTTTCAACTAGACTCATGATAATTTGCCTTGCTCTTCAAGTGCTGGAAGCGTGACCGTGAAGGTAGCGCCCTTCCCCGCACCTAAACTGTGTACTTTAATTTTACCTTTATGTGCCTGAACAATATTTTGCACCAGATATAAACCAATACCACTACCCTGGCTTGATTTTATATTTGCACGAGCTGTCTGGTAGAACTTTTTGAAGATTTTTTTTCGCTGGCCCCGACCAATACCTACACCATTATCTGTAAATGTCATATTGATTGTTTTTGATTTTTTTTCAAACTTTACAATCAATTCTGGATTTTCAGATTCGTTATATTTCATTGCATTAGACGCCAGATTAATCAATAACATTTCAAATAATGACGCGTTGATTGAAACATAAAAATACTGACTCTCAGGTCGCTCAACCTTTATGTTGGCATCTTGAAACAGATAAGCATTTTTTTGGTAAAAGTCATTCACAAATGAAAAAAGATCATGCCTAACAAACTCCCCTTGAAAATGCCTGCTCTCAATCCGCCCTAAATCTAATATATTACTAATATTATCAGATAAACGATGTACATCCTGCAGCATGAAATGAATACATTTTGTTTGCTCTTCTTTGCTTAAATCATGCTTTAAAAAAGTTTCAAGGTAGAGTTTTAATGAGGTCACCGGTGTTTTCAATTCATGGGTAAAATTATTGATAAAATTATTTTGAAGCCGATATAACTGTTGCATTTTCAGGTTGTAAATAAAGGTCATGGATAGTCCGGTAAAAATCAAACCTGCTAATAGTGAGAGCACGACAACAACAACGGCGGGTTGAGATTCAAATACCTGACGAGGGTCCAATCCGAATTTGTGTACTACATCATCCAGACCACTACTAATTTCAATATACCAATAGATGTACAATACAACGGAGCTAAGTAAGGCCGCTAAGGAAAATATAAAAATAAAAATCGCATTCGGCATGCGTTTTAGTTTAGGCATTATTTAATTTATTCCTTTCAACTGGTGGACAAAGCCCACTTTACCAGTAATTTTTAATGTAAAAGTTTTGTAAAAGCCTGCTGACAAATGTTTTTTATCTAACAAAAAAGTCTACAGTTCAAAACACAATTGTACACACTTATTTAAAAGCATTTTTTCACAAAGAGGTTTAAAGTGATCAAGTCACAAGAAGCATTCAATTTTTACTCTCATTTAGCCGGAATGATTGCTGCCGTTATCGGTACAATTTTTTTAGTCAACATTGCCACTGATTCAGCGTCTATGGTGATCACGGCTCTGGTTTATGGCTGTTCCATCACTTTCTTATTCTCAGCCAGCTCACTTTACCATGCCTTCAAGCAACAAGAGAACGAACTGTCTTTCTGGCGAAAAATGGATCGTTTAGCCATTTTCTGTATGATTGCGGGTTCTTACACCCCCGTCTGTTATTTCTTTTTAGACGATAACTGGCGCTTACCTATGATCTCCATTCAATGGGCTTTAGTAGCTTTTGGTGCTTGCTCTCAAATATTTTTCCCTCGTGCTCCACGAATGATTTATGCATTCATTTTTTTGATCATGGGCTGGATGCTAGTCTTTCCGATGTCACAAATACTGGATGCGATGACCTCAAACCAGGCAACCTTGCTTTTTGCTGGGGGCGCAGCTTTTACTGCAGGTGCATTATTTTATGCCATCAAAAAACCTTTATTAATGCCCGGTATTTTTAGCTTCCATGAATTATTTCATGTAATGGTATTGGTCGGTGGCGCATGTCATTACGCGCTGATATATAGTGCTTTTTCTGCAGCATCTCTTTCCACACCAGCCGCCTTTTAGCTTTCAATCTTTTAAACAGGGGACAAACACATTACTTCTTCTCTCTACCAGACCTTAGTCGACAATGAACTTGATCTGTTCGAAAAGGAGTACCAGCAGCATTACCTCAAAGGTGAAAGCAAACCCAAAAATATCGGTAAACCCTACCTACTTCATCGCAGCAACGCTAAACACGGCATCTTATTGGTTCATGGTTTAATGGCAGCACCCGAAGAAGTCCGAGAGTGGGCTGACTACCTTTACGCACTCGGTTACACGGTTTATGCTCCCAGAATGGCAGGTCACGGCACTTCTGCTGAGGATTTAAACCAGCGCAAAGCCAGCGAATGGATCGCGTCAGTTGACAGGGGCCATAAGATATTAAAAACCTGCTGCGAGCATATTTCTATTGCTGGATTTTCAACAGGGGCTTCAGTCGCCCTTTATCAAGTCATTAACAAGCCAGATGCTTTTGATAGTTTAATTTGTATTAGCGCACCCTTAAAATTCAAAAAGTTCTCGACCCATTTTGCTGAACCTGTCAATTATTGGAACCAGATTTCTCGATTTTGGGACAACAGTCTGCCAGGAAAATTAATTAACACGTACCGATGGCGTAAAGAATTCGCCACCAACCATGCCGATAACCCTCATATTAACTACTTACGCTGCCCGGTTAGCAGTATTGTGCAAATAAAGCACATGATGAAAGAAGTTTGTGCAGGCCTTTCCTCCATAGCCATTCCAACACTGGTCATACACGCTACAAATGACCCTAAGGTTGATGTACAAAGCAGTCAAGAAATATACCGGGGCATCCAAGCCAAACACAAACAATACAAAGAAATCGATTTTAACCTACATGGAATTATAAGAGGCCAAATTTCAAAACAAGTGTTTAAAGAGACCGAGCGCTTCTTAAACCTGCATTTTTCTTTAAGACAAGGTAGAATCTGACTTCTTAAGTGTTTGTTTGATAACAGACATCTAGTGACTTTTATCTAATGATTTTCTTTTTCTTACTGCAAACCTAAAAAATATGAACCCAAACAGCAATATTCGCGTCATTGTCGGCATGTCAGGTGGCGTAGACTCCTCCGTTTCAGCACTACTTCTCCAACAACAAGGCTACAAAGTTGAAGGCCTATTTATGAAAAATTGGGATGAAGATGATGGTACGGAATACTGTACGGCTATTGAAGATTTAAACGACGCACAAGCGGTAAGTGATAAGTTAGGTATTCACTTACATACTGCGAACTTTGCGGCTGAATATTGGGATGGTGTATTTGAACATTTTTTAGCAGAATACAAAGCAGGCCGTACCCCAAACCCTGACATTCTTTGTAATAAAGAAATAAAATTCAAAGCCTTTCTCGATTACGCGACCACACTGGGTGCCGATTATATCGCTACAGGCCATTACGTTAGGCGCTCAGAACACAATGGCCAAACTTATTTATTAAAAGGCTTGGATAACAATAAAGACCAAAGCTATTTTCTACATGCCGTACATCAAAGTAAATTGGCTCGCACTTTATTTCCTGTCGGTGAGTTAGAAAAACCTGCTGTACGTAAGTTAGCGGAAGATCACGACTTAATTACCCACAACAAAAAAGACAGCACCGGTATATGCTTTATAGGTGAACGAAAATTCACTGATTTCCTCAAGCAATACCTGCCAGCTCAACCGGGTAATATTGAAACCGATTCCGGAGATATCATTGGCCGTCATAGCGGTTTGATGTATCACACTATTGGCCAACGCCAGGGCTTAGGAATTGGTGGGCTAAAAAATTATGACGAGTCACCGTGGTATGTGACTGAAAAAGATTTAGAGCGCAATGTATTAGTAGTCGTTCAAGGAACCAAACACCCTTTGCTGTACAGCAATAGCTTGAGCACCCTAGCAATAGATTGGATTAATGACGCACCCGCTGCACTCCCGTTTTTATGCAAGGCAAAAGTACGTTATCGACAAGCAGATCAGGATTGCACTATCGAATCCACAACAGGTGAAGGTTATATTATTACTTTCGCCGAAGGTCAGCGGGCAGTAACACCAGGACAGTCTATCGCGTTCTATCAGGATGACCGCTGTTTAGGTGGTGGTATCATAGAGAAAACCTTCAAATGAACAAAACTCAAGAACAGGTAATCGCACTGGCAGGTCTGTTTCAAGCCATGGAAGCGATTGAGAGCATTGCCCAAAAAGGTACATGCGATGAACAAACTCTTGAAACCGCATTAAATAGTTTATTTATTAGCAACCCTAAAGATGCCCTGGATGTTTACGGTGAAATGGCACACCTTAAACAGGGACTTGAAAAAGTTTGCGGGCTTTTAAGTAAAACCAATCCTGACAAGCGTTTAAACCCAGTACGTTATGCCTTGGCGATCATGCATTTGGAAGCAAAACTGAATAAACAAAAAGAGATGTTGACGACGATAGGTCAACGCTTGGAGCGCGCCGAAAGCCAGGTACAACACTTTGGTTTAATGCATGAAAATGTACTGGAAAGCATTGCAGCTATTTATCTTGATACGATTAGTACCTTCAAATTACGCGTACAAATTAGCGGCCAGCAGCGCTTACTCACGATTGGCCATAATGTAGCAAAAATCCGTTCATTATTACTATCAGGCATTCGCTCAGCAACACTATGGCGACAAGTAGGTGGTCGTCGCTGGCATTTTATATTCAAACGCGCAGAGTTAACCCGGCAAGCAGAGGCTTTATTAAAACAGGTTTCTGTTTAGTCTGAAAATGCAGAGCTATGCTAGAAACGGTAGGCTTATTGACAAACTAACAGACTAAATAAACGTCAGCCTTTTCTTTGCTTAAGCCCCCCCTATGTCGTTCCCGAAATCACTACTCGGGAATCCATTTTCTTCAAGGTCGCTAGGGGTGCTCCTCTATTGAAAAAGTGGATACCGGCTCAAGAGACTACCGGTATGACAGTGTAAGGCCACCTCGATCCATGCGAAGCGAGTGCCTTAAATGTCCCACCTTAAGACGTTCAAATAGATTTATTTCGAATCAGCACGACTAACAAACTTACGCTCATCAACACTGACTGTAATACGCTCGCCCGTTGAAATATGCTCAGGCACTTGTACGGTCAAACCAGTAGTCAGAATTGCAGGTTTGGTTCTGGCAGTTGCAGAACCACCTTTAAGTGCAGGATCTGTCTCAACAATTTCAAGGTCAACATTTGATGGTAGTTCCAGGGCAACTGGCGCGTCATCTACAATAACTACCAACACACCTTGAGTATCTTCATTGATAAACAGTAACTCTTCTTCAATACTCTCTTTGTTGAAACTATATGAGGTGTAGTCTTCGCTATCCATAAACACATATTCATCACCATCAGAATAGGAGAAATTAGCTGGACGGCGTGTCAGATCAGCAAGATTCAACATATCTGAATCTTTAAATGTCTCATCAATCTTATTGCCACTCACAACATCGTACATACGCATGCGGTAAATACTTCCACCGGAACGCCCTTGTGGTACAGAGCGATCTATAGTTCTTATCATGTATACATTACCGTTATACTCGACAGCAGTATTCTTTTTTATTTCACTCGCTTTTGGCATTTTATTAGACTCTAAAATCAAAAATTCAAGAGTACTATACTCAGCCAATGAATCAATAGGTAATCAGCTTATCTGCGTCAATCTTTTATAATTGTTCAGAAAGGTAATGACATTGGTTCAGTTCAAAAGAAAGTATTGACCTCTTCTTGTGTCAAATATCGCCACAGCCCTTCATCAACATCTAGGGATACTTGACCTATTTGTTCTCGATGTAAGCTTCGCACACGATTCCCTACTGCTCTAAACATGCGTTTAACTTGATGAAACTTGCCTTGCGTGATCGTCAGAAATACCTCTCTAGCACTTAGTACTTGTACTTTTGCAGGCAAAGTAGGCTTATCCAACCCATGCAAACTTAATCCTTGCTCAAGCTGCTGAATCGCGTCCTCAGAAATATCATTACGCAGTTGAACACGATAAATCTTTTCACACTCCGCTTTTGGGGTAATAATTTTATAGGTCCAACTACCGTCGTCCGTAATTAACACCAGACCGGTCGTATCGGCATCCAAGCGACCAACAACGTGCAATTCTGACTTGTTACTTACATCAATATAATTAAAGATCGAAGGGTAGGATTCATCTACATTAGAACACATTGTGTTTGCAGGTTTATGCATTAATAAGTAACGAAAAGGGCGAAGTTTCAGTACTTCACCCTCTAAAGTAACGATATTATTATCATGTACCTGAACAGCCCCATTGGTAAAAACCTTACCATCAATACTCACCTGCCTACACTGGAGCATCGCACTCGCTTCATCTCGGTTTAGCTCAGTACTTTTACAAATATATTTATCAACACGCATTTGCTCATTAACACCAGTAATCACTCTGAATGGGCGCCATTATCCTTGAATGAGGCCAGTAAACAAGTTGCCCCTTTTTTTAGGCTAAAGATGCTTATAACACTCTTCTAGCTTGCCAAAAAGCATCCTTCCAATAGGGGTTATGTAGACCAGACATTATAACCCCTCTTTTGCTTGACACATGGATAAACTGATTCTGTCCAATAAAGACCCCTACATGTCGTCTTTTGAGGCCGGTTTTAAAGAATACTAAATCCCCCACATCCAAGTCATTTGCATGCACTGGCACGCCTTCTTCCGATAATAATTCAGTCGTTCTGGAAATTGTTTTACCAAAAATTTCTTTAAAAGTCAGACGTACAAAACCAGAGCAATCAATACCTGAACGCCCCATACCACCATCAACATATTTCACCCCTTTCCAACTTTCGTAATGTACGTAAATTTTCTGACTAAGCTTATTGCCAAAAACAGGGTCAAACTTTTCCTGCTGAACTTCACTGACTCTAGATATTGTTGAAAGAGAACTGCAAGCTGCTAAAAAAACTAACGCAAGCAAGGAAAAAACATTTAGCGCTTTCATAATATAGCCTTGATGTATTTTAATAGCTTAATCATAGAAAGCTTTGGTAAGAGCATAAATACAAGTTTTGTAAACTGATGAAAGTCTGTGTACCTATAAACGTAAATCAGAACCCCACTGATTTACTTTGAATCTGTTTTGCAACTATCTCAGACCAAAGTTGATAAGCCAACCCACTGGGGTGAAAGCCATCTTCGGCAAAAAACTCACTCTTTATAGGAAAGCTCACCGGTAAAAATTCCAGCTCTTCATGCAATAAAGAATGCTCTGATAAGGTAAGGTTAAAAGCCTTTGCACGACGCCCTAAATACCACCTTAAAGGCTGGGGCAAGGCAGGAAATTTATGCATTGGAGGTAAACTACTTAATAAAATGTGCTTTGCTTTAAATTTGGAAACCAATAATCGCCGAAGATGATCTTGCTGCTTCAACCATTCTTTACGCCTCACCTTGCTGGTGACATCATTCACACCGAGTGATACCAATACAAGATCTGTTTCAAATGACTCAAGGCTGTCCAAGCGATGAATTACAGCAGATGTATTCGCCCCCGATTCCGCCTCCAAGCGCCAATCTAACAAATAATGCTCAGAAAGCTGTGTCACCAGCTGCCCTGAAAGCGCTTTATTCTGATGACTGACACCCACACCTGCCGCCGCTGAATCACCTAGAATCAACAGTTTTAATCTTGCTCCGTTACCAACTAGCCCACTGCGCTCCCCTTCTGGTTCTTCAAGCTTTGGCGTGGTCTTTTTTGCGTACACGCCTTGCGGAATCAATAGCGGTGCTAATAACAAACTAATAAAAAGATCATCGATCATGGGTCAATTTCCTTATACCAAAACACAAGATTGATAGATGTAATGTAAACTTTGATCAGAACTTTATCATTATAGAAGGGTGTGATTCTATGAAAACATTGCATGACTAAACAACGTCGTTATACCGGTGCCCTTTTCAGCCGCTCAAAAGCCATCTCTATATGCTTAGGCTTATTATCTTCATTCCTCTTACGCTTTAACTGTGATGTCTTACTCATATTGTAGTATCATAACGCCCAATTTTTAACCAAGCGTATTTTCACTTCGAATTATCAGACCTTTTTTATCAAACAAGAGAGCACGAATGCAATTATCTCCCCTTACTGCAGTTTCCCCTATTGATGGCCGTTACGGTTCTAAAGTTAGCGATCTACGTAATTTTTTCAGTGAATTTGGTCTAATCAAATTTCGGGTTGAAGTAGAGATTCGTTGGTTTCAAGCTTTATCTGCTCACCCTGAAATTGAAGAGTTAAGCCCGTTTTCAAAAGAAGCCACTGATTTTCTTGATAGTATCGTGAGTGATTTCTCACTTGAAGATGCTCAACGCGTAAAAGACATTGAAAGCACGACTAACCATGATGTTAAAGCAGTTGAGTACCTAATTAAAGAAAAACTGGTTGCTGTAAAAAACCAATTCCCTGAGCTGGAAGCCGGTTCTGAGTTTGTGCACTTTGCATGTACCTCTGAAGACATCAACAACCTATCTCATGGTTTGATGCTTTCCAACGGTCTTGAGCAAAGTATTTTACCTGCCATGAAGACTGTCGTAGCTAAAATGCAGGAGCTGGCGTTGGAATATGCTGAACAACCCATGCTCTGTCGGACGCATGGCCAAACAGCTTCCCCTTCTACCATGGGTAAAGAATTTGCCAATGTGGTCGCACGTTTAAATATTCAACTTTCAAAAATTGAGAGCGTTGAAATTTTAGGCAAAATCAATGGCGCGGTAGGCAACTACAATGCACACTTTTCGGCTTACCCGAATGTTGACTGGGCAAGCAATGCCAAAACGTTTATTGAAGGTTTAGGCTTAAACTTCAACCCTTATACTACTCAAATCGAACCACATGACTATATCGCTGAATTATTTGATGCTATTGCACGCTTCAATACCATTTTGATCGATTTCGACCGTGACATCTGGGCCTATATTTCACTGGGTTTCTTCAAACAAAAAACCATTGCTGGCGAAGTTGGGTCATCTACAATGCCACATAAAGTTAACCCGATTGATTTTGAGAATTCTGAAGGTAACTTAGGTTTAGCGAATGCGATTCTTGGCCACTTGGCACAAAAACTACCTATTTCCCGCTGGCAGCGCGACCTTACTGACTCTACAGTTTTAAGAAACTTAGGTGTAGGTCTCGCGCATAGTTTGATTGCCTTCCAATCAACCTTAAAAGGTTTGAACAAGCTGGAAATCAACCCTGAAAAGCTTCTTGCTGATTTAGACAATGCCTGGGAAATTATGGCAGAGCCTATTCAGACAGTAATGCGTCGTTACCAGATTGACCAGCCTTATGAAAAGCTAAAAGCCTTAACGCGTGGCAACGTGATGAACCAGGAAACGATTCAAGCTTTTGTAAACACGCTTGAAATCCCTCAGTCTGCAAAAGATGAGCTACTCAAACTAACGCCAGCAACTTATATTGGCAACGCAATTACTCAAGCAAAAGCAATAAGTTCATAATAATTAAAGGGGTCAGAGTCACTGACTTTGACCCTTTTAATTTATTCGATTCAACAACTTCCTTCCAAAGATATAGATATGAATCTAAAGACACCTCTTCCGCTCTTAGGCGGCATAACAGCCGAGCGATTTATCAAAGAATACTGGCAGAAAAAGCCATTACTAATCCGACAAGCTATTCCTGGTTTTGAATGCCCTGTTTCAGCAGATGAGCTAGCAGGACTTGCTTTGGAAGAAGAAATTGAATCCAGAATGGTCAGTAAAAATGGGAAATCTGGTCATTGGGAGCCTAAAAACGGGCCTTTTACAGAAGAAGATTTTGCCAGTATGCCAAAATCAAACTGGACCTTTTTGATTCAACAATTGGATGCCTGGGTTCCTGAAATTAATGAGTTAAGACAGCAATTCAATTTCATTCCCAACTGGCGCTTTGATGATGTGATGGCATCTTATTCAGTTGACGGAGGTAGTGTTGGCCCACATTATGATCAGTATGATGTGTTTATTATTCAAGCTGAAGGTAAAAGGCTCTGGCGTATCGGCCAGCAATGTGATGAAAATTCACCACAACTTGAAGGCACACCTTTAAGAATTCTAAGTGAGTTTCATGAAAGTGAAAGCTGGGTTCTTGAAGCGGGTGATATGCTTTATATCCCACCGAATATTGCCCATTACGGCATCGCTCAAGGCGAATCAATCAACCTATCAATCGGTTATAAAGCCCCTACACACACACAGATACTGAGTCACTTTACTGATTATTTACTTGAGCATGTAAATCCGTATAGTATTTATGAAGATGCAGACTTAAAACCTCAAGATCATCCCAACGAAATAACTGACACAGTCTTTTCAAAGTTAAACCAGGTTCTGAATCAACATACGCAAAACCCAGAAAATCTAAAACGCTGGTTCGGTGAGTTTAATACCAGCCCTAAAAATGAAAGCTGTATACAAGCTCTCGAATCATCGTTTACAAAAGAAGATTTAGAGGACTTAATTTCTCAGAATGTCATTATTTGCCGAAATGAAGGGTCACGCTTTGCTTACACGAAAAGCGGTCAAAGCATATTATTTTTTGTCGATGGGCAATCATTTGAGTTACATGAAAACAATTTGAATTTTGTGCAAACGCTATGTGATACCAGAGGTTTATCAATCAAGCAACTTTTAGCAGGCTCGAATGATTCAACAATCAAACAATTGGTTCAAGACTTACTTCAGAATGGCAATTTATATCACGACTGAAGCTAAATCTATAATTTAAACGCACAACTCAAACACGATAACGAGCATTATCTCGATTCGCTTGCGACGTAGACTAAGACCAACGTTTCTCCTACATAGCGAGCATCTGAAAACAACGTTTTTTACAGTTTCAAAAGTGAACGGTAAAATATCTATACCCTCCTGATAATTCGGATCACCCCCTGCGAAGTTTACATTGCTATAGTCTGCTCGACAGCCAACTCAGTCGGAATAACAGAGTGTTTGAGTCGTGCAATGCGCTTTATTCAATTTAAAATTTTTGCAAACTCTTTGTAAACTGGAAACGATGTCTATTTATCAGCTTTAGATGATTCAAACTGTGCATAAATTAGACAAATTATACTAGACCTACTACGCCTAGGTAGTTTATATTTCTAGGACTAACATTAATTTAAACTTTTTTAGGCTATTGTTTTAAACTATGTCCGTAATTAATATAAAGCACCACTCAAAAGACTCACTCAGCCAGGAAGTTGTTCAACAACTACACAAGCTAAGCCCGGATACACTGACGCCTTATTTTCAGCAGTATGGGTCAGAGCCTGGGCGTGTCGCTCACTGCTTTACAGTTTCAAATAATAATCAACTTTTAGGCTTTGCCCTGCTAAGTACTCTTGATGATATCGCGACACTTCACTCTGTTTTTATTAAAAAAGAATATCGAAGAAAGTCACTTGGAAAAAAGCTTGGATTACACCTATTAGCATCAGCAGTTCAATTTAAGTGTCATAAAGTCACGCTAGAATGTGAAAAGAGTCAATTGAGTTTCTTTAAAAGTATCGGTTTTGTGGTCATTAAAGAACCTTGCGCTAAGGTGCAGACCACTCACTTCAAATTAGAAAACCCCTGCCCGGCTTACTTTCTTTCTGCCTACAAACAAACCCAGATTGAAAACCAGCAAAAGAAATCAAAAACAAGCCAACCTTTAGTACTTTCTAAAGATAAAACCATTTATAACTACCACGATGAAGCCCAATTTTTGGCCTTGCATCGCAATATGCTGTCACAAGCAAATCGTAGAATTTGGATCATGGCAAACGCCATAAACGCACCTTTATTACGTGATGAACATTTTAGCCAGTCAATTCTTAAGCTCGCTAAAAATAATCCACAAGCTCAAATACGCATTTTACTCGAAGAAGATAAAACCGGCTCAGGCCGCTTTAACCCACTCATTAACCTGGCCCAACGCTTAACCAGTTTTGTGGAAATACGTACTCTGCCCAGCACAGCTGGAAAATTTCAGGAATGGGTTACATTAGTTGACTTTTCAGCAGGTATTTATCGAAAAACCATGGCCACTTATACTGGCTTTGCCTGTTATGACAATCATTTAATTGCCCGACGACTGATCACTAAATACGAAGACCACTGGCAGTTTGCTAAAGAATCCATTGAATTTCGGCGCTTGGCTATTTAACCCTTCACTCCACACCTTACATAACGAGCCCGTAGGTCGGAATAAATTCCGACTGATTGATTATCAAGGATATGCATACCTTCATATACAAACCCTCGTCCAATAAAAAAGGCCTTGTTTTCCCAAACAAGACCTTTTTTTGTTCATGCTAGTGACTTACTTCGCCGCTAGTTTCGCTTTAAGTTCTAAGCGACGTCTGTGTAAAACAGGCTCAGTATAACCACTTGGCTGCTTCGTACCTTCAACAACTAATTCAAGAGCGGCTTGATATGCAACGCTTTCTTCGAAGTTGTCAGCCATGTTCTTGTACGTTAGGTCGTCAGCATTTTGCTTATCAACCACGCTTGCCATGCGCTGTAGCGTTTCAACCACTTGCTCTTGCGTACATACACCGTGACGTAACCAGTTAGACATGTGCTGTGAAGAAATCCGTAGCGTTGCACGATCTTCCATTAAACCTACATCATGAATATCTGGCACTTTAGAACAACCAACACCGTGATCAATCCAACGAACAACATAGCCCAGGATTCCCTGTGCGTTGTTATCCATTTCCTGCTGAATTTCTTCAGCACTTAATGAACTAGGGTCAGCCAATAATGGAATCGTTAAAATATCATCAACAGAAGCATGCTCACGTGTTTTCAGATCGTCTTGTGTTTTGAATACATCGATTTGGTGATAATGCATAGCGTGCAATGTTGCCGCAGTCGGTGAAGGAACCCAAGCTGTGTTGGCACCCGCTTTAGGGTGACCCGCTTTTTGTTCCATCATCATGCCCATTTCATCTGGGATTGGCCACATGCCTTTACCAATTTGAGCACGGCCCTGTAGGCCTGTTTCTAAGCCAGTGTCTACGTTCCAGTCTTCATAAGCCGCAATCCACTTCTGCTGCTTCATAATGGTTTTAGGAACAATAACGCCTGCTTCCATTGAAGTATGAATTTCATCACCAGTACGATCCAAAAAGCCTGTATTGATAAATACAACACGGTCTTTTGCAGCACGAATACATTCTTTCAGGTTCACCGTAGTACGACGTTCTTCATCCATGATACCCATTTTCACGGTAAATTCGGGTAAACCAAGCGCCTTTTCAACACGACCAAATAATTCATTGGCAAAGGCTACTTCTTCAGGGCCATGCATCTTAGGTTTAACAATATTCACACTACCCGTAGTAGAGTTCTGGAAAGGTGCATTGCCTTTGATATCGTGAATGGCGATCAAAGAAGTTACGACCCCGTCCATAATACCTTCTGGAATTTCACTACCATCTTGTAACAGGATCGCAGGGTTAGTCATTAAATGACCAACGTTACGAACAAATAGCATTGAGCGGCCTTTCAGCTTCAGTTCAGAACCATCTAAAGCAGTATAAGTACGGTCAGGATTCATGGTACGTGTAAAAGATTTACCACCTTTGCTTACTGTCTCAGCAAGGTCCCCTTTCATTAGACCTAACCAGTTACTGTAAATAAGCGTTTTATCTTCAGCATCAACCGCAGCTACAGAATCTTCACAATCCATAATGGTCGTTAAAGCAGATTCCATGATGATATCTTTCAGACCAGCCGGATCAGTTTGACCAATCGGGCTTTGTGCATCAATCTGGATTTCAAAACGCAAACCATTGTTTGCAAATAAGATACCTGTAGGCGCAGTAATGTCACCCACATAGCCTTGGAACTTGTCAGCGTCTTTTAATGCAACAGTAGAACCATCTTTTAAAGTCACTGCCAAAACACCATCAACAATGGCATAAGCTGTGCTATCAGTATGTGAACCAGAAACTAATGGGATAGCTTGGTCAAGGAAACCACGTGCATAAGCGATAACTTTATAACCACGTACCGGGTTATAACCTGGGCCTTTCTCTGCGCCTTCAAATGAAATTGCATTGGTGCCATATAATGCATCGTACAAAGAACCCCAACGTGCATTTGCTGCATTTAAGGCAAAACGCGCATTCATCACTGGTACAACTAATTGAGGACCTGCCATTTGAGCAATTTCAGGCTCAACATTTTGAGTCGACGCCTCAAATGCTTCACCTTCAGGTAGTAAATAACCAATTTCCTGAAGAAAAGCTTTATATGCTGCGGCATCTAAAGTTTTATTCTCATTGTGGAAAGCATCAACTTTAGCTTGAATATCATCACGCTTTGCAAGCAAGGCCTTGTTCTTTGGCGCTAGGTCATGCACAAGTTCATCAAAGTTTGCCCAAAATGAAGCTTGATCAACGCCGGTACCCGGAATCGCTTTGTCATTGATAAAATCGTACAGTTCTTTGGCAACCTGCAGGCCACCGGCTTGAATTCGTTCTGTCATCGTTTACTAAGCCTCATGAAAGAGAAAGAGTGTGAAAAGGCGCAAGATTTTACATTAAAACCGGCTAAATCCCAAATTTAAGCATTCAAGCGGCTGTCATTTTTTTTAAACTTTCCGAATCTCTGGTCTATACTTATAATTACTTTCTACTAATTGTTTATTTATTAAGATCTTAGCTATGTCTGTAACTACAATTATTATTGCTATTTTTGCTACTATTTTTCTTTTGGTTGGCCTTGTTTACCTCAGCCAAGCCAGAGAGCGTGCACGTGTTGCCAAAATACGTAAAATAAAATTACTAACAGAACGACACAATCGCATGCAACGCTTATTGCATGAATTACCCCCCCAGTATTTAAGTAATGCACTAAGAATCATGATCTCTGAACGCTCAATTGAGACCATTAGTGAATTAAGCTCACTTAAAGATGATGACAAATCAAGACAACAAACCGCCCAAGAACAAGATTATTTAAAACAACTGAGGGAAAAGAACCCAAAATTCAAACCCGTCATTGTAACAAGTGAAGCGAAAGCCAAAGAAGTACGAGTATTACTGGAATCACTTTCTCGTTTTATAGAAAATCAAAATAAACGCAAGCAATTAGATACAGGGAGCACTAAAAAATATCTAGCCCACATAGGGCTCTCTATTTGTCAATCCAAAGCTGATTTATTTGCTGCCCGCGCTGAAGCTGCTAATAAAGCTGGTAAACCCAGAGTCGCCATTCATAACTACCACAATGCCATTGACGCTTTTAAAACACTCAGCCAAAACCCACAAGCAGTTAAAGCCATGTCATTATTTAAAGCCAAAATAAAAGTTTTGGAACAAGAAGCTGATCAACAAAATAAAAAACCTAATAAAGCAGATGGTTCTAGCAATGGAGAATGGGACGAATTTTTAAAGGATGACGATGAATGGCAAAAAAAGAACGACTACGAAGATTAGGTGATATACATACAACAATCAAATTACAGTTTCACTGCCTATTTATGACGCCCATGTTCTACCTGGGTACTCCTCTATAATAGCTAATTGTTCAATCAAGAAATCAATAAACACACGCACCCTGTTAGGTAAATAGTGCCGCTTAGGGTACAAAACATAAACACCAAAACCCTCTATCTGCACAGCAGGTGCAACAGAAATAATCGCCTTGGACTGCAGCCAGTTTCGAGCAATAAAGTGAGGCATTTGTGTTAAGCCAAAACCATCTGCACATAATTCAGCCATGGCTTCACCATCATCCACCACTAAACTCTGCTCTGGCTCATAATCGCATAATCTGCCTTTATGCCAGTATTTGGTTGGCATTGTTTTACCCGTTTGGGCAAAACGAAACTGAATCCATTTGTGATTGATAAACTGTTTTGGCGTATCTATTTTTGGCGTATCGGGTGTTTGATACTGTTTTAAATAATCACGCGAAGCGCAGGTAACAAAGTCAATCGGACTCAAACGTCGTGAGACCAGACGGTTATCCTGAACAGTGCCACTTCGAATACAGACATCAATACCCTGCTCAATCATATCTACGTATTGATCGCTGTAAGTAAGCTCAAAGCTTATATCGGGGTAGCACAAGTGAAATGCTTTCATCCATGGGCGAATATACAAACGACCATAAGATACTGGCACGCTTATTTTCAAGTGACCTTCCGGAGCATCATTTGTTTTTGTCAAATGATGCTCACAAGCACTTAAATCATTAATCACCCTCCTCGCTGTTTCAGCATAAACCTCTCCGGCTTGCGTTAATTTAAGATTACGGGTATTTCGGTAAAATAACTGAATTCTTAAATCGCTTTCCAATCGGCTTATCGCTTTACTGATTGTAGAGGGTGATGTTCCCTGCTGTTTAGCAACCGCAACAAAGCTACCATGATCTGCCGTTGCAAGAAAAAATTGCAGCACTCTTAATTTATCCATTTATCTTCCCAGTACATCAAACTTATATACTAAATAATAGAGGTGAATTATTTTCACTTCTAAAATAACTTAACTGATATTTATTCACTAATATTATTCACCTAGAATCAAGAAAACTTTAACTCAGGAGAATACAATGCTTATTTCAAAAAGATTATTAACCTTCATATTAGTGTTTTTATGCTCTACTTTCAGCCAGGCGGCACAACACACTATCGGCATTTTGGTTTACGATGGCGTACTTACCTCTGATGTTACCGCGTCAATAGAAGTATTTGGCGCAGCTAGTAAGAAGGCTTGGTTTTCGAACTATGAAGTAGTACTTATTTCAGCCAATGATCAAGACTATATTACCTCTGAGGAGGGCCTAAGCATTAGGGTCGACCACTCCATCAATGACCCACTCAATTTAGACGTACTCTTAGTACCCAGCACCTACGACATGAGCCCCTTAATTGCTAATCGCAAACTCATTTCATATATTCAACTTCAGGCAAAACAGGCAAGTTGGCTTACCAGTAATTGCAGCGGTGCTTTTTTGCTCGCTGAAGCTGGTCTATTAAATGGTTTAAAAGCAACTACATGGGCTGGTGGCGAAGCGTCATTACAATCGGCATACCCAGAAGTGAAAGTACAGTTTGATCAGAATGTAGTCGTTGATCAAAACATCATAACTTCAAATGGTAGCGTGGTCAGCTATCAAGCTGCTCTACTATTACTAGAAAAACTCAGCAGTAAAAGCTATGCCAATGAAATTGCAGATAGCATTCAATGGTCACGACTTAAAACTGCATTTTAAAATACGCTCCCCCCCAAAATGCATTTTTAGGGGGGAATAACTAAGTTAGAAGGGCAAATAAATACAACACAGAATATAGGTTTTATATTTATCGACTATACAATTAAAATATTATACTCATAAAAAATAACGCCATATAATATTACCTTCCAAGCTAGTTATTCCTATAAACACCAAATTAAATAAAGAGACACCTACTTTGCATAAAATTCTACGAAGATCTTTTTCAAGCCTAATAATTTCAAGCTTGGTATTAGGCTTATTTTATATTTACATGGATAAAGAAACCCTTATTTTAAATAAGGAAGTCCGAGCAGAGATTGGTGGACAATATATCCCTTTAAAAAATGACATGGTTCATTATCAATTAAATACTGACGCACTCAGAAATAAACCAAACGCTGAGCTAGTAGTACTGGTACATGGTTTCTCTAGCCCTATGTATCTTTTCGATCCAACTTATGAATACCTGGTAAAACAAGGTTTTCAAGTACTACGCTTTGATCTTTTTGGTCGAGGCTTTTCAGATAGACCCCACTCTGATTACGCGATTGATTTATACGTAAAACAATTACACGATTTACTCGAAGCACTCAAAATACACAGAAAGGTTAACTTAATAGGCTTATCCATGGGTGGTGCTATTGTGACCCACTTTACCAACCGTTACCCAGACAAAGTAAATAAGATAAGTTTAATTGCCCCCTTATTTCATACACCCGAGAAACCTGAAATAACTGCCGTAAAAGTGCCACTACTTGGCGAATACTTAGCAAAAGTCATTATTATTCCAAAACTGCTAAACGGTGCATCAGAAACTGTTTTCAATACAACTACATTTCCAGACTGGAAAGAAAAGTTTGCCCCTCAAACTCACTATAAAGGCTACAGCCGTGCAATTTTGCAAACTGCACGCTACCTCTCAGGTAAAAATTTCAAAATGGAGTATGAAAAAATGGGCCGATTAGGCAAACCAGTTCAACTTTTCTGGGGCAAACAAGACCAAATTATTCCGTTTTCTGATAGTAAGAAGGTGATCTCAGCGATACCTGGAATAGAATTTCATGCGATTGATCAAGCAGGCCACCTTCCACATTACGAGCAAGCTGATGTAGTTAACTCATTTATTGGGAACTTTCTCAGAACACCGCCCCTCTAATTTCAACAAATCCTCTGGCGTATCAATATCATAAAGTCGTTTATTCATAGGAACGGCTTTATATTGATTTTCTTGGATGACCTGCTTCGCCCCTTTATCACCTTCAAGTAACATTAAAGACTCAAAATACTGTTGAGGAAAATAGGCTGGCACTCCGACACTAGCCCGACCATTCAATAAATATTCAGAACAAATTATCTGTGTGGAATCCTCATCAACCACATAAAATAGCTTTTCCAGCTCCTGTAGACCCAACAAAGGCTGGTCAGCCAACAAGAAAATTACACCTTGAAGTGCTTTTTGTTCTTTTATCAATTTACCCAAAGTAGCTTTAATTGAAGCAGACAAACCTTTTGACCAATCATCCACATTAACAATTTGGCAATACTCCAAGTTTATTTTCTCATGTCGAATAATGCTATTGCGATGCCCCCCCAAAGCCACCCACGGTTTAAAACCTAAACCAATTACAAGATCTACAACTCTTTGTAACAGGGGTAAGCCCTCCCATAATGCTAATTGCTTAGGAGAACCAAAACGTTTTGATTCACCTGCTGCCAAGATAATGATAGCAAGTTTCTCTTTGGTACATTTATCCATTTTTTTATCGGAATACACGTTGCTGTCGCAAGACACAATGCTTTTCCAATCCGCTCCTATAATTTATTATCGCCATAATCAAAACTATGCCATTTCGTAAAGACCGTGTAAAATAGTCAAGTATTTATTTCGCCCACGCTGGACACTTTATGCAAATTGAAACGCCCCTTTTTTCCTACCCTAAATATTGGGCAGAATGTTACGGCATTGCGCCGTTCCTCCCCATGTCACGAGAGGAAATGGATCAACTTGGCTGGGATAGTTGCGATATTATCATCGTTTGTGGAGACGCTTACGTCGATCATCCAAGCTTTGGTATGGCCGTCATTGGGCGTTTATTGGAGTCTCAGGGGTTTCGTGTGGGTATTATTGCGCAACCTGACTGGACTTCTAAAGATGCATTTCAACAATTAGGTAAGCCTAATTTGTTCTTTGCAGTCTCAGCGGGCAATATGGATTCGATGATCAACCGTTATACGGCGGATTTAAAAATTCGTCATGATGATGCTTACACACCGAACAATGAAGGTGGCAAGCGCCCTGATCGCGCAGTGACTGTTTATAGTCAACGCTGCCGTGAAGCATACAAAGGTGTACCGGTTGTAATCGGAGGCATAGAAGCAAGCCTACGTAGAATTGCACAATATGATTACTGGTCAAATAAAGTTAAACGATGTGTATTGCTTGACTCCAAAGCAGACATTCTTTTATATGGTAATGCTGAGCGAGCTATTTCAGAAATTGCTTTACGAATTTCAAGAGGCGAGCACCCTAAGGATATGACCAATATTCGGGGCACCGCCTGTTTAATTAAACAATTACCTGAAGACTGGCAACAAAAAGACTCTTCCAGAGTAGATATGCCAGGCAAAGTTGATGCGAAGATTAACCCTTATGTTGATACCAGTGCAGCCTCTGAGAATAATCAATGCGACTCGGGCAAGCAGGTAAATATTGAAGATCCTGAAGTTGATGTAATTCGCTTTTTACCGGTCAAAGGCAACAAAAAAGAGTATATTTTACTACCCTCTTTTGAAAAAGTGACGAAAGATCCCGTACTCTATGCGCATACATCCAGAGTTTTGCATTTAGAAACTAACCCTTCCAATGCCTTTCCTATCGTTCAGCCACATGACAATCGTTATGTTTGGGTCAATCCACCCCCTATTCCGCTCAGTACAAATGAGCTTGATGGAGTGTTTGAACAAAACTATCAACGTGTACCCCATCCATCCTACGGTGATGCAAAAATACCTGCTTATGAAATGATTCGTTTTTCAGTGAATATCATGCGTGGCTGCTTTGGAGGGTGTACCTTTTGCTCCATTACAGAACACGAAGGCCGTGTGATCCAAAGCCGTTCTGAAGACTCAATCATTAGGGAAATCGAAAAAATACGCGATACGACCCCCGGTTTCACAGGTACTATCTCTGATCTGGGCGGCCCAACGGCCAATATGTATGAATTAAACTGTAAATCAGAAAAGATACACGCCAGTTGTCGACGTTTGTCTTGCGTCTACCCGTCTATCTGTAAAAACCTCATTACGGATCACTCGCCAACAACACAACTTTATCGACGCGCCCGAGCCTTACCCGG
>Ga0105348_1000272_pt1 | contig 38652 bp, 35 predicted proteins | sample EN8Hudsemesocosm_2_FD_83504 | JGI IMG/M metagenome (GOLD analysis project Ga0105348, IMG submission 83504) | Methane-oxidizing microbial communities from mesocosms in the Hudson Canyon - EN8C Hudson Canyon | ecosystem: Environmental > Aquatic > Marine > Cold seeps | place: Hudson Canyon... | reverse complement strand
TGGCTTTTATGAAAAACCGTTTTCGCAGAATCAATAAGATGTTTATAACGGGTTTTAGTGCAGGCGGTGTTGCCTCAGGCGCGCTATATGATGAGGCACGTAAGACTTTAAGGCCAAAGAAGGGTTATATGCTCAATGATTCAGGGCCTCTCTTCCCTGCACCAGATGCCAGTTATAACTCACGCCAATTGCATGAAACTATTTCAGCAGCCTGGGACATGCCCAGCGTGCTTGGTGACTTACCGTCCAGTTTTGACCCGAATGACATGGGCAGCATCACTGCCATGCTAGCGGAAGAATATCCACGGGATAAGTTTGGCTACACCGCTTACAGTACGGATTTTAATTTTTCACGCTTCTCTTATGAGCGTTTTTACCCGGGTATTGATGAGCAAGGTATTCTAGCGCTATGGCAAGAGGATCAGGCATTGATGGTGGCAGAAATGGATAGCCACTCTAACTTCAGCTACAACATTCCCTGGAATAGACCTATCAACGACAGCCATTGCTCGACAATCCTGACCTTTTTAGGCAGTCACTCTTGTCCGAGTATTCGCAAAAAATACTGGTATGAAGCGCTTGAGTGGCCTCAAACGCAAAGCTGGAAGTGCCCTGGAACATCGACAGGCATGGGCAGCTTCCTCTCTGAATTTATTGGGGGGAATGTAATACGTACGCAGGAACCTTACAACCTCTATAACCAAGAAGATCCTGGCATGCAGCTCATCGGGCCACAGATCGACGCTGCCATATAGTTATATGGCGATTATGTTGAAATACATACGCCTTTAAATACAAACTGCCACCCAATTTTGCAACGTTTGCATTTATTGGGTGACAGACTTACCCAGTCCAACTAAAAAACGGGTTTTCCTGCCCTTACCTGTGTTCTTTTTTTTTATTAACTTAGCCGCGTGGCTTTCTATAACGTTTTGCTTGCTACGGGTTTCGTTACATTTAAATTCAAATAAAATTATGTGGTGAAAGTAATGATAAGAACAAAAGCTTTATCCTTAAATTTACTCAAGTCAGCGCTGGGTTTATCCCTCGCAGCAGGCTTAAGCTCCGGGGTGTCAGCTATCGGCATCGAAGATATAGTGGATGGTGGCAACAACTTCCCCTGGGAGAAGGTCGAAATTGCAGGTACCAAATGCAGTGACGGCTCTCAATACAAGTTCTGGGTACACGATAATCCCAGCTCGAACAATCTGGTGATTCTGTATGAAGGTGGTGGGGCTTGCTGGGACTATGAAAGCTGTAGCGGTGCTCTGGGCGTTTTAGGCGCCGCCAACCCTAATGGCCTGGCTGATGATTATATCACCCAGCAAAAAGCCAAATATGTCTCGCCTTTAGTTAACGGTGCCGACCCGGGCTTTCCTTTACGTTCGAAAACAGATATTGCCACCAAGGATTGGGATGTCGCTTATATGCCCTACTGTACAGGCGATGTACACGTCGGCAATAATATCGTAACTTATGATGATCCTAGCGGCGTCAACCCGCCCATTAACTTCCATCACATGGGTTATCACAATTCCACCGAAGCCCTCGATTACTTAAACGGTCGTTTTCCGAGCATTAATAGCATGATGATCACCGGTTTCAGTGCAGGTGGTGTCGCTTCAGGGGCGCTTTACAATGAAGCACGCCAGAGACTGAATATTGCCAATGGTTATATGTTAAATGATTCTGGCCCGCTATTTCCGGCACCGGATAGTAGCTTCAATTCACGTCAGTTGCACAATACCATTAATGCGGCATGGGATATGCCAAGCGTGCTCGCTAACATGCCCGCCAGCTTTGACCCGAATGATATGGGCAGTGTCACTGATGCTCTGGCGACAGAGTTCCCTCAAGACCACTTCGCTTATACCGGTTACAGTACAGATTACGTCTTCTCCCGTTTCTCCTATGAACGCTTCTTCCCAGGTTTGGATCAGAATGGCATTCTCAATTTATGGCGTGAAGATCAGGCTTTACTGGTCTCAAAAATGGATCAATATGCCAACTTTAGTTACACCATCCCTTGGCACCGTCCGATCAATGATGCCCATTGCTCAACCATTTTGACCTTTATGGGCAGTCACTCCTGTCCAAGCATTCGCAAAAAAAGATGGTATGAATTCTGGGAATGGCCTTGGTCACAGGGCTGGAAGTGTGCAGGTACGTCTACCGGTATGACTAGCTTCCTTTCCCAATGGATCGGCGGTAGCACCTTACGCCTGAAAGAGCCGTACAATAACTATAATAATGAAGATCCGGGCATGCAGATTATTGGCCCTCAAATTAACTCGGCACTTTAGCGAAAAGAGAGCTTTTCACGGCGTTACGAGTACAAAAGACTCTAAAAATAGAAAGATCGATTTAATTTTCACCTATGACAGCAGGGATAGACCGTCATAGGTGACTTTTTAAGGTAAAGAATCACTCAATAATAACAACGAGGATTTCCATGAATAATAAATTTAACAAAGTGCTAATCGGCACGTCCTTGATTATCGCTGCCAGCACAGCTTATCTTTGGCAATTAAATATACCTATTGGTACGACAACGTCAATACCACTTGCCGATTCTGAAAGTGCCATCGATAGTGCTGAACCGGCAATCAAACTCAACAAAGAAACACAAGAAGGCAGTAGCGAAGCCACGGGGTTAGTCAACAATATGGACAATAATCCACCTTTTTCCACCTCCCTTATTGATGAGTTATTTCCCAAAAACGACCCTGCTTGGGCGTGGGCAAAAGTTGATTTGGAAAGTATAAAACAAGAAATACCTGATAATTTGTATTGGGCATTGGGTGCTCCCACCCAGGATGCTGCTTTACTTGAGCGGCGAAAAGAGAACAAAGAACATTGGGATAATGAGTATGGCAAAGTGCTTTCAAATACGGCTAACGAAACGGAAATTCGAGATTACTACGCTCACCAAAACGCCGTTTCGACTGACTATATTGAATTTGCCACGCTATTACTCAACCGACACAGCAAAGACCTGCCCGAAGAAGCTTATGGTTTACAGACACTCGCCCGGAATTTGCATTTAGCGCGTTTGGAGGAGATACCAGGAAAACTCAATAACGCTTTAGAGCGTCGAAATAGCCATATTACTCGCCGAGAAGTGTGGTTAGCGGATAAAGAAGGCTTCGAGTCAAACCTAAGTGCTGAACGAGAAGAGGCATTAAGAGCCTTGGGAAAGATCTAGCGCCTTGATAACAGCAAAGCAACAGATGCCATCAAGGTATCCATTCAGCCTATCTGCCACCCTACCCGCAGCATTATCTGCGATAATGGGCGGCAGCTTATACGCCTTGAGTAATGTTGGCTTCGGCTTCTGGCCCCTGGCTTTTATTTGTTTCATTCCTTTGTGGCTGGCCATTGATCATGCCAAGCACAGTGCACGCTATGGTTTCATCTTTGGCTTAGCAGTCTTTGCAGTTGGTTACCCTTGGTTATTTTCGCTAACCGGTGATTTTATTGGAGGAGGGTTATTACTCTCTGGCATGTTATGGAGCGCCGTCGCCATTTTCTTTGCAGCGGGTTTCGCGATTTATGGCCTGCTTTATAGACGCTTTCGTCAAATGGCTTGGCCGCAAGCTCTGGCGGGCACCCTTCCTTTAATCCTACTAGAATGGCTGCAAACAAACCTGTTCCCTTCCTATACGGGGGCTGCGCTTATATCCGCGCCAATACTGGTACAGATCGCCGATCTGGGAGGGCCATTATTATTGAGCGCCTTCGTCCTTGCCATAAATAGTTGTTTGTATACCGTTTTGCTGCACACACTAAATAGAGACTCATCACCCTTTAAACCCTTGTTCTTAGTTATCTGCCTATTTTTTGTGGTTGCTTTATATGGCTATTTTGAAATCGAGTCACAGCAGGATGAACAGTCCTTTCAAGGACGCAAAGCACTACGCATTGGCACCGTACAAACCAACCTTGTCATGCTGGAAAAAAGCGAGCTGTCGCTAAAAAGCCATAAGGCCCATCTGGAACAGAGCAAAGAACTACTGGCACTAAACCCGGTAGATCTACTGATATGGCCTGAGACAGCTTACGTAAGGGGCCTAAGACGACCCTTACCAATAGATGCTCAATTCATTCGAGCCGAAATCGATGTCCCCCTATTATTTGGTGGCACCTCTGTTTGGCAGGAGAATGGACAACGCGCCAGTGCCAACTCAGTCTTTCTGGCAAATGCAGCAGGTAAAATTGAACAAGTCTATGACAAAAACCAACTCATCCCCTTCGCTGAGTACTTGCCTTTTCCCAAGGAACTTAACAACAATATCATGGGCAGTTTTATTAACCCCTTTCTTAACCGTCTGAAAGAAAGCTTAAAAGACCTGTTCCCAGAAGGTCAGGAATTCCGCCCAGGTCAAAGTAAAAAAGCCCTGCAACTCGATTCTTCACTAAGCAGTTCGTCGGCGTCGATCAACTCGCCAACATCGATTACTACGCCAACATCTATCAGTTCAGTAACGTCTATCAGTACGCCTATCTGTTATGAAATTATTCATCCTGAATTTATTAGAGACATGGTAAATGAGTCTCGCCCGGAGCTCATTGTCACCCTCGCGAATGATGCCTGGTTTGGCGATTCGCAAGAGCCCTGGATACATCTTTCTCTAGCGCGCTTACGTGCCATAGAACATCGATTATGGATAGTACGTGCCACCAATAGCGGTATCAGTGCCATTATCGATCCAACAGGACAAATTATTGCTCGCACTAGTTTGCACACTAAAGAAAATTTAATGGCAACGGTTTATCCTCGCCAGTCAGTCACGCCTTATACTCGATACGGTAACTGGGTAGCCTGGTGTGCATTGTGCCTAACGCTAGCAGGCTTACTCATCAGACGGCCTTTACCCCGCTTGTCGCCTTTCTTCACGAATCGATGACGGCTGCACGCCAGTCCAGCTTTTGAAAGCACGGCGAAAACTCGACGCATCACTAAAGCCGAGTTTTTCAGCTATTTCACTCACCGTTAAGGGTGTACTCCTGAGTAAGTTAATAGATTGATCGCGTTTAAAATCATTTATTAGGCTTTGGTAGCTCGTTCGGTTAGATTGAAGTTTCCGATACAAACAGCTGCGAGACGTATTCAATTGTTCGGCAGTCTTATCCAGGGTCGGGAAATTGGGATAGGTTTCTGCCAGTATTACGTTAACCTGCTCTTTAATCGAAAACCGGCCTTCCCACTTCCTTAAAGCCTGTTGGCATTGCTGTATTTTAATCGCTCTAAGCTGTTCATTAGCTGTCAGAATAGGTAAATTCAAGCAATCTTTATTAAAGATAATTTCATGGCAGGGAGCGTCAAACTCAAGCTGGCACCCAAAGACCGCTTCGTAAAGCGCACTATGTGGCGGACGAGCATAGGGAAATTTGACTGTATGAAACTTTAAGGGCTCCCCTGTTAACCAACGGGCTTGATGTAGGCAGCATGCATAAAGCGTTTCCGTTGCGAACCATTGCAAGCACAGCGGTAACTTGCGACGATAAAGCTGCTCAAAACGAACGGTTGCCGAACGCCCCTCTAATTCAGGCTCAATATCCAAAGAAATCGCCAACAATAAGTGATAATGCTGTACCGACTCTAATGCCTGCGTTAGTGTTGAACAGGACATGATGAGTTGACCGACGGAATCTGCGGCGACTAAATTAAGTTGTTTACCATAACTAAAACCGAGCCCTCCAGGCACATCACCTAAAGATTGCGTCAAGATCTGGCACCATGATGTCGGACTGATCCGTTTTCGATAATTTCTCAAGTCACTCAAACGACCACAATATCCTCGCAATTCTAGTCCTTCGGCCTCAAGCACATTTTTAAGTACAGACAGATAAAGTACACCGATCACTTCATCTTCCATATCAAAATGAAAACCAAGAGATTTTGTCATTATTTTTATCTCCCACTTATCTAAGTTCGTATATCAAGAATCCTAACCAATACGTTTATCATAAATACTTAATAGCGCTAAGAAGCCATTCGTGATGCATCTATATGAGAACATCCATAATGAGAACGTTCCTATCCTAAAAGTAAACCATCGATTAACTAATAGTTTTATTCAGGCTGTAGGGATTTAAGAAGCAAACAGCTCAAATATCAAAAAAAACAGTCATGCAAATCAGACAATCGCTATGCAAATTGTCAACATACCTAGGCAAATCATTAAATCAGGCTGCGCAAAAAACATAAGCTACTGAATTATATATCTTTTCGAAGATTCTGATTTTGTAGGGAAATTAACGCTATTTTGCCTTCTGTCGAAAGTCACTCGGCGTTTGATCAAGGATTTCTTTAAAGGCGCGGTTGAAGGAGCTTAAGGTTCGATAGCCGACATCAAGTGCAATATTCTGAATCGGTGTGCTTGGCTCTTGAACTAGACGCCGGCTAGCCTCTTCAATACGCAACTGATTAATATAATCGTTGAAGTTACGATAGTTGAAAGTACTATTAATTAATTCACGGGTTTTATAGACAGGTAAGTCAATTTGCTGCGAGATTTCTTTCAAGGTTAGTTTCTCTGTACGATAGAAGCCTGCACCCATCAATTGTGTTAACTTCAGGGCTGCGTCGGAACTGGTATTACTTGGTGTTATAAGCTGCTCGCTAAGCCACCTTTGATCCATTTTCTCACTAGACAAGCGCTCTCCAGCTTGATTCAACTGCCCCCCCAAAAGCACACCATCACGACCTTTCAATATCAGCGAGCCACCAATGAGAGCACACACACTCACCACAAGAGGTAAAGACAAGGAACCACTATTCCCGGTGTTCATCGAAAAAGTAACCCACAAACCCGTGAAGCCGACCGTGGTCAATAACGCCACGCCTAAGCGCCTGCGACTGGCTATCAAGTCATCTTTCCAGTTGGAAATAATAATCCACAAACCATTCAATAAAACCACATATTCCGCAAACTGGGGAATATACCAAGTCCATAAATATAAATTACCGAAGGACGCTGTATCGGCACCAAAACAACGACCAATAGCAGGTGCCACAAAACTGTATAAGGCTAGCACCGCCCATACTGAAAACAATTGCGGTCGCCTGGCAAAAGCCAACTGACAGAGCAGCCAAAATAATGCCGGCAGGGTGGTCATAATATCCCCCGCCAACCACTCAAGCTGGTGGGGGATATGCGTTCTGAGTAAAAAGGCACTGGCGGCGAACAATAAAGCCAAAAACACCTTAGCAATAACAAGCTCTCTGAAGTCCCGCAGTACGACGATAAAAATTAACGTTAGACAACCGAGGCCAAAACCTGTCAGCAACAGCATATTCGCCCCTATTTTTATTTTAGTTAGCAAGAGTATCAATTTTTAAGGCACCAGTAACAATGACATTAGAGGCCAACATTTTAGGCCATTATTTCAGGCTAACGTTTTGGGGTTCAGCTGACAAAAAAGATCATGGCATTGTCAATTTAGACATATACTAAATGTATTGAATAATATAAATAAAGGAGTGATGACGTGCCTGCACCGCTCAAGGATAAGAAACCAGCCCCTCAACAAAAACCGGCGCCTCATCCGGTATTTGACTGGCGACCGATACTCTTCACACTGATCACTTTTTTCATTTATTTGAGCAGTATTCAAGATGCCAAGAAACAAACAGAAGAGATCGCCTACTCCAAGCTAAAACACATGATCGAGTTAGATTATGTTTCATCTGTTACCTTTCAGGGACGGAACATTACCGCCTTACGACGTAGTGAAGACCCTAAAACCAAGCGCAAAACCTTCCACAGCACGCTACCGGATATTGATGATGCCAACTTGATGCCCTTGCTGGAAAAACATCAGGTCGAGGTGTTGGTTAAATCAAGTGAACAGCCGGTATGGCTGAGTATTATTTTCAACCTACTTCCCTGGCTGCTGATCTTTGGTTTTTTTGCCTACAGTAACCGGGCACTGCAATCAAGAATGGGTGGCGGCAATAGCCCTTTCAGCTTTTTTAAATCCAAAGCGCGTTTGTACGAAAAAATGACCTCCCACATTAGTTTTGATGAAGTCGCCGGTTTAGAGTCTGCTAAAACAGACCTAAAAGAGGTGATTGAGTATCTAACACGTCCTGAGAAATTCCGAAGATTAGGTGCCAAATTGCCTCGTGGCATTCTCATGATGGGCCCACCGGGCACCGGTAAAACCTTACTTGCCAAAGCATGCGCTGCTGAAGCGGGCGTGCCATTTTTTAGTGTCAGTGGCTCTGAGTTTATCGAAATGTTCGTCGGTGTCGGCGCTTCACGGGTACGCAGCATGTTCACGGAAGCTCGCGAAAGGGCACCTGCTCTTATCTTTATTGATGAAATTGATTCTATTGGCCGTGTGCGTGGTACGGGGATGGGTGGCGGCAATGATGAACGCGAACAAACACTGAACCAGATACTCGCTGAAATGGATGGTTTTGCCACTGAGGAGGCCGTAGTTGTACTCGCGGCGACCAATCGACCCGATGTACTCGACCCAGCGCTGATGCGCCCAGGCCGGTTTGACCGAAAAGTCACTCTGGATCTACCCCTGAAAAAAGCGCGACAACAAATACTATTGGTTCATACCCGCACAAAACCTGTTGCCAGTGATGTAAATATTGAAGATTATGCGGCTAGAACCATTGGTTTCTCAGGTGCCGACCTTGAAAATCTGGTGAATGAAGCCGCCCTGCATGCAGCGCGTTATGATAAAGCAGCGATTGATCATCAAGACTTCGAATATGCTCACGACAAAATTATGCTCGGTTCGGTTGGTCAGGAGATATTAAATGAGAGTGACCGCAAGCGTATCGCTTATCATGAATCGGGGCACGCACTCGTCGCCCTGTTATCATCTCATTCTGACCCGCTGACCAAGGTCACTATTATTCCCAGAGGTCGGGCACTCGGCGTCACCGAAACCCAAGCAACTGAAGACCGTTTGAACTACCTACAAGACTTTCTGGAAGACCGCTTACATATTTTGCTTGGTGGTCGCTGCGCTGAAAAACTCATGCTCGGACAGGTCAGTTCCGGTGCAGCAGACGATTTAAAACAATGCACCCAACTGGCCCGCAGAATGATCACTCAATGGGGCATGAACGAGGCACTTGGCCCTATTTTTCTGGCACAGCACGAAGCGCACCCTTTTCTAGGTATGGAGATGACACAAACCAAGGAGTTCAGTGATCAAACAACGCGCCTGATCGATGAAGAAGTAGAGAAATTAGTCAAGCGTTGCGAACAAGAGACAGCCCAGTTGTTAAGTACACATAAAGCTGATTTGGAAAAATTAGCGAGCGAATTACTGGCTCAAGAAACCCTTGAAGCAGACGCTATTATTAGCTTGCTAGACTTATCCTTAAAAGAAAATATTCATTAAATTGTAGCGATCTGCTACAATTTAATCATTCTCCTAAGAATGAGGTAATATCATGACTAAATCTGCTTCCCCCATACGCCTGGAAAATAACTTAATGCAGGCTGCCAAGATGACGGGTAAACGTTATAAGCGCTCGACAGCAGAACAAATAGAATACTGGGCTGACATTGGCCGCAGTGTCGCAGGTGTGATTGACCCTGATATATTAATTTCAATTCAAAGCGGTCTTTCTAAAGTCAATGTAGAAGCCGTAAACACGGTGCCAATCAGTGCCGATGATGTATTCAGCAATCTGGATAGACAGCGCGACTCTGGCGAACTAACAAAAAATATCACCACGACCAGTAGTAAATATCAAGCCTCAGCCACGACACCCGGTTTACTGGAAGAAATTGATCAAGATGGCAATGTCCGAATCGGCATGTTTGAAAAAGGCCGCTTCGTCGCTCAATAAGGAACCCAATGAGCACTAAACAACTTTGGCTATTAGCGGGCGGTAATGGCTCAGGTAAAACCACTTTTTACCGGACTCAGCTCGAACCTCTCGGCATACCCTTTATTAATGCCGATAATATCGCTAAAAAGCTCTACCCCGAAAGCCCTGAAGTACATAGCTATGAAGCCGCCGCCATTGCTGAGGAATTACGTTATGACTTACTGCATCAAGGCCAAACCTTCTGCTTTGAAACGGTTTTCTCTCACCCCTCAAAAATAGACTTTATCGCTAAGGCCAAAGCTTTAGGTTATGAAATAATACTGGTATTTATTCACCTTAGCTCAAGCGAGTTAAATAAAGCCCGTATCACTCAGCGAGTCTTGGAAGGCGGACATTTTGTGCCCGATGATAAAGTCGTCAGCCGCATTCCCCGCACCATCAACAATATCAAAACCGCGATCACGCTCAGCGACCAGACTCACTTGCTGGATAACTCCAGTGTAGAAAAGCCCTACCAACGCGTCGCCACGATCAAGAATAATGTCTTAGTCAGTGATGCCAGCTCACTCACAGACTGGGCAAAAGAACTATTAGGCTAAAGTACACGCTCCATCCATCCTGCAAGTTTCACCACAAATGATTCATCATTTTAGGGTATTTTACCGGCCTGAAACTTGTCAGTTGTATATCTCTCACATGGCTAAAATCGGACCAAATCAACTGACTGCCTTTTAGCCATCTTGTGGGTTTGATTCTTTTTTCAATCAATGCCTTTTCTTCTAAGCTTGCTTCTCTTAACTCCCCTGCTGTGCCATATAAACGTACTCCAGGCGCAGACAAAAACTGCCCTTTGAACAGGGATTTGAACCAGAACAGCGCCCCCGTATTCACTGCCATTAAACAAACATGTGGATTTTTTTGAATATTATCGGCTAATTGAGAGGTGTATGAATCAAAATAATAGGCTGAGAAGTCATCACGTAAAAACACCGTGCCTATTGGTGTCACATTCGGCATTCCCTGATCATCAACGGAAGCAATTGCACAATGTAAACTTGATTTTTGACCCTTGGCAACCACATCCACAATGTCATTCCAATACTTTGATATTTCCATTTAAAATTCCTTTTACGTTCAAACGGCTTAGTCTTCTAATATCTACAGGTACAACCCATAAAGTAACATTGATCGAAGCATTCCAAAAGGTTAGCGTTTAGGGATGCTTTATCTCAAAAGTGGTACAAGTTATTTGGCACCCTATATTGGCCCCTCTTTTATATTCACCACTTATATTCACCATTTATTTACACCAAGCACTGACAAGATAAGGTATTAAATGTCACTTAAAGGGGATACTATTTCAGTTTCACACGCATCATTTCTAATAGGACAGCTTCATGGAAAGAACCGTTATCACCCAAAAACTGGATGGTTTATTTATTGTTACTATCAACCGCCCCACACGAAAGAATGCAGTTGATAAAGACACGGCTTTGGCCTTATATGAAACCTTTAAAACATTTGATGCCGACGATTCACTTAAGGTTGCCATTTTGACGGGTAGCGACAATACCTTTTGTGCCGGTGCAGACCTCCAGGCCATGACAGATGAAGCGAGTCGCAACCCAATACAAGAGGACGGTGATTTAGGTCCGATGGGGGCATCACGCCTGAGGCTATCTAAACCGGTAATAGCCGCAATAGAGGGTCATGCCGTCGCAGGTGGTTTTGAGCTCGCCTTGTGGTGCGATTTGAGAGTGGTATCGGAGAAGGCGGTGATGGGTATTTTTTGTCGACGCTTTGGTGTGCCTCTCGTCGATTTAGGTACCGTCAGACTACCCCGTTTAATTGGACAATCTCGTGCGATGGACCTCATTCTAACAGGCAGAGCAGTCGCGGCTGAAGAAGCTTTGAATATAGGTTTGGCCAATCGGCTAGCGCCTGAAGGGCAAGCACTACACGAAGCCGTTCAGCTGGCAAAGTCTATTTCCAATTTCCCTCAAACTTGCATGCGAAATGACCGTTTATCGGCTATCGAGCAGTGGGATTTATCTGAAGAAGATGCCATAAGAAATGAGATACAACGAGGCGTAGCCACCTTCAATACAGGTGAAACGCTGGCAGGTGCCGCTAACTTCAAAGGTGGCCAAGGCCGTCATGGTCAGTTTGAATAGTACATAAAAAAAGGGGCCCAGCTCAGCTAGGCCCCTCTGTTAGCTAACAGCTAAAGCTTAACGATTAACTTACCTTTATTTTCGCCAGTAAAGAATAGATTCAAGCCCTCTATCGCTGACTCCAAACCTTCCAGAATATGAGATCGATGTTTGATTTTTCCCGACATGACATAAGGTGTCAGTTTGGCGATCAAACTAGGTACTTCGCCAAAATGATCCGGCATCGTGAAGCCTTGGATCGTTAAACGCTTCTTAATAATAGGAATCCAGTTTGGACCCGGGCTTGGTACTTCTTTACTGTAGTCGGCAATCATTCCGCACACGACGACACGGCCATGAGCATTCATGCGCTCAAATATCAGGTTCTGTATCGGGCCGCCGGTATTTTCAAAATATAAGTCGATGCCCTTTGGCGCGAGCTTAGCCAACTGGCCGTCCAAGTCTGCAGATTTGTAATTAATGGCGCCGTCAAAACCCAAGTCATTCACAATCCAGTCTGCTTTTTCATCAGTACCGACAACACCAATCACGTTTAAGCCTTCCGCTTTAGCCAATTGACCCACCAAAGAGCCCACTGAGCCCGCCGCGCCAGTTACGATAATCGTTTCGCCTTTTTTGGGTTTACCGACATTAAACAGCCCCTGCGTAGCCGTCAAACCAGGTAGCGCGAATATCGACAATATAGCTTCATCCGGAAGGGGCGCTTGTACCTTATTCATACCATCGCCATTGCTCAGTACAAATTCTTGCCAACCCATCATGCCCATTACGCGATCACCCACTTTAAAGTCGGGGTGGTTACTTTCAACCACATCGCCGACACCAGAGCTGCGCATAACAGAACCTAATTCGACAGGCGGAATATAGCTTTCAGTATCCGGGCTCATCCAACCAAACATCGCGGGGTCCAAAGACATATGATTTTGCCTAATTAAAATTTCACCTGGCCCCGCCTTGGGCAGCTCTTTTTGAACAACGTCAAATAACTCAGCACTGACCGGACCCGCCTGAGGACGTTTAATAAGATTTATTGCCGTATAAGTTGTCATATATTCACCTTGTGAGCTATTCAAATTAAGTGTCTTTGGTTTCGAGGCGCCATTATTACGGGTATTTTATGTGGGATATATAAGCTATATTGCCAATCTTTATTGCCAAAAAGACAATAATAAACAGTCGGAGGCGAATTTGGATCAGTTAAAGGCATTAAAATACTTTGTTGCAGTGGTTGATACCGGCAGCTTTACCAAGGCGGCCGCACATTTTTCGGTGCCGCCTTCCTCACTTTCAAGACGCATTGCTGACCTTGAAAAGAGTTTAGGGGCAAACTTGCTTAAGCGATCTACCCGGGTCGTTAACGTCACCGAAATTGGTCGAGAGTATTATCAGCAAGTCTCGCAGATCTTAACTCAATTGGATTACAGCAACGAGGTGGTACGCAGTTATCAAGCCAAGCCAATGGGTCAGCTGCGGATCAGCGCCATGGTTGGATTTGGAGAGCGAATCCTGTTACCGCTTTTAGAAGAATTTAGCGAACTCTACCCGGAGATTATTCTGGATGTACATCTCAGTGATGAGTTATCGACCTTAGGCCGTGATGATGTTGATATCGCTATTCGTGGCGGTTACGCGCCCAACGAGCGAGTAGTGGCGCTTCGTTTGATGGGCAATCAATTCGTTCCTGCTGCGTCTGCAGCCTATTTGGAGCAAATGGGCACGCCAACACACCCCCTTCAACTTAAAGCGCATAAGGGGCTTTATTATCGCACGCCCTTGGGGCCCACTCCCTGGTTGTGTGAAATTGAGGGGCAATGGCGAGATGTTTCAGCACCAACCGTGGCGATTAGCAATGGCGGTATTTGGCTGATCGAAAAAGCCATCAAAGGGGAAGGCATTATCATGCTGCCGCGCTGGGTATTGCAGCCCTACTTAGATAGCGGTGAATTACAGCTTCTGAACATTAAACCCACGCTAAGCACAAGTCAGAACCCAGAATTTGCGATTTACCTTCTATATCAAAAACAACGCTATCATGTGCCCAAAGTAAAAGCGGCGGTGGATTTTTTAGTCGCAAGAATAAAAGGAAAATATTAGGTTTAGAAAGGAGGGTCATTAGGACTTCCATTTTCCTCAAAAATGATAAATCATAAGCTACCGTTATATACGCTGTTTTGTATATCTCAATCGAATGATTTACCCTGGCCAAACTAAAGGAATAACCATGCTACGAAAATCCCACTTGCTGCTCTCATCCCTCATGTTTCTTTCGCTCAGCATGGCTACGAATACTTTTGCCGATGCCAGTCATGACAATTCGCCGTCTTTCACTGCGACTCAAATCAGCCCTCAAATAACTTTATTACAAGGCAAAGGGGGTAATGTTGCGGCCTTAACAGGTGAGCAAGGGACCTTGATCATCGATGATGATTACCAGGACATGTCGCCAGCATTAAAAACGGCATTAGAACCGCTAGGCGGTTTGGAAAAGCTGACTTATGTGATTAATACCCACTGGCATGGTGATCATACGGGCGGCAATAAAGCACTAGGCGATCACACCATAATTGTGGCCCACGACAATGTCAGAAAACGTCTGCTAACGCGACAGGAAATCAAACTCTTTAACATGGTTTCAGAACCTTACCCAAGTGCTGCACTACCCTCCGTCACCTATGAAAAGAGTATGCGTTTACACTTCAACGATGAAGAAGTGGAATTAATACATTTGGCTAAAGGTCATACTGACGGAGACTCCGTTGTCATTTTCAAGAAAGCAAATGTCGTGCACATGGGGGATCATTTTTTCAATGGCTTTTTCCCCTTTGTCGATGTCTCTTCCGGTGGCAATGTATTAACGATGGCTAAGAACATCACCATCATGTTAGATAAAATTGATGAGCATACCATCATCATCCCCGGTCATGGGCCACTGGCCAAAAAAGCAGACTTGGTTGCCTTTCGAGACATGCTCTTAGGCACAGCCAAAGAAGTTCAAACCATGAAACATAAAGGTATGACTCTAGACGCGATGCAGGCTGAAGGTCTGTCGGATAAATGGGCTAGCTGGACCGATGGATTTCTCAATACCAAAACCTGGATCTCAATTATAGACGCCAGTTTATAAGGCGGCTTAGGCAAGTAAATGGGTATCATTAAGACAAAATGATGCCCTCCCCTTCTATATAAACAAAGGAAATATTAATAAAAGCGCGCTGTTTTTAGACCGCCAGCTTAACAGTATGCTGCTATTTGAAACTTACAAATTATTTGATGCTCACTTGAATTTATATGGTCTTCATAGGTAGCACTAAGGTCTTCATAAGTAGTACTAAGGTCTTCATAGGCAGTACTAAGACCTTCACTTTTAGCACTAAATAGCCGTATTCAGTTTCAGTTCAGTTACTTTTAGTACACTATGCGCTTGCTCGTTCCTGTTGACCAAAGGCTATGATTTTACTTTTGATTATCTCAATGATTTGCATAATCGCTAACCACCTTCGCGCGCTCCGATTTGGCTTCGCTATAGACGGGTTGATAAGCGTGTTGATGGCCGCGCTGAAGTGATCCTTCGTTCTCTGATGTCACTGGTGTTGGTATTACTCCCAGGCGCCTCTTTCGCGACAGAACCAAAACCTCAACTCGAACTATCCGGCGACGAAGCTGAAAGTCATATCCTCGCTGAAAGTCATACCCAAGCTGAAAGTCATACCAAAGCTGAAAGTCATACCAAAGAAGAAGCATCCGAGTATAGCCTTGTTGCTCAAGATGAAGACCCGCCACTAAGCGAAGAGAAAACGACGCCGTCCAGTATCGAACAATTTGTTCAACCCTTTACTCGCTGGGCAGAAGATCAGATCCATGACACGGGACTAATAAGAGCGCCTCAAGTCACCGAAGATGAACCCTCATTAAAACACGAGACCATGAGCTTAAGATCAGCTATCCAGCATGCGACTCAGCGCTACCCTGGCACGGTATTGAGTGCCAAAAAAGTACTTTCTGAAGCAGCCTTAAGCTACCAAATAAAGATTATCTCTAAACAAGGGCGTGTAAAAACAATAAAGATCACTGAATCTCATGAAACGCACCCGGGGATACAATGAAAATTCTTATCATTGAAGATGACCTACATTTACAAGCGCAGCTGGTGAAAGACCTAAAAGCAGAAAACTATGCGACGGTCGCCACTGATAATGGTGAAGAAGGCTTGTTTCTCGCTCAGGAGTTTGACTTTGACCTAGCGGTGATTGATATCGGGCTCCCTGGCATATCTGGCAACGATGTTGTTCGACTTCTCAGGTCAGAAAAGAATAGCCTGCCTATTCTCTTGCTAACCGCCAGGAGTAGCTGGCGAGATAAAGTGCATGGTCTCAAAGCCGGTGCAGATGATTATTTGGCGAAGCCTTTTCAGCTGGAAGAGCTCTTAGCGCGTATCGAAGCGATGTTACGACGTTCGGGCGGATACTTAAACAATGATCTGGAACGCGGGCCAATTCGCCTGGATACCCAGACCCAAGAGCTATTCATTGATGACCAGCCTCTAGCGCTCACCGCGTTCGAGCACAAACTATTAGAATACTTCATGCGCCACCCGATGCGTATATTCTCTAAAGTTACTTTAATGGAATATTTATACGAAGAGGATCTGGAACGCGACATCAATATATTGGAAGTAATGGTCGGCCGTTTGCGACGAAAACTAGACCCTGATAACTCACTCAAGCCTATAGAAACCCTGCGGGGTCGAGGCTATCGCTTTACCATTAAAGAGTAAGTTATGCTGCTTTCATCGCTAAAACGTCAATTTCTTAGCCGCAGTGCCTTAGCCACCACCGTGGTTATGCTGGCCTCGATGGTGCTCGTTGATATCAGTTATCGCGCAGAGCTGAAACAGTCCTCTTATGATCAGCTGAAGCTGCATATTTATAGCCTGCTTTCAGTCGCTCAGCATGATTCGCAAGGCCTACATCTGCCAAGCGTGCTCACGAACCCTCGTTTTAACACGACAGACTCAGGGGTATGGGCAATGGTGCTCAATACGAATAAACATATTCTCTGGCAGTCCTTATCTTTAAACGATATCCCCAATACTCGACAACTAAAACAAGCAACCGGCAGCTGGTTATTTTCAGAAGACACGCTCGCTGATAAGACCTATTTTACACTTAGCTATAAAATAGCATGGGAAACGGAAACCCAGACACAGCAATATTATTTTATTGCCGCTGAGGATGAGCGTTTATTTCGCGCCGAAATTTCTGATTTTCGGTGGTGGTTATTCGGCGGTTTTTTCCTAATTACGCTCAGTTTATTAGTGATTCAAAGCTGGGTGTTAAGACGCTCCTTCAAACCAATCACGTCATTGGAAAACGAAATAACGGCGATGGAAAATGGCTTGCAAAGTCATATCGAAAAAACCTACCCCGCAGAGCTAACAGGTGTCACACGCAACCTGAATACGCTGATCAAAAAGGAACACAAACAACGGGAAAAATACCGAGAGAGCATGGCTGATCTGGCACATAGTATAAAAACCCCACTCAGTGTCATTCGTGGAGAGTTAAGAACTTATACTAATAACACGGCCCTACAAACAGCCATTGAACGAATTGATCAAAGCATTGAGTATCAACTTCGCCGCGCGGTAATTTCAGGTCATACGCTACTGAGTCAAGGCACAAAAGTATCTGAATCCCTAACGGACCTCCTGGCAGTTTTAAAAAAGGTCTATATAGATCAAGCTAGACAGATTTCGATGGACGTCGCCTCCGATGCGCTTTTCTACGGCGATGAGAATGACTTACTAGAGATTCTCGGCAACCTTCTTGATAACGCCTACAAGTATTCCACCACCACTATACGAATCGAAGCCAAACAACATCAGCAGCACTTTTCCCTATCTATCGAGGACGATGGAAAAGGCATTGAACAAGGCGACGCTAGGCACATCTTACAGCGTGGCACCCGGCTCGACAGCCAGGGTTTAGGCCAAGGTATCGGGCTCGCCGTTGTCGCCAATATAGTCAATAGTTATGAGGGAAAAATTGAGGTGTCTCAATCTTCTCTCGGTGGCGCTAAATTCCTACTCACCTTTCCATTTCGAGACCAGCAATCATGAAAAAACTTTCCGGTATGCTTTGCGCCTGCCTCCTTTTAAGCGCATGCGGGTCAGTCACGATCCGGACAGACAATCAACGAGAGACCAGCGATATGCCATCCTACGATACAAGTTTTAATTATTGGTGGTGGGGTCTCAAGGGGGAATATGACGTTAATGTCCGCGAAGTCTGCTCAGGTAATTCCGTCACGCAAATGCAGTCTATCGCCAGTTTCTCTGATGCTGCGCTCACTATACTCACCCTAGGCATTTACGCGCCACGAAGCGCCAGAGTGTGGTGTGAAGGAGTGCGTGATGTTTAGACTAATCTTAGCGACACTCTACTTGCTGATCGCTGGCTGTAACACCATGAATTTTGTTAACGGTCCGCAAATGGACAGGTCAGTAGAGCGTGAACAGTGGCATCACCTTGCCCTATTCGGCTTAATCGAATTAAGTCGACCTATGGACGTAACCTACAACTGTGCCAACCAGCAGTGGGATACAGTTACCGTTGAGAAAAGTTTCTTCAATGGCATCGCTGATGTGAGCTGGCCTTATCTCTCGGTATACAGCCCGATAAGCATTATTTATAAGTGCCGGGAACCGCTTGATTAAAAGTGCCGAGAGCCCCTCAATTAAAATGAATCGGATATTCAGTTTCAGTTCAGGAAAGGTTCAGTTCGGATTCAGCATCATCCTCTAACATAGCTTCTACTTTCTAGGGCGACTGTTGTTAACACCCATTATTAGTACCATTTGTTAGCAAGAACAGTCGCCCGTTAATCAACCTCCAAGGAGAAGCTTATGTTTTCTATTTCACCATCCAAGAGTTTATTCGCCACCGCTATCGTTGCAGGCACTATCGCGAGCCCCTTTACGTTTGCTGATGAACAAGAAGCACAATACGCGACTGCCCTAACGCTTGGTTCAACGGGCATAGGCCTAGAGTTTAGTTCAACAACTAACCTATCTTTCACCGACAATGACCACATTCAGTGGCGCATTGGCATCAGTGGCGCTGATGCCGATTTTGACCGGGGTGATGATGTCGAGATTGCCGGCATTGACTACGAAGGTAACATTCAGTGGGGTGAGGCTAGAGCGGGCCTGGATTGGTTTCCGTCTAATTCAGGCTGGAGCGAAAAGGTCTTTATCTCAAGCGGCCTGATGTATTCAAACGGCGAATTCGACGCCACAGCAGATGGCACAAAAGGTTTTTCAGTAGGGGGTACTCAGGTCAACCCCGGTGATATCACCTCATTCAGAACCGAAATCGAGAACCAGCAAGTCATGCCTTATGTCAGTGTCGGCTGGGGTAACAAGATTACCGGAGAAAGCGGTTTCGACTTCCAGGCAGAACTCGGCATTCGTGTACCGACCAGCGATGCAGACGTAACAGTCAGTGCAATCGACCCCGGCAATGTTTTAAGCGCAGCGGCCCTAGCCGCTGAAAAAAGAGATATTGAAAACGACATTAACCAAGACCTTGATGGCTTTGCCAGTATCGCACTGTCTTATCACTTCTAAATCAGTCGATTGTCACTCACCCACATCTCACAATATTGGGTAATCAGGCTTTTCCTGCTTACCCAATACTAGGCTATTGCTGTTTTTTAAGCGCTTTTCTTACTGGAAATTGTAAGACATACGCACGTTTAAATGACTCAAATGGTTTGGATCATTAGATCGAGAGGAAAATTGAAAATGAGACACCCAGTAAGTGGTCAACTAAAGCAGCCTTTTCTTGTCTTATTTATAAGTTGGGTGCTCGTGTGTTGGTGTTTTTTAATGTCTTCGTCAGCCGCTGCAGAAGCATCGATAGATCAAGAATTAAAACATTATATTTCAAGCTCGATGAATCAACTTATCGTTAAATTGAAAGCCCATAAGACGGAATATAAAAGAGATAAGGACTTGTTTTATCGTGACTTGAATGTTGAGTTAAGTAAAGTCATCGATTTCAGAAGGATCGCACTGAAAGTCATGGGGAAACATGGACGGTTGGCGACAAAAGCGCAACGAGAGCAGTTTATTCGCGTCTTTAAAAAAAGTCTGTATCAGACCTACGCACAAGTACTCTTAGACAATAATGAAGTCGAAGTTTCAGTTATAAATGCCACCTTAAACCCTCGAAACCCCAAAAAGGCAAAAGTAAATATGCTCATCAAATCTGCAGGAGGTTCAAACTATGATGTTTCTTACGCCCTGCATAAAGGTAAAGATCAAACCTATCGTGTTGAAAATATAGTGATCATGGGCATTAATTTAGGCTTAGCGTATAAAGATCGTTTTCAACAACGGGTAAAAGCCCACAAGGGCAATATAAAAACGGTGATCGACAACTGGACAGTTGATAAAGCCGCATAGGCCCAATTTTCTTTTGAAATTGATGTTACCTGCCGCGTGATATAAACCCCAAAACACATTAAAATAACTGCCAATTCACCTGACTACCAAGCTTAATGAAAAAGGAGTTCCCTTGGCGCCAATAGAAGATGAGGTAGGAAAATTAACGATACCTTCAACAAATACGCCTTCAATCACTATGCCGCCAAACAATATGTCTCCAAACAATATGTTCACTACAGCAACAGCCTCTAAAGCAATGGTCGCTAAAGAAATGCCCTCGAATGACCTGCCATCGGACGCCCCCAAAGCAGATTATATTGTACCGCTTTGTCATGAGCAGGTAGAGGTTCTTTATGAAGACCCGCTTTTTTTACTGGTGAGTAAACCGAGCGGATTACTCTCTGTGCCGGGTAAACATCCTCTAAATAGAGATTGTTTAATTACCCGGCTGCAAGTGGACTACCCAGAAGCGCGAGTAGTACATCGTCTGGATTTAGATACTTCAGGCATCATGGTGATTGCTTTAACTGCAAACAGCCACCGCAACTTAAGTAAACAGTTTGAAAAGAGAGAAACCTATAAAAGCTATACCGCCATGGTGTTTGGCCTGGTTGAGCAAACTACAGGGGCCATTGACTTGCCTTTGATATCTGACTGGCCTAACCGACCGAAACAGATGGTCGATTTTGAGCGAGGCAAGAACGCTTTAACACATTATGAAGTGCTAGAACGTTTACATGACCGTACGCGTATATTGCTCAAGCCTGTAACAGGACGCTCACACCAATTGAGAGTACACACCGCCGAGATACAGCACCCGATATTAGGATGTAAATTTTACGCCCATGGAGAGGCGATCGAGATGGCATCAAGACTACTGCTACATGCCACCGAACTGCATATCAACCATCCAGAGAGTGGCGAGCGCATAAAAGGCTTTTGTCAGGTGCCTTTTTAGGGTGATTGAGTGTGCTTGTAAGGTTGAGTTCGGCCTTAGATGCGGTCAAAAAATATACAACTCAATAATATGTAGTATACTTTGAAGGCTACTCTTAAAAATTATCTGATGACTTTACGGTATCAAAAATGACTTAGCGATCTAAATATATTGGACCTTGAAAATAGCCACTGAACAAACTTAGTTATAAGTCATAGCTTTATGTTATCGATTTTTTATTCATTAAAGGGGTAAAAATGAGTAACCCGAATGCCCGCTTGTTTACTAATGAGGATGACCTTGATTCTAGTGAGAAAGCTGAACTAATTCGGCAAGCACCTTGGAAGGTTTTAGTCGTTGATGATGAACCCGAGGTGCACACGGTCACCAAGTTTGTACTTGATAAATTCGAATGGGACGGCCGTTTCCTACAATTTTATAATGCCTTTAGTGCGGCTGAAGCAAGTGAGATATTAAGAAAAGAAAATGATATCGCTGTTTGTCTTATTGACGTAGTCATGGAAACAAATGATGCCGGACTTAACCTTATAAAATATATTCGTAATGAATTAGAAAATACCCAAGTACGTTTAGTGCTTCGAACAGGGCAACCTGGTTTTGCACCCGAGAAATCGATTGTTCGAGAGTATGATATTAATGACTACAAAGATAAAACCGAATTAACCGAAACCAAATTACATACTTTAATGTGCTCTACGCTAAGAAGTTACCGCGATATTTTACGATTGGAAAATAATCGAATAGGACTCGAAAGAGTCATCGATGCATCAGCCCGTATATTTGAAACGACATCACTACAAAATTTCACCTCTGCGGCATTATCTCAGCTGACTTCGTTGATTGATCTTAATCGACCCCCCGACTTTGTAAAGGGCTGGTCAGGTTTTTCGGTTATGTCTGAGAAAGGCAAGTCACAAATCTTAGCCGCGATTGGCGAGTATGAACATACGCTTGGTTCTACTGACCTGTTAATACTCGATGAAAGACTTAGATCCTTGTTGGAACGAGTTAGAAAATCACGTCAATCAGACTACGGAGAAGACTATCTCGTTTTGTATTCAGAAAGTAAACTTGAAAGTCAGCATCTTTTATATCTACAGCATCATGGCGATTGGTCAGACCTTGACCGACAACTTATCAACCTATTTACCCATAATACCTCTATCGCTTTTGAAAATCATACGCTTAGAGAAGACTTGGAAGAAGCTCAAAAAGAGATGATTTATCAGTTGAGTGAAGCGGTCGAAAATCGCTCGCTAGAAACGGGTAACCACATCCGCAGGGTGTCAAAAATAAGTTATTTGCTTGCAAAACAGCTAGGGTATGCTGAAGAAGATGCCAAACGTGTTAAAGCGGCTGCCCCATTGCATGATATTGGGAAAATAGGTATTCCAGATAGTATTCTGCACAAACCTGGTAAATTAGATAAAGACGAGTGGGAAGTAATGAAAACCCATGTCAATATTGGCTATGACATGCTAAAAAAATCAGATCGACCAATCATGAAATATGCAGCGTTTATCGCTAGAGATCATCACGAAAAGTGGGACGGTGAGGGTTACCCTAGAGGTGCTCGAGGAAAAACAATTCATCAGTTGGGGCGGATAGTTGCAGTGGCGGATGTATTTGATGCCCTCGTCAATCGACGTTGTTACAAAGAAGCCTGGAACTACCACGAAGCGATCGAATTTATGAAAGAGCAAAGCGGAAAACATTTCGACCCTGAAATCGTCAAATGTTTTATGGCCAATTTAGCCGAGATAAAAGTTATACAGGAAACTTATTCTGATCAGGAATGAAGGTTTTGCGCCATGAGTTTTTGTACTATGAGCTTTGTACCATGAACTTTTCAAACCGAACTGTATTATCCCTTATCGCAGGGCTAGTGCTGTCTTTTGTAATCGTGCCTTTTAGCGAGTCAAAAACTCAAAGTGATGATCTTTCTCGTATCATAGCGGCTTTTGTTTATCACATATCCAAGTTTGTTACTTGGCCAGATTCTAGTTCCGACTCCCTGAATAACCCCCTTAAGCTTTGTATCTTAGCGCAAGGCGAGGCCAGCTTACTTCAACAATTCTCAGAACTGAGATCAAAAAAAGCACAGGGAAGAACGATACAAGTAATTGCTTTTGACAATAAGCAGAAGTTGTCTCGCCATATCGAGGTAGACGGTCCTTGCCATATCCTTTTTGCATCAAACGGAGAGTGGAATGAATTTACTCACTCTGAAATTAAACGATTGAGGGCCTCCACTTTACTCATCGGCAAAAGCCGTCACTTCTTAGAAGGCGGCGGCATGATGTCTTTAATTCAAGTCGAGTCAAAGATCAGAATATTTCTTAATCCGGAGTCCATGGCGCAAAGTCAGATAAAGCTGGAGTCTCGTTTAAGATCTCTGGCAAGAACCTTATAGCGGGTATGTATATGTTAAAAAGTACATATCGCCTAACGTCATTCAAGTCCAAACTAATCGGCTTAATGGTCGGTGTTACATTTATATCCTTACTACTCGCCTCATCTGGTTTATCGATAATACAGTTTGAAAATTTCAGAAAAAGTTTAGAAGAATCTTCACTTTCAAACGCAGCAATACTCGCGTTTAATCTAGCACCAACCTTAGTGTTTGATGATGCAGCTTCGGCTAATTTGCTGCTGTCATCTTTCGAAACACTGCCACATATAGAAGAAGCCAAAGTTTATCGCGTCAGTAATCAGCAAGAGCTAATGTTGGTAGCAAGTTATCCGGAAGGGATAATAGATACTAACCCCCAGGAAATAAAAAACTATTTAACATCTCATTTTGAAGGGCAAACTTATCGACTAACGTTTCCTATTGAAGTCGATGATGAATTGGTAGGATATTTATACATACGCTCGGAGTTTACCCAGCTTAGCCAGTTTCAGTTGCAAATGCTGGTAGTGGGTATGTCTATCATGTTTATTTGCCTCTTATTAGCGCTCCTGATATCGATTAAGTTTCAAACTATATTGCTGCGCCCCTTAGGAAAACTGTTAGAGCTAACCCAAAACGTCAGCCGTAATAAGGACTATTCCCTGCGTGTTGAGAGTATGAGCAATGACGAGTTTTCACACCTAGCATTGAGTTTTAATGAGATGCTGCAAGAAATACAACGCCATGCACACAATCAAGAAAAAACAGAGAATAAAATTAGGCAATTGAATCTACACTTGGAAGATAAGGTTAAAGAAAGAACGCTTGCACTAGAACTGTCAAATAAGCATTTAATGTCTACGCTTAAGGAGCTAAACGAATCACAAGGGCAGTTAGTCGAAAAGGAAAAAATGGCGTCTTTGGGCGGTTTAGTAGCGGGTATTGCGCATGAAATAAATACCCCAATAGGTATTGGTGTGACGGCTATCAGCCATATGGCTGAATCCTTGAGGCAACTCGAAGCAAGATTCGAGTCGGAAAATCTAAGGCAAAAAGATTTATCTGAATTTCTTGTGGTCGCGAATGAAGGTGCAAGCATTACGCTTAATAATTTATCTCGCGCAGCTGACTTGGTTAGAAGTTTTAAACAAGTTGCCGTAGACCAATCTAGTGAAAATATTCGCTCGCTCAATGTGAAAGCGTATCTGCACGAAATATTAATGTCACTTCGTCCGCAACTTAAAAAAGTATTGCACGATATAGATTTACACTTAGAAGAAGATCTTGAGATCACTTGTAATGCGGGTGCACTATCACAAGTTTTAACTAACCTCATCATGAATTCATTAATTCATGGGTTTGAAGGCATTCAAAAGGGCACGATTAAAATTAAAATAAAAAAAGAAGCTCAACAAGTGTATTTGTCCTATGAAGATAATGGCATCGGTATGCCAGCAGACTCTCTTAAACATTTATTTGAGCCATTTTTTACCACGCGAAGGGGAAAGGGAGGCAGTGGTCTTGGTGCACATTTAATCTATAACCTAGTCACGCAAGGTTTAAACGGAAGAATTTCCGTATTCAATAAGGCCAGTGGTGGACTACAGTTTGACGTAGAATTTCCAGAAGCCCAATAGAAATTGTAATCTACAAGATAAATATGCAGCGCTCTCAGCACCTATATTGCGTTTTTTTGCTGAGGCCTTGATGAACTAATTTAGCTAGGCAGTTTATCAAAAATGATATTTCCCGCCTGCTAAGTAATTGATGCCGTCACCACCGGGAATCAGATGTGCATCAACAAAATCCTGTACGTCAGGGGTTTGTATTTCTTCATTTAGAAGGTTCCTGACCCCAATATACAACTCAATCTGATTCCGTTTATATTGATAATCCAGATTTAATCTATGAATCTCTTTTGCTTCATTTCGTTTGCTCGAAGCTCGCAAAGACGCCCCGGCAGAGTGATGTAAATTAAAGTGATATAACCCGCCGACAGACGCCGTATAACGCGGCACGAAATGTGCTTTCAAATCATTATTATCTTTTTTGTTTCCCTGGTGATTATAGGCCACGTTAGCAAAGAATGAATGATTATAAGTAGCACGCTGAAAATCAATTTCTAAACCACTACGCTCAAACGCCTCTGAATTTAAAAAGATGATGGCGCTATTTTGAATCTCGCGCTGGATAAAATCTTCTGCTTCTAAGTAGTAGGCATTTACAACAAAAAGATTATTATTTACTTCATAGGAATAAGATAAATCGACAGTTTTGACCAGTTCAGCTTTTAAGTCAGGATTACCTTGCAAAACATTCGGAATTTGTATGAATAACTGAGTAAAGTTTGGTGAGTTAAAACCGACAGAATACAACAATTTGATTGACTGTGTTTTATCAAGCTTATATACGACTGATGCGCGAGGCGTTAGTTTTTCGCCGCTTTGGTCATTGTCCGTGAACCTTCCACCTAATAAAAAACGCCACGCGCCAAGCTTATAGTCTACTTGGCCGTAAATAGAGCGTTCATTGGTATTATTGGACTCTATCAGTTTAAGCACATTAGCGTTTGAAGCCGGACTATAGACAAAATAATCTTCAATTTTACGTCGCTCAAATTCCAAACCAGCAAAAAAAGATATAGCGTCATTTAAAATATAATTGACCGTACCGCCACTGCGCCAGCGATGATTATCTTCGCCATTATGGCCAAAACGAAAGCCGCCATCGACCCCGACAGCAAACAAATTTCTAGCCTCAAACTCTAAGAAAAATTTATTATAATCAGAAAAGATCGAGAATTCGGCATTGTCAGTATGCCAAGTATTGTCCAAGTGAAATAAATAACCGGTGTATTCTAAGTGGGTTCCTAAATTCAAAGCTGTTGGCTCGTCGTGCTCATTACTTGAAGAGCTATATGTTTGAACTAGAGCATTAAAATCTTCCCGGGTATACCTTGCCAAAAAAGACTTCATTTCTTCCGAGATAATGATACTCCCATCATCAGGGGTATTGGCGGGGAAGTTAGCTTGTTTGGGTACATTGTTAAATTTCCCGAAGTAGCCTTCATCCCTTTGAGCCTCTATGGCAAAAGAAATTGCAGACTTTTCGTCAAGTTTTATGTGTTGGTAGGTGCTGGCATTGACCAAGCCGTTTGAACCCGTAGCCAAAGCAATGACATCTCCGGCACCTTTTTTTGTGACCACCTTTATGACGCCAGCAGAGGCATTTGTTCCATAATAAACAGCGCCAGGTCCTCTAATGGCTTCTACATGGCTAATAGATTCTATCGGGATGCCGAGTAAGGGAATGTCAGAATGGGCAGGCATCCAGTAGGGAACGTCATCAAGCAGAAATAATACTTTTTGGTTAAAACCCTCATTCAAACCACGAATCATGACGCTGGTTCCGCCAGTTCTTGTGCTCTGTAATACGAAACCAGGAATGAAAGATAGAATATCTTTCAGAGTTCTGAGCCCCATTTTTGCCATATCATCTGCTTCATAACGCGATACAATAGCAGGGGTGTCAATTATTCTCTCAGACTGAGTGGAAGCGATAGAAATATCGACTTGTAAAAGTTCTTCTATAGATATCGCATACAGGTCAGGCGCTTCTTCTGCCCCACTAGAAGGGGTAAAAAAAAGAATGCCAACGATCAGTGCATGGTAGATATATGTAAGCTTGTATTGCCTTATTTTCAAAAAATAAAACATGGGAGCCTCCAGCCGTCACTTACACTTAATTTTAGTCGTAAAATTTAGTTTGGAAAGGTTAAATTTTGAACGTAATAAAACCTCTTTCCAGATCAAAATCAGGCCCAATTAATTTGCTCACGCACTTATATAGCGTGAGTCCATTCGTAAACAGATAAGTATTGTTACCAAAAGACCGTAAAGCTTGGTCACTACGCGCCGATAGTTCTTTATATCATTTTCAATATAATACGAATGAGGGAGTGCAGCATGCGTATTTCTGACAGCCAGATATCTGGATATGTAAATCATGAAAAGCAGCAAACAGTGACTCAGCAGCAATCAAGCTCAAGCCAGAAAACCGATGTAGAGTTGGGCCCAATGCAAAGGGTGGTGGGTCATCAAGAGTCGGTAGATATAGCTTATTATTACTATTATCAAAATGAAGAATCGAGCCGTCTTTATTCTCAAACAGATATTATCAACCCCGATGCCGGCGAACAGCTAAACATTACACAAGAAGAATTAACCCATACTTTAGTTTCGGGAATTTTGGAGCAAAATATCCGCATTGGAGATGTTTTATATGCGCCTAGTGATAGCACTAATAACAGTTCTTCCGATAGTTCTAACAACCGTACCAATACCTCGTTTATCCAAGAGCTTGGGTTACAGGTTAGCTCTGAGAATCAAGCTGCTTCGGTTCAAGCTGAGAGCTTCTCATCAAACGGCACAGCAAGTACTACTGACATCACCGTCAAAAAGCAACAGCTTTTGGAAAGCAGTGAAACACTGACCTTGGTCAGCGAAGGTGAGATAGTCACTGACGATGGCAGAAGCATTAGTTTTAGATTAGAGCTGGAGCTAGACCATCATTATACCGAGCTTACCAGTGAACAACTTAATGTACGCTCTCAAGACCTGGTTGACCCTCTGGTTATTAGCCTGGATGGCCGCGCACCGTCGCTAAGCAGCTCTACTTTTAGTTTTGACATAAATAGTGACGGCCAAAATGACAATTTAAGCCAGTTAGCCTCAGGTGCGGGTTTTTTGGCGATTGATCATAATCAAGACGGCATCATTAATAATGGCCAAGAGCTTTTTGGCACTCAAAGTGGCAATGCCTATGCTGATCTAGCCGTTTACGACGATAACCATGATGGCTGGATAGACGAATCTGATGCGGTTTTTAGTCAGCTTCTGGTGTGGCAGCCAGGTATGAGAGATTCGGAGGAAGGCGGTTTAATTTCACTCAAGGATGCTGCTGTGGGCGCGATTAGCCTACAGGCCATAGAAACCCCTTTTGCCATCACAGATGAGCATAACAATACCTTAGGTATGATTCAGCGTAGTGGTGTCTATCTGAAAGAAAGCGGTGAGGCCGGTCTTATCCAGCAAATAGATCTAGTCATTCAAGCAAGCCAAAGCGACAGCCATTCCCCAGAACAGTCTTTTGAAGACCGGGCCTTTGAAGACCAAATCTTTAAAGAACGAGCCAATGAACTGACGCAACAGTTTCAGCAGTATATGGCAAATAATAAAGACCAGATATTGCAGCAAAGTTTGACTGAAATTGGTAGTTTGATTGAAATTGATGTCGAGTCGCTAACCATTAATGGTGAAGCGATTCAGCTAAATGAAGATGCGCAACCGATATTATTGCTTGCCCGACAGATTCAGTTTGACGCTCGGCTTCAGGAAAGTAGCTTTTTACACGTTCAACAACAAAGTAGTTTTCGACAAACCACGTTAACGTCCTACGACGCGAGCCAAGACGAAGCGGCTGCCCAGCCCTCCGCTACAGCTTACACACCTGAATTTTCAGGCTCGCGGGAGCTTGATTACGCGCGCCATGATAGCGCTTACCTTGAAGAAAAGGATGCCGTTAAGAATAGTATTATTGAAGGCGTCTTGAAACCACTCTATGAACAATTAAAGCTACAACGACAAAAAGCGGCCGATGAGTACGGCAAATAATAACGTTGAATACCTTGTCTGCTCGCGTAAAGAGTTTGTTATTTGACATCTCGAATACATAAATACAAAAACAAGAAGCGATTTGTTTGTCTCAAAAGAAAATGCTGTCCTTCAACTATTAACAATATCGTTGAGCACTTAAAAAATCGACTGAGTCCACCTCAATAGCAGACTGGAATTCATCCCCATGCTGATATATTCTGCCTCTTAAGGACGCTCAAACAATAATGAAAGAACGACTCTGACAAGGGAAACGCCAATGCGACTCAAACAACTGTTATCGACACTTTTTTTACTTAGCCTAACTTTCGGCAGCTTTGCGGATGCCTTCGATGAGCTGGAAGCAGAAACTTACGAAAGGGGAAATGCGACAAAGACGCATATTGAAATGGATGATGAGTTTGGCGGCTGTATGAAAGAACGGCAAGAAAACAAACAGCGCGTAGGCAAGATGCTCGATACACTTAAATCCAAGAAAAATAAAATAGCCAAACTCGAAGCTAAGATAGACAGCTTAAAGACCAAGCTAAATAAACGCCAGAAGCCAAAAATATGTGATACCAGCGAGCTGACACGACAGATTGAGAAACTACAAGCGCGCAATACCAAGCTAAACAGTAAAAATGGTCGACTAACAGATGACTTGTACGCACTTAAAAACGCTCAAGCCAAAGCTTCTGGCAGTGCTCAGACAGCATTGCTAAACGCACAGCAAGAAATTCAGCAACTCAATGAATACATTGATAAGCTCAGAAGTGAACGCACTGAAATCAGCCATACACAACAGGAGGTACCAAATCCACGTCGCCCTGTCGTAGTCAATAAGCTTCCCCTTATTGATGACGCAATTGATATTGTCGAAACCGTTGATGCTAGCTGGTCAACATCTGCAGGCAATTTTAAAAGTCGATTAGATCAAGACTTTAGATATATTTGCCCTTCAAGAGGCGCTATCGGTAAGCTTTTTGGGGGTAATCAGAACAAGTATTATGTTGGCTCATCGGTATGTACCGCAGCAGTACATGCAGGCTTGATAACAGCCAAGTCCGGCGGCTCGGCAGTTATCCGCATCATTACTAACAAAAGCGGATACAAAGGGAGCTATAAAAATAGTGTTCAAGGACGTAATTCCAATAACAAACAGGGTTTTATCTTCTTAAGATAGCCTAGGATGAAGCTAAGCAGTCTGTCAAAAGAGTTGGCATAACCGACTCTTTTGACATTCCTAGATCTACCTTTGAGTGCTATTTGTTTCAGCCATTCTCAGTCCTGTTTGCCTAATGTGTCTCTAATATGCTCGGCTGCAATATAACTGAAAGCCATAATACTCAAGCTAGGGTCAAGAGACGAGCTGCTGGGGAACACTGAGCTGTCAGCTACAAATAAATTGTGCCAGCCATGTACCTGGTGTTTGAAATTAACCACGCTGTTGCGTCGGTCTTCACCCATTCGGCAGCCGCCGCCCGGATGAGGCGCACCTAAAAACAGGCCGGACGCGGTGATTTGCAAATCATCTAGTTTATTTAGTTCATTGAGCGATGACAACTCAATGCCTTGCGCACCCGCGATGAGGACTTTTTTCGCCCCCGCTTCAAAGCTCAGAATAATTTGTTTCTCAATACTGTCTTTCAATATCTTTTGGGTTAGCGCGCCATAAGGGTAATACACTTCACGACGACCATTGCTTTTAAGGCGTATTTCGCCCAACTCATTTTCCACGTCATCTATCCAGGCAATCGTGCCGCCTAGCTTGGGTAAATTCTCCATCCACTTTTGGTGCTGCTTGCCTAAGCCGGGAATAACTGCGGCGAGCAGGGCCGGTTGTAGCTGGTTAGGCATCAATAAATACCCCCCTTCTTTATACTGCGGCCCCTCAAAACGACGTTGCCGGAATTCTTCGATGCCCCAGGCTGCTGGAATATTCCGCCATTGGATCATGTCTTCTTCAAATAAGCTGTGGACCATTGAAGAAGGGTTCATTGAAAAATACTTACCCAGCGCGGGCAGTTGTTTTTTGAAACCTTGCTGTAGTAGATAGAAAGAGGAATTAAATCCGCCGGCCGCAACGACCACGATATCGGCGTTAATTTTTATACGCTTACCAGAGGGCTGATTACGCGCCTGATCCATAATCTCCACTTCCACTTGCTTAATGGTAGAGCCACTGCGAATGAGTTTGCCTGCTTTGGCATCTGAAAAAATTCTTGCGCCTTGTTTGATGGCGGTCGGAATATGCGTCACCATCTGGCTTTGCTTGGCATCATATAAGCAACCTTGCATACAATGACCCGAGCCCACACAATTTTTACGCGCTTGAGGTACACGGTGACCATGCCAGTTCAAAGACTCAGTGGCAGCCTGTAATTTCTGATTGACGGCATTAAAATTGTTGTCCGTTGCCGGGTGTATATTCAGGTTTTTCTCAATCGCATCAAAAGCGGGGGTGAGGTCCGCTAGAGTATGCCCTTTCATGCCATAGTCCTGCTCCCACGATTGCAGCTTATCTACTGGTGTTCGGTAGCTATCAGCCCAATAATGCACCGACGCGCCGCCAATATTATTGCCAGACAACAACACGGTGCTGTTATCAGATGCCGCAGAAAAGCCGCGTTCAGCATAAAGTTTTCCGGCCATATTAAGTTCACGTTGGTCCATTTTACTCGCAGGATAGTGGCCGCCTTGTTCCAGCACAATCACATCAATGCCAAAATCTGTGAGTCTTTTGGCCAAGGTCGCGCCGCCACAACCACTGCCAATAATGCAGACTTGCGTGGTGTACTGTTTACCATCCAGGTAGTCTTTCGCTGCATAGATCCGCTCAAATTTTGGCCTGCTGCTCATCACGAGATCTCCTTGGCATAGTACTGACGCTGTGAGCCTAATTTCTCGGGCATGCGAGAAAATGTTCCTTGGTACCCAATAGTGGACCACGTGGATTCTTGGTTGTAATAAGTCATAAACACCGTCATGCGGCAGGCATTGGCCACGGCTCTAATGGTATCAACGCTTGAATCCTGAATGACGCTTAAAAAGGTTCGTCGTTGTTCGATCGCCATATGACTCAAGCGAGAGAACTTGCCGTAAGCTAAAGGTAAATGCTCCAGCACATCCAGGGCGAGTTTGAAGTCTTCACGAATACCTTCGCTCACAAAATATAACTCTTCATCCAAGCGTTGAATAACACCGGTGAGCTGCAAACTACGCTTAGCATTAGAAATATAGGCTTCCGATAGGCTGTAAAGAATGCTGGCTTGGGACTCATTGAACACCATTAAGGCACCAAATTTCTCGGTAACTGTTTTTTTCAGAGGCGGCAGACCGCTGTCACAACCAGAAAGCTGTAAGGCAATGCCTGAACTAACAGCCCAAGCACTAGTAGTAGCAAACAGTTTGAGAAAACGTCGTCTTGGTAAGGCTTGTGTCAGCATGATTGGCAGACCTCGGATGTTAAATGAACGTGATACACTTACCATAATAAAGATAGAGGTTGATCGCAATCTATTTTTAATATCGTATAATGCGCTAAAACAAATGAGAGGTCTGTTTCTTGAGTCAGTCAGTTAATCGCGATGCCGTTCGTCGTACACAAAAGGAACGAAAAGCTTCAACCATTGAGAAGCTCATTAATGCCACGATAACAACCATCATAGAACTGGGTTATCACAAGACCTCATTAAGCGCGATATGTCAGCGGGCCGGCGTGTCGCAAGGTGGTTTGTTCCGGCACTTCCCCTCTCGAAAAGCGTTGATTATTGCCGCTGCAGAAGAAATAAATGTACGCCTGAGAGCCGAATTTATTCATGGTTTTCAAAACCGGAATGCCACTGACGATTTTATGCGCGTGTCGATTTCGCTGGTACAGAAAATTATGCATAGCCCGGAACAATCTGTATGGCATGAATTGCTGGTAGCGGCGAGAACAGATTCTGAACTGTGTACGGCAATTACCGAGCTTGAGCAGAAACTGAATCAGCAGATACGTGATTTTGTGAGCGAGCTGGCGACCGAAATGGCTTTGGATATAGATGAAAGTGTGGCTGCCGCACTACTACTGATTCGTTGCTATGATGGACTCGCCTTGATCAAGTGCTTATATGATCAAACCAGCGAAGAAGACGCGATTAGTAATTTATTACTAATCGCAGGACAGTCATTCGTTAAGAAATAAGCTCCAGCTCTCCACAATTTAAGGGGTCAAAGCCGAATGGCGCTAAGTTAAGATTAGATACAGCATTATCTGTCATTCCCGAGGACTCTTAACCTTCGTCATTCCCGAGGACTCTTAACCTTCGTCATTCCCGAGGACTCTTAACCTTCGTCATTCCCGAGGTCACTTGAGCGGGAATCCAGCGTTAGCGATACCTCAGCTAGATCGCATGGATCCCGGCTCAAAACACTACCGGGATGACCGTGAGGTGGAGGAACTAGCTTAAGTAAGTGCCATTCGGATCAAAGCCCTTTAATACAAAGTGAGCTGATGCCTTAAGGGCTCCGACCCCTTAAATTATTATGGATTCAGCCGCCTTAGGGCGCTAATTCATAGAAGAAATAAAAATATAACGTACTCGGCGCAAGGTATCGTTATTATTGATAACTAGTCCTCTTGTGCAGACGGGTTTTCACCGGTCTCAATGGCCTTCGCTGTAATTTCCACATAAATGGTCATAATGTTGTTTTCAACAAGCTCATCGATATTTTTTGTTAGCGATGACAGGTGCACCTCAACAGCGGTCTCTTCAGATTGCCCAAATTTGCAATCGAAGCCCCAATATGTGGCACCAGAAGGTAAGGGTTTGTTACGTTCTTTTTTGAGAAATTTTTTGATGTCGTGCTTGACGGAGTCTACGACGCGAGGCAGTTTTTTTCTAGGGTGGTCTAAGTTAAAGGTCTTTTTCATCGGGATCCTACTGGGGTGGGCAGCCACTATACGCTGGAGAGTTTCTAATGGCACGCAGTGTAATGTTTATATGAGGATTCTACCATTACTTTGGCTCAAAGCTCATCGCTATCAGCTTAGTTTCCAATAAAGGGGACATATTTATTTTTAGTCAATTTAATTGAAGCTGAGCGATAACTGTAAATAGTGGCGCCCTCCCCCTTAACTAAAGTCTGTGAGAGCGCATACCAAAACCTGGGTATGTTGATTATCGCTCGTCAGTAAATAAGTAATGATTTTAGAAAGTTGAACATTCACTTAAACGTTGCTAGTGTCATATTCAAAGTGCAAGAACTTTAGCTCTAGGGGCATAAGCATTAAATGGCCTCAAAAGACCGTCCAGCCGCAGCAAATTAAGAGTTGAACGCTCAAGGATATTCGTTTTAGGGATTTTTCATGAAGACATCAGTCATTGCATTTTTCATTACTGGCACTCTCCTGTTAAATGACGCTATTGCCCACCAGTGTGAACAAACTGATCATGAATTGTGGCGTGAGAACAGGGAATACAAACGTACAATGGCATTGGTCGGCGAATTATTCAGGTGTGTCGACCGTTCCGATCTTAATAATTACGTCCTGCGTGACAAAACTCAATGTTCATGGTTTACCGGCAGAGCGATCGATTCCTTATATGGCCTAAGTTCCTTTCGTGAAGCTCACGGCTATCTCTCAAGCAGCAGCATGGCCCAAAAACTTCACGCAGGAGAAATTAGCGACTGGCAAAAACTGGGCCCAGCTTCTTCGCAAGCAGTATTGGACCTCGTGCCTAGACTGACTAAAAAAGGTAAACCCGTGGTAGCGGCATGGTTAGGAAAAAACGGACAGGGTCATGTCAGCCTTGTTATGCCTGGGGGTCTTGCATTTTCGAGCAGCTGGGGCTTAAAAGTCCCAAATGCCGCGAATGTCACTCTTGGCGCACTCAACAATTCTTTCTACGGCTGCCGGCTATCCTATGCGTTCTCAAAAGATAAGCTCGACCGAACCTATCTCTTCTCACTTAATCAACAGGCCCAATAAATCCGATCAGTGCAAACAATTAAAGGGGTCAGAATTATAGGGATCAAAGCCTTTCAGTAGTAAGTGAGCCCGCTCCTTAAGGGCTTTGACCCGAATGGCACTTACTTAAGATTAAATACAGCATTATCTGGCATTCCCGCAAACTCTTAAGCTTCGTCATTCCCGCGGACTCTTAAGCTTCGTCATTCCCGCGGTCACTTGAGCGGGAATCCAGCTTTAGCGATACCTCAGCTAGATTTAATGGATCCCGGCTCAAAACACTACCGGGATGACCGTGAGGTGAAGGAACTAGCTTAAGTAAGTGCCATTAGGCTTTGACTCCTTAAAACCGGGCTACATCGTTCCTGAGAGGCCAGAAAGAAAGGAGCCAAGAGTAGTCAAACGAAGGCCCAAGCCATACCAGAGTTTAACTAAACCTAGGCATGAGATGAAAGAGACCAAACATAGAGGAAAAAAGTATGGTAAAAAGGCTTAACTTAGCGCCATTCGGCTTTGACCCCTTAAATCGCTTCCTTAATCCTGCCTTTATGCGGGCAGATACCTAAATACACGTCGTAAGCTTTTTGAGGCAGCCTGGGAAGTTCTGTGAGTTTGCTCGAACCCCACATCATTTTGAGATAGCTCAGATACCCTCTGCAAGTATGCCGTTTACTGAAAATCCTTGGGCCTGTTAAGGGGGTAGCGAAAGGTTCTACTAAAGCCACCTGCATTTCACTAAGCGCCTCAGAAAATAGAGGGTCATCATGAGGTTCAAGCAGTTTGGGGCTTTCAAACAAGGTAATCTTGTCGGCTAATTCTACTAGTGCGTCATATTTCGCTTGTTGCGTAACTTTGGCTGCGACACTGTCTAAAAGTTGTGAATAGTATTCATAGGTATCCGCACGGCTTTCGGTATGCACAACGAGTGCCATTAGCAGCATCAGCCCACCTAAGCTTTGTTTGTGTATTCTCATTATTTTAACTCTATTATTGTGGGTTATCTTTTATATTTAAGGGGTCAAAGCCCTTTAGAATACTTTTGCACTTGGCCGTCCTCGTCTGTCTTGCCCTACTTTCTTAGATAAGGTCTCCTCGATCATTTGTCTGAAATGCTCATTACCTAATGGCGTACCTGTTAGCCAGGCATCAGAAATTTTCTTCATGGCTGTTTGGTCTATTTGGTAATTGAATAATTCTTGATAGGCTTTAACACGGCTCTCCTTATCGACACCCAATGAATCATAAATGGGGTGACTATTAATTAGCTTCAAATCTCGAGCACCTGCATTATGACAAAAACTTGACCAACGATAATGTGATGGCGACTCAAGCATATTTGCTCGTACTGGGTTAAATTCAATATACCTCATCACTGAAAGAAAGTAGGACTCTTCCTGAACCAAACATGCTTTATAACGACCTTCCCAGATAGAGCCGCTCTTACCATACTTATGATTAATATAAGGCACATAGCGCCGCCCAATATATTGCATAAACAAGCTGACATTTTCACCGAGTGTTGGTGTAACAAGCAAATGAGTATGATTCGTCATCAAAACAAAAGCATGAATTGATAAGTCATATTTTTCTGCGGCCTTTCTTAACCAGTATAGATAAGTTGAATAATCTTGATCTTCGAAAAAGACAGGTGAACGTGAGTGTCCTCGATGCACTATATGCACGGGTACGCCCGATAAATAAAAACGAGGTTTACGTGGCATGCTTTCATCCTTGAAATGCAAATCGTAATTTAGTGAATTACGTTACTCTTGTATTTACTGTAAAGCAATTTATCTATAAGGGCTTTGACCCCTTTAATTGCAAGAATGCAACACTTTCCCGTACTCTCACCTAAATAAATACGACTCGATTTAAGACCAAAAAACTATAATAATAGATTTTATAACGTACCCTATATTTAATGTGCTTATTGATAACATTTTTATGAGCGGCATATGAAAACAATACTCAATTTAAGGGGTAATTTAAGGGGTCAAAGCCCTTTAATGGAAAGTGGCCTCGTTCCTTAAGGGCTCTGACCCCTTAATTATTGGTGTGTTTCATGCTGTGAAGATCGGTGCTTTAAATTTGGAATAAAAAGATTTTTTAAGTCAAAAAAGGGATTAAACATGAAAAAAATTATTTGCTTACTTGCTATTCTATTTAGCAATATTTCTTATGCGGGTTTAATGGGTAGTGATGTAACTGCAAACTATCATGTTGGTAATTTTGGTACCATATTTGGTACGGGAACAGCTACAGTATCAGACACTGACGAGTGGACAAGCCCCACAAGGTTTCCTGGCAGTTCAGATTCATTTGATTTTATCGACATCGGTGATGACTATATTCTTTTCGATTTTCAAGCTGGTTTGTGCTGCCAATGGAATCCTGCCCCTTACAATGGTTTTGAATTCATTTTTGACTCAGGGGTATTATCCGACCTAGTTTCCACCTCATTCAGCGCCAATTCTGATGGCTATGTAGATTCTATGATCTCCTTTGTAGGTGATACTCTTCTCGTAAATTGGGGGGGAGGAAATATCGCTGGTGTTGACAGCGTCCAAATAGACTTATCTTTTGAATCTGTTTCAGTTCCAGAGCCTTCATCAATATTTCTTTTGGGGCTAGGTTTATTTAGTCTTAGTATTTTCAGGAAAACAAAAATAACCTAAACAATACACTTGTTAACGAAGGCTGCGATAAGTCGCGGCTTTTTTATATCTAATAATATTTAAGGGGTCAAAGCCCTTTAATAGAAAGTGAGCTCACGTTTTAAGGACTCTGACCCCTTAAATCTCGGGAGTGCGTTACGCCAATAGACCTTACCTAACAGCTTGCCCAAAACACTTGTACCTGTCTAAGGAGTCTCCTGTTCGATCAAAATACTTGGCCAATTTGTTATCGCTGGAATCCATTGTAAAAAATGAATCAGTTTTGCACTTTGGGCAATCCTTTCCTTTTGGGTTATTAAGATCATAACTCCATCTAATCACACATGCCGAACAAATCCTCATAACTATCTCCAATACAACTGTGGAACATTAGTAGACCCCAATCATATTGTTTAGTTCAGGCTAGGGAAAGAAAGTTTAGGGTTGAAATCCAACCCTAAATGCCTGTTAGGATATTCGTTATACTTTTTCTCTCAACTTCTTCTTGAGAAATAAGAAAATTGGGGGGGGGGGGGGCGGAGAAAAAACTTTTACATAAAACTTTTAACCTGACCCCAATTACAACAAACTTCCTACCAATTCCCGA
>Ga0105348_1000268_pt1 | contig 38901 bp, 24 predicted proteins | sample EN8Hudsemesocosm_2_FD_83504 | JGI IMG/M metagenome (GOLD analysis project Ga0105348, IMG submission 83504) | Methane-oxidizing microbial communities from mesocosms in the Hudson Canyon - EN8C Hudson Canyon | ecosystem: Environmental > Aquatic > Marine > Cold seeps | place: Hudson Canyon... | reverse complement strand
ATTCTTTTTCCTGAGTATTTTATCGAAAGTTCAGCGCCTTCCGATGCGATAAAAGGTAAGAAGCGACAAGAGCTGTTAGTACTGTCAAATAAGTTTGCTGGTGGCGAATTATCTTTGTTAAAGCGACAAGACTATGAATTTTCTTTAAAGCCTGACTTAAGTAATTTAAAAGGCAAGATAATTGGCGTAGTTCGCGGTTATCAAAATACTCCTGAGTTTGATGCCATGATGGACTCAAAACAGTTCGCAGTTGTTGAAGCGGTAGATGAACTACAACTAGTAAAATTATTAGTCGCTAAACGTGTAGATTTAATTGTTGGTGATCCGAAAGTTGTCACTTACAGCGTGAATTACTCAAGTTTGTCAAATCGCAATAAACAAGCGCTACTTAATAACATTAAAGTGGTTTCGCCAGCCTTAAAATATAATCATTTATATTATGCAATAAGTAATAAATATCCACACTGGGGTCAATTACTTGAGGATTTAAATTTAGCCTTATTAGAGTTTCAACAGAGTGGTGAAACCGCTCGCTTTATTGAAGTGGGTAGTGGCTGTACTCTGGACTTTTAAGACCATTAAAAAGGCAGCTTTTAGCTGCCTTTATTATCTGGTTTTATAAAAAGCTTAGTGAGCTTCATCCCAATTATTACCAATGCCTGCTTCTGCAATTAATGGCACACTCAATTCAACTGCATCATTCATTAATTCGACTAATTTGGCGGTGGTCTCTTCGACGATGTCTTGATGAATTTCAAAGATTAATTCATCGTGAACTTGCATAGTCATTTTGATGCGCTCATCGTTTTGCTCAAGCAACCAAGTATCAACCGCTAGCATAGCCTTTTTGATGATATCAGCTGCCGTGCCCTGCATTGGCGCATTAATCGCAGCACGTTCAGCCGCTTTTTTACGCATGCCGTTTTTCGCATTAATATCAGGTAAAAATAAACGGCGTCCATATAAGGTTTCAACATACCCTTGCTCGCTCGCTTGCTGGCGAGTATCTTCCATATAGGTTAAAACACCAGGATAACGCTGGAAGTATTTATCTTGATATTCTTGTGCCTGTTGGCGACCAATATTTAATTGCTTCGCTAAACCAAAGGCCGACATACCATAAATTAAGCCAAAGTTAATGGCTTTAGCACTACGGCGTTGATCGGTGGTCACTTCATCCAACTCAACAGCAAAAATCTCAGCTGCAGTCGCGCGATGAATATCTTTACCTTCACTAAAAGCGGTAACTAAACCTTTATCGTCTGATAAATGCGCCATAATACGTAATTCAATTTGCGAGTAATCGATAGCAACAATTTTATGATCTTTCGGGGCAATGAAAGCCTGACGAATCTTACGACCTTGCTCACTACGGATTGGAATATTCTGTAAGTTTGGATCCGTTGAAGATAGTCGCCCGGTAGCTGTTACCGCTTGATGATAAGAAGTATGTAAACGCTCTGTTTTTTCACTTACCATTAAGGGTAATTTATCGGTGTAAGTCGATTTAAGCTTACTCAAACCACGGTTTTCAAGAATGATTTTAGGTAATGGATAATCAAGTGCTAATTCTTGTAATACTTCTTCCGCTGTAGATGGTGCACCTTTTGGCGTCTTTTTGATGACCGGAATCTTCAGCTCTTCAAAAAGAATCTGCTGTAATTGCTTAGGTGAGGCAAGGTTAAAGCTTTTACCTGCAAGGTTATGCGCTTCAATTTCTAATTCGGCTAAACGCTGGCCCAAAGTCTGGCTTTGCTCAGCTAAAATATCACTATCGATTAATACACCAGTTTGCTCCATGCGGGCAAGTACCGGTAGTAATGGCATCTCAATGTCATTAAAAACAGCTAATTGCGGCGCTGATTGTGATAAAGCAGGGAAAATTGCCTGATGCAATCGCAAAGTAATATCCGCATCTTCAGCGGCATAATGGCCGGCTTTATCTATATCAATTTGGTTAAAGGTCAGCTGTTTTGCGCCTTTGCCTGCAATGTCTTCAAATTTAGTGGTTTTATAATCAAGGTATTTGAGTGCTAACGCATCCATATTATGGCGTGTTGCGACACTGTTATAACAATAAGACTCAATCATGGTGTCGAATTCTACACCCTGTAAAGCAATATCATAATGACTTAACACATTGGCATCATACTTAAGGTTTTGACCTATTTTTTTAACCTCTGTACTTTCTAACAATGGCTTAAGTTGTGCTAGCACCCAATCACGGTCAAGTTGCTCTGGTGCATCGAGATAGTCATGAGTTAGTGGCACATAGGCAGCTTTACCTGCTTCAACAGCAAAAGAAAGCCCGACTAATTCAGCTTTCATGTAATCAACACTGGTGGTTTCAGTATCAAAAGCAAAAGCATCACTTGCGCTTAATTTTTCAAGCCATTTACTGAACAGTGTTTTATCTAAAATAATATCGTATTCAATCGATTCAACGTCTACTGAATTCACTTCTGCTTGTTCGTCTGCTGAACTTGCTGACTTGCTTGATGGTTTATTGGCTGTAGCCGGAGAAGAATCACCGCCATTACCTAAATCAGCGAGTAAGCGTTTTAATTCAAATTTTTGGTAAAGCTTAGTTAATGCTTCAACATCTGGTTCATTGGCTGATAATTCACCTGCTGTTTGCTCGAGTTCAACATCACACTTTATGGTAGCCAGTTGATAAGATAAAGGCAGTTGCTCTAGCGCATCACGCAAGTTTTCACCAATTTTACCTTTTACTTTATCGGCGTTTGCAATCACTTCGTCGAGGGTGCCGTGTTCAGTTAACCACTTCACGGCTGTTTTAGGACCACATTTAACAACGCCTGGGATGTTATCAACTTTATCGCCCATTAGAGCAAGATAGTCGATGATTTGATCAGGACGAACGCCAAACTTTTCACTAACGCCAGCAACATCCATCTCAACATCTGTCATGGTATTAATTAAGCGTACATGCGGCGTTACCAACTGAGCCATATCTTTATCGCCAGTTGATATAACTGTCTCTATACCTAACTCATCAGCTTGCTTTGCTAGGGTACCAATAACATCATCAGCTTCAACTCCCGGAACTACTAATAACGGCAATCCCATCGCAGTAATAATTTCGTGTAATGGCGCAATTTGGCTGCGCAAATCATCCGGCATTGGTGGACGATTGGCTTTATATTCTGGATACATGTCATTACGAAAAGTTTTACCTTTAGCATCGAAAATGGCAATAATATTGCCATTTGGGTAGTCCTTTTTCAGACTACGCAACATGTTTAACACACCCGTAATTGCTCCTGTCGGTTGGCCATCGGCCGTTGAGAGTGCTTGTAAATATGGAACATGATAAGCACGAAATAAGTACGAAGAACCATCAACTAAAATCAATGGAGTTTGCGTGCTATTAGCAGCATTTGTAGGTGCAGAAGTTGTCATAAGAAATATACGAAGTGACTAAAATAAGCTAAAGATGGCTAAGCATGCCATAAAGTGCAGATAGGCTCCACTTTATCAGTGTACTTAATTGCTTAGATCCAAGATCCTCTTGTGGATAACCTTGTGATCAAGTACGAAAAATAGCCAGAGGATTGCATGACGCAAAACTGGCCTGATGAAAATACTAGTTTGATTTCATTGAAAAAAGCAGAGTACTAAAGCCTTTTAATACGCAATATTTTCATTTTTATATTTTGTGGATAATTTAATTTACACGTTATTCATTAGCTGTACGAAAAATCAACTAGCGAAAAATAACGAGGTAAGAGATTATCAGAATTTGCCGTGATTACCAGAGCATTATTAAACTTTTTTTACAGATTATTGACACTTTTACAGAACAAAAAAACATAAGCGAGACACAGCAACACCTAGCAACAGATTGACCAGTAAAAATTTTTTTTATGATGTTATTTATGAAAGCTTTCAAAAAAAATAACGATAAATATTTCCATAAAATTGCAAGTATTTATCGATATCAAAACAAGCCTACAAGATCACTCGTGTATTTGCGTTAACTTTCTTATCGAGAAAAAGCGATAAAGCACAGGCAATACAAATAAAGTCAGTAGCGTGGCGCTTACCAAGCCTCCAACAATAACGGTTGCTAGCGGCTTTTGTATTTCCGCCCCAACACCTGTTGACATCAGCATTGGTAATAAGCCTAGCAAAGAAGTGAGAGCAGTCATTAACACAGGTCTTAGTCGTGCTATTGCGCCATCAAAGATAGCTTTATCTATCACAGCCCCCGTTAAGCTAGTTTTATCTAACGCCAGCTTAACCTCGTTATTTATACTTTCAACCATCACCACACCATTTAACACTGCAACACCAAAAAGTGTAATAAAGCCCACCGAGCTTGGTACCGATAAATACTGTTGCGAGATATACAAAGCGGCAATACCACCAATCGTTGCCAGTGGTACATTGAGTAAAATCAGCAGTGCTTGCCCTACAGAGTTAAAAGCAAAATAAAGTAATAAAGCAATCAACGCCAATGACAGTGGTACAACTAACATCAAACGTTGCTGTGCCCTTTGCTGAGATTCAAACTGCCCGCCAATTTGTACACTATAACCGCTTGGCAGTTCGACTTGTTGAGCGATAGCCTGTCGAATTTCTGCAACAACACTGCCCATATCTCGACCTTTAACGTTGGCTTGAATTACCACTCGCCTTTGCACATCATCACGTCTAACCTGAGGAGGTCCTGATTCAATGGCAATTTCAGCAATGTCAGCTAAGCGTAGCCAAGCGCCATTTGACGCTAATACTCGAAGTTCACTTATCGCGGCAATATCTTGTCGAAATGCTTTAGCCAAACGCACATAAATATCATAACGTTCATTACCATTTATTATTTGACCTGCCGCGCGACCACCTAGACCATCACTAACGACATTCATCACATCCGCTACCGATAAACCATAGCGAGAAAGTTGTCGACGTTTAGGCTTGATCACCAGTTGCGACTCACCAGAAATTTGCTCCATGGCGACATCTTTTGCGCCATTTACTCCCTGTACTGCCAATACTATTTGTTGCCCCTTCTCTGCAAGTACAGCTAAATCGCTACCAAACAATTTAATAGCCAATTGCGCTTTTACCCCTGAAAGTAATTCATCAACTCGGGTGGCAATAGGTTGAGAGAAATTAAACAATAGACCAGGATACTGCGCTAGCTTTTCAGCCATTTGTGCTTGTAAATCATTACGATTATTAGCACTTACCCACTGACTCACTGGCTGTAATCCTAAGTAAATTTCTATATTATTAACTGGCTCAGGATCCCCACCAATCTCTGGGCGACCTACTCTACTCAGGGCATAAGTCACTTCAGGAAAGCTTAATAATAGTTTTTCTAATTTAGGGGCAACCGATAATGCAGTATCTAGACTAGCCGAAGGTGCTAAAGTAACCCGTAAATTAATTGTGCCTTCTTCTAACTCTGGTACAAACTCTGTGCCTAGCTGAGGTAGCAGTAGCATAGCGAAGGTCATCAAAGATAACGCAAAGCCAACCATAGTTTTTTTCCAAACTAGCGCTTTAGACAAAGAGGTTTTATATAGCGCCAATAGCGGCTTTAAAACAGAACTTTCTCTTACCCTAACGCCATGTTTAAACAATATACTGGCCAATGCTGGAACAATGATAATTGCCACAGTTAAGGCCGCTAACATAGCCAACATAATACTAATTGCCATCGGTTGAAATAACTTGGCTTCAACACCTTCAAAACTAAATAGCGGCATAAATACCACTAATATAATGAATGTTGCAAAAAATATAGGTCTAACAACCGACTGAGCAGCTTGAGTAATCGTGCTTTGAATTTGCTTTGCTGTTAACTTCTGCAGCGTGCGAGTTTGCACTTGTGCTAAATGTTTAAAAATATTTTCAACCATGACCACAGCGCCATCAACTAGCATGCCAATAGCAACAGCTAAGCCACCTAACGACATTAAGTTTGCTGACAGACCCAACCATGTCATCACTAAAAGCGCTAAGCCAATAGCGATTGGGATAGAGATCAGTACTAAGAAGGTTGCCGATAAGTTCATTAAAAACAACGCTAAAATGATGATTATCAGCACAAAAGCGATTAACAGAGCATCTACAACCGTGGTAACTGCTTGTTCAATTAGCTCTGCTTGGTCATATAAAACAACAAACTTAACCCCTTCAGGAAGCGCCTGATTGATCATCGCTTCTCTTGCGTTAATACCATCAATGGTGGTTTTAGTGTTCGCTCCCATGCGTTTCAAAATAATGCCGGTAACCACTTCACCAACACTTTGAATATTCCCTTGGTCATCACGGTTAGACATAGTGACCGCACCTTGGCGAATCTCACTACCTAGGCGTACTGTGGCAACATCACCAACAGTTACCACAACACCATCAATAGTTTTTAACGGTACTTGGGCAATTTGAAGCAAAGCATTTTCACCTGATGCTAACCAACCCATACCACGAATGACAAGCTGCTCTTGACCACGGTCTAAGTACCAACCACCGGCGTTTTGGTTATTTTGTTCAATTGCCTCAATAACCTGCTGTTGATTTAACTTATAAGCTAATAATTTGTTAGGCTCGATATTGACCTGATATTGTTTAACTTCACCACCAAACGATAATACTTCAGTGACACCATCAATTGGCATCAGCATCAATTTGACTAGCCAATCATTAAGACTACGCAGCGTCATGATATCTATATCATAGCCGTCTTCTGTTGTTAGTAAGTACTGATATACTTGACCTAACCCAGAAGTGTTTGGGCCTATTTCGGGTGCACCTATTCCTTGAGGGATCAGCTCTTTCGCCGCTTGCAGGCGTTCAAAAACTAACTGTCGAGCAAAATAGATATCGGTACCTTCCTTAAACACCACCGTTATGCCTGACAGTCCGGTTTTAGAAATTGAACGTACTTGTTCAACATCAGGCAAGGCATACATTAGCGCTTCGATAGGAAAAGTAATTAATTGCTCAACTTCTTCTGCCGCCAAACCGGGCGCTTCAGTATTGATAACTACTTGTACATTAGTTACATCAGGAAAGGCATCAAGGTTTAGCTTAGGAAGTACCATAACGCTACTGACAATAAGGGTTAACAAGGCGATGACCACCAATAATTTATTACTGATAGCCCATTCAATTAAACGATTTAACATGGAAATACTCGCAAATTTAGTGATTATGGGCGTCAAAGCCGCTTTTAGCGCCTTGTGAAGCAATGAAGAAAGCACCTGTCATAGCAACGTGGCTATTTGCTGCTATACCGGTAACTTCTCGCCAACTTAACCACTCCTTTGTTTCCGGTGAAAACACCCTAAATACAGCACCTAGCTGCACTTCCTGAGCAACAAAGGTTATTGGCATTGCTGAATGTTCACCATGAACATGTGATATTTCCATTTCCGCTATTTCTTCATGGCTATCCTCAGATTCATCCCCATGACCACTTTCTTCATATTTATGATTTTCTGCTTTAGCTACTTCATTGTGAGTATGTTTATCAGGTTTATGTTTATCTGCCTGATGGCTATGCTCGGCCTCGTCAACATGACCAGCTTCTTCAATACCTTTTTCATAACTATGATTTTCCGTTTTAGCTACACCTTGTGATTGATTAGCTGTATCGCTCTTACGGTAAACTATCCAATCGCCATCACTTGAACGCAATAGTGCTGTTTCAGGCACAACCAATACAGGTTTTGGCGTCAATAAAGAAAAATATACATCAACAAATAAGCCCGGGTGTAATTGGTGATTAGTGTTTTTTACCTTTAAACGTACAACTCGCGTACGTGTTTTAGGGTCAATCGTGTGTGCTTGTTGAATAACTTGCGCCTGATAACTACTACTTTCACCGCTCTGACTTGCTGTCAGTATCACTTGGGCCTTAGTGCCCTTAGAAAGTGGCAGACTATTATTGGCAGCTAACCTTGCTTCAACCCATAGTTCACTTTCATCCGTCAACACCATAATACTATCGCCAGCACTTACTCGTTGGCCTTGTTGAAAATCATCTGAAAGTACAGAACCAGAGCGCTCTGCTTTTAAAGTATATTCGCCTAAAGCTGAACTATTATCTTGCGCTATCAACTCAATTGCCTGTTTAGATAAACCGTAAGCTTTTAAACGACTAAAAGCGGCGATGTAATCTGTTTCAGCTGAAAGTCGTTGGCTTTCACTGATCACATCTTTGCTTACGCTTCGTGCACGCTGCCAGTCAGCATAAGCAATTCTATATTTAGCTTGAGCTTGAGCAACATCTTCACTAAACAAGGTCACTAATGCTTGTCCTTGCTCTACATGCTCACCCAATATGGCATGACGGCGAACAATAACAGACTCAACGCGTGGCGAAACAACATAACTGGTATAGCCATTTGCTTGCACTTCTCCTGGCGCATAAAGGCGCTTATCCATATATTTTGCTGTTATTTGGCCTACTTGAATATCTGCCATTTGCATTTGTTTAGCGCTAAAGCTCAATAATTGAGTTTCATCACTGTGGTTATCTGTCTGTGAGGTTTGAGTAGCGTTTATCTGGGTAAAAATTACTGGCAAGAATACAGCAGCCAGCAAGCTGAATGATTTAATAAAATTCATAAAGATCTCGTTTAATATTTTAAAGTCGCGAAATAATTCGCATGGGATACATTAAAAATTAAACGATGGGTGGGCGCAGATCTGGACTAACGGCTAGGGAATTAAAAACCTTAGTTCTATCTAGTACTTGTTTTGCAGCCTCTATTGGCAAGTGAACTTTTGAACAAAGCTCAAGGTACACTAGATTACTATGATGACAATGATTTGCATGACAGTCAGGATGATCGGCATCATCATTGTGCTGCTCGTTATCTTGGTGGCTATGATGGCTGTTTTCTTGTACTGAACTTACATGTGAATGTTGATAAGGTTCTTGATGTGAGGTTTTTCCAGCCGCGATCGCACTAATTGATTGCATAGCAATCAAGATAACCGTGAGATAACAGACAAGAATTCGCACAAATAAAACCTACAATGCAGTGGAAGAATGCTCAAAGAGCAAACCATACTAACAAAGCCATCTTAATATTAACAATGCTTTCATTAAAAGCTTTGATCTATCCCAAGCACTTATTGACTGCTTTAACCAGTAAAGCTACTTTAGTAAGCTTTAGAGAACCTAGTTAAAACAACAAACTGCAATAGGTGAGTTATATTATGAAAAAAATCCTTCCACTATCTTTATTAGCGTTCGGGCTGAGCGCTGCATTTACACCAATACAGGCTGTAAACGCGAATAGCCTGCCACAATCAGTAGCACCTAAAAGTGCCAATGTTTACATTATTTCCCCTGCTGATGGTGCAACAGTGCCAGAGACATTTACCGTTAAGTTTGGCTTAAAAGATATGGGAGTTGCACCTGCAGGTGTTGAGAAAAAACATACTGGCCATCATCATTTATTAGTCGATAAAGCCTCACTGCCTGCTTTTGATATGCCAATGGGCAGTGATGTAAAACACTTTGGTGGCGGACAAACTCAAACCACTTTAACTTTGCCTAAAGGTAAACATACTTTGCAGCTGATTATGGGCGATCATCATCATATTCCACACAAACCAGCTGTTGTATCTAAAAAAATCACCATTACGGTTGAGTAATAGTTCTGTTGTAATAAAAAAGACGAGTACTGAAGGTGCTAGTACTCGTCTTTTTATATTTGAGTTAACCGTCAACAATTATAAAGTGACAAACTCTTCTGCAGAGGTAGGGTGAATTGCAATAGTATTATCAAAATCAGCTTTAGTTGCCCCCATCTTCATGGCAACAGCAAAACCTTGTAATAGCTCATCACTACCAAAACCAATACTGTGTAAACCAACCACTTTTTCATCTTTACCAGCACAAATTAACTTCATGCGTGTAGGATCACGGTGATCTTCAGTAATCGCTTGATAAAGCGCAGTAAACTGCGAGTTATATACGGTGATGTTATCTTCACCATATTCACTTATGGCCTCTGCTTCAGTTAAGCCCACCGTGCCGATCACTGGATGACTAAACACTACTGTAGCAATACCTGAGTAATCTAAATGTAAGTCAGGCTTATTGTTAAATAAGCGTTCACATAATCGACGCCCTGCTGCAACGGCAACCGGTGTTAACTGAGCACGTCCAGTATTATCACCAACCGCATAAATGCCTTCTACATTAGTATTTTGGAATTTATCTGTGTTGATGAAACCACGGTCATTTAATTCAACGCCAGCAAGCTCGAGGTTAATATTATCAATTGCAGGCTCTCGACCAATTGCCCAAACGAGCTTTTCAACCGGACCTATGGTGTTGCCATTAGTTAAGTGCACCATTAACGTGCCATCCGCTAACTTTTCAATACGCTCAGGGGTACTATGGTTATGCAAGCTTGGTCCATGTTTGGCCATCTGCTCAACTAAGGTGTCACTCAAAATATCGTCAAAACCACGTAATGGTTTTTCTTTGCGTACTAACAGATGAGATTGTGTACCTAAGGCATGAAAAACACCCGCTAACTCAACGGCGATATAACCGGCACCAACAACTGCAACACTTTTTGGCTGCTCTGTTAGAGCAAAAAAACCATCAGAATCGATACCAAACTCTGCCCCTTCAATACTAGGAATTGATGGTCTGCCACCTGTAGCAATGGTGATGTGATCAGCCGTAATGAGTTCACCATTAACTTCAACGGTATTTTTATCAACAAACTTAGCAAAGCCATTAATAACGGTTACGTCATTTGCATCAAAGCCGCGTTGATAAGCTGCATGAATACGCTCAATGTAGGCTTCACGATTCGCCACCAATTTTGCCCAGTCAAATTGACTTTCGCCTTTAGTGAGGAACTGTTCAAAACCATAGTCGTGCGCATACTTTATCGCATCAGAAATTTGTCCTGCGTACCACATAGCCTTTTTAGGTACACAGCCAACGTTGACACAAGTGCCACCAATATACTTTGCTTCAATAACGGCAGCTTTCTTGCCTAATTTAGCTGCTCGATTAGCAGAGGCAATGCCACCACTACCACCACCAATGGCAAGATAATCAAAGTGTTGTGTCATAGTAATTAATCCTAAAGTGTCTTTTCTATAAATATGGTTATCAATGTGTAGGTATTCAAGAGGTTGTTACAAACTAACAACTATTTTGTTGTGATATAAGTTTGTTTACTTGAAAGCAACCGGTCAGATACTGCTTGTGCTGAAATAGGCTTAGAGTATAAATACCCTTGAATATAATGACACTTTTTCTCTGATAAATACTGTAATTGCTCAATAGTCTCAACACCTTCTGCAATGCAATGCATACTCAAGCGCTTCGCTAAAACTAGCGTGGTATCTACAATGGCTTCATCTGCTTCACTTTTGCCAATGCCTGAAACAAAACTACGATCTATTTTAATCACGTCCAATGGTAGTTTTTTTAAATAGGACAAGGAAGAGTAACCCGTGCCAAAATCGTCTAGCGAAAGTTTTACTCCTTGCCTAGAAAGCGCACACATAGTATTAATTGACTTTTCAGGTTCAGAAATTAAAGCACTTTCAGTAACTTCAATCCTTAAGGCACTCGCGGGTAAATCAAACGCTGTTAATAACTCTTCAACATAGCCGGCAAAGAATTCTTTAGCAAAATGCTGAACAGCTAAATTAACAGATAAACACAAGTCTGGATTGGTCAAGCGCCATTGCTTTAATTGTTTAAAGCCTTGCTCAAGCGCCATTTCAGTTATAGGGATAATAAGCCCTAATTCTTCTGCCAATGGGATAAAGTCACCAGGCATAATAAGACCTTCAGGTGAATCCCATCGCATAAGCACCTCAAAGCCAACAATTTCACCTTTAGCAGAGTTTACAATAGGTTGGTAATAGTTAATAAACTCTTGGTTAATAACCGCTTGTTTAAGTTTTGATTCATTACCCAAACGAGCCTGAGCTTCAATGTTCATTTGTGATGTGAAAAACTGGAAGTTATTTCTCCCAAGTTGCTTGGCATGGTACATAGCCACATCGGCATTGCGTAACAATTGGTCAGAGTCATCTGCATCGCTTGGATATAAAGCAATACCAATGCTTGCGCCAACACTAACAACATTACTTTTTAACTTAGCAGGCTCACCAATTGCTTCAATAATCTTTTGCGCCACATGCCCAAGTTGATTGCTATTTGAAAAAGACTCAAGCAACACCACAAACTCATCACCACCTATTCGAGCGACTGTATCATCAGAGCGTAAAGCTTTAGTTAATCGATGTGTCAGCTCTTTTAACAATAAGTCACCATAGTCATGCCCCAACGAATCATTGACTTGTTTAAACCTGTCTAAATCAATAAAAAATAATGCAATAGGTTCATCTACTCGGTTCGCGTGTTCAATGGCGTGTTCAATTCTATCAAGCAGCAATGAACGGTTTGGCAAACCAGTAAGGTGGTCGTAGTTTGCTAATAACCGCAATTCATTCTCAGCACTTTTCTGGGCACTTATGTCTGTCAGTACAAAAATGTAGTGCAGTTCATCACTTAGGGAATTTTTTCCGACGCTAATATTAACGATTACATGATATTCATTACCTCTAAGTGTGGTGATTAATTCTTCACCACGCCAGTTTTCACCATAGCTTAATGAGTTGAGTAACTCAGCATAAAAAGCTTGTCTGTCTTTATCTATACCTAAAAGATCGGCCTGAAAATCAAACTTTTCTGCCTGCCAACCAAAGACATCTCGCATTGATTGATTTACCGTTACTCTTGAAATGCTGCCGTCAATGATAAAGACCCAATCTTTGGTATGCTTAAATGCATCACCGTAAAACTGAGCACGTTCTTCATTAGCTCGAGATTCTGTAATGTTGGTATAAGATCCGGTAATTCGTATTGGCTTTTTAGAGGAATCAACCGCAACAATTTTACCTAAATCTTTATACCACAACCAATTACCATCATTAGCTCTTAAACGGTAAGTGCAAGCAAAGTTATTATCTAAATCTGCAGCATCAATAAACAGTTGCCACTTACTAATAAACCCTTGTTTATCCAGAGGGTGAATTAAATTTATATGTTCGATAAAGGGATAAAATAACGCCTCATTTTTATAGCCTAATTCAAGTGATATACGCTTACCAAACATCAAATTATCTTCTGCTTGCCAATCCCAAACCTCACTATTACTCCCTGTTAATGCTAGTTGTAGCCGGTTTTCTCGGTATTTAACTTGTTCATGTGCCTCTATGAGTAAACGCTGTTGTTTTTTACGGTAATTAAGCCACATAAAACTTAATAACATGATGAGAACCGAATAGAACAGATATGCGTAAGGAGAAAGCCAAGGAGCATAGCTAACATTAAAATTTAGGTAGACAGGGTTAGAACGTAACCCCGTTGTTGGAGAGGTGGCAATGACAGCTAAGCGATGTTTTCCTGAGGAAAGCGTAGGAAACGTTATATAGCTTTCTCTCGTTGGTGGAGAGTCAACATCTGTTTCACCAATGAGCTTATATTCAAAAATAACATGTTCATTGTGTAAATAGGAAAACGTTGAGAAATCAATATGAATACCAACATCATCATACGCTAAATCAATCGTGTCATTGTTGCTTATGATAAATGAGTGTTTCAATTGCCGCGATAGCACTTCAACATCACTTATATAAACATTAAACTCAGCATTATTTACATCCGTTATCTTGATAGGATCAAAAATACTTATCCCTTCCATCGAACCATACACAAGCCTATTATCATCGAGTTTCGTATAAGCTCCGGCATTGTATTCCATTGCTGGAAACCCATCCTTCATGGTGAATTGACGAAGGTGAAAACTCTGAGTATTCAGCTCAAATAGTCCTTGGTGGCTAGATAACCATAAGTTATTGTTTTCGTCAGCCATTACCCCATAGACATTATTATCAATTATTGAATTACTGCTGTGAAAGAAGTGTTTAAGTTCAAAGGTGTCATATGATAAACCCACTAAGCCTTTGCCTGAAAATGCTAGCCAAAGGGTATTATCAATTAATTGCCATGAATCAATGTAGCTCCACTCGGTTTCAGTAATTCCAGCATGCTTATAGAGCAGTTTTGCTTGACCATTTTCAGTATCGTATTGCCACAAAGCATTGTTAGTTGAGAAAAGGAGTTTTTGACTACCAGGAAGAAAACCAAGAATATTCCAAATAGGGTCTTTAGCAAATAAGGCATTTAGTTTAACTAACGCATCAACTTCTCCTGTCACTAAAGAAATAGATATCAGTGACTTATCATCGAGATACCAAAGTTGTTGTTGCTGATCAATTACCATTGTATAAACATCAGATTGTAATCGCTTATTAACAGCTTCACTGAAGGGCAAGTCAACTAACGCTTGGGTTTTCAAATCAAATAAGGCAACACCTAAAGAAGTTGTTAACCAAAGACGCTGTTGATTATCCTCAGCTATATTTATCACATTACTTTTATTATAAGTAGATTTGGTATCTGAAGTTTCCAGAAAGCTTTCTACTTCATTTGTCTTAATATTTACTCTATTAATGCCATTACTCGTTGCAACCCAAAGAATATTTTCATCCTGTTTTTCTTGGCTAATATGATAAACAGCATTGTGGCTTAAACTGTTCTTATCGTAGCGTTGATAGCGAAAATTCTTTACTAAGGTACTTTTTGAATTCCAACTAAACAAACCAAGTGAGTTTGAACCAAGCCAAAACACTCCCTGTTTATCAATCATTAAAGAAATGATTGTATTATCTGTTATATGCTCGGAGCTATCTGATAAACCAAATAAAAACTCACTTTTACCACTTTGAAAATCAATAACCGACAACCCTTTATCGCTGCTAATAAAGAGTTCATTATTATGAGGAGCTAATTGCCAAACTGCCAAGTCTTGAATGACCAATTCATACAAAGGTAACTTAACAGCTGCTGTTAAATATTGATTAATTTCATCAATATTTAAAGAGAAAACACCATCGTTGGTACCAAAATATAAGACGTCATTATCAATATGTAATGTATAAACTTTCTTTGCTTCATCAACATCATATTGATGACCAGCTGCACTTGTAGCGGAAATTTCGGGCAATTTCTTTAATATCGATTTTTCTATGTGATAAGCAAAAATACCAACTCGCGTTGCAAGGTAGATAACTCCCTTATCTATTGAGATTCTATAAATGGTATCAAAGGCAACAAGCTGCTCGCTAAGGTTTACTTTTTCTACCTGCTTTTTTGATTGTTGATTATATAAAATTAATGATTTTGAAGTGGCAATCCAAACATTCTGATTATCCGCTTCGAGTACATCGACAATAAAGTTTTCTTTATTATTTGGATCTTCTGTAAAAATTAATTGGTATTGGTTAGTGGTCAAGTCAAATGTATAAAGCCCTTTACCCACTACATTTAACCACATCAAGCCATGGCTATCTTGTTTGATCATACTGCCTGAAAAGGAGCTAAAGTCATTATCTGGACCTTGGAGAGGTCTAACTTTAAAACCGTCGTAAATATCTATGCCATTTTCTGTACCTAGCCAAATATAACCCGTTTTATCTTGAAAAATAGTATTGACTGTTCCTTGAGATAAACCGTCAGCCACAGAAAGTTGCTCAAGCGAAATATTTTTTATTTCAGCCTTTGCATTAGAGATACCGAAAAAAGTAACTATCAGGAAAAATTTTATATAGGTTTTTATACACATAGGATTCAAGTAAAGCGGCGGTGCTAAAGTAATTTTTTAATCAACTAAGTTATTGTGCGCCATATAAAAATTTAGCGCAAATAATAGACAAACAATCACCAACCTTATAACAACAAAGCAACAAAGAACTAACATAAGCGGCAACAAATCAAAAAATGTATGAAAAATGTAAGCTGATAATAGTGTATTTTTCTGCAAAACCTTGAATTTGGAGGTATTTGGTCTCACATTTAGTTTATCACTTCGCTATTTGTAATATGTTATGAACAATCCTTTAATTCAGTCATCCTCTTCAGAGCAAACTTTACCCGAGTTTTCAAAGATAAAACCTCATCACGTAAAGCCTGCCGTTGAACAAGCCATAAGTAATTGCAAAAAGGTAATTGCACAAGTGCTTGCCGACAATACTGTGTTTACTTGGGACAACCTAGTTTTACCTATTGATGAGATTGACGACGTATTATCTAAATTATGGTCACCCGTTTCACATATGAATTCTGTGGTGAGTAGCGATGAATTACGTGAGGCGTATGAGTCTTGTTTACCACTACTTTCTGAGTACGGCACCTTTGTTGGCCAACATGAAGCACTTTATCAAGCATATTTAACCTTACACGACAGTGATGAGTTTGCTTCGCTAGATGTTGCACAACAAAAAGTAATTACTAATGCATTACGTGATTTTAAATTATCCGGTATAGCGTTGAGTGATGAAGATAAAAAACGTTACGGTGAAATCTCTACTCGCCTTTCTGAGCTAAGCTCGAACTTTAGTAATAACGTACTTGATGCTACTCATGCCTTTAGCATTACTATTGCTGATAAAGCAGAACTGACCGGTTTACCTGAAAGTGCCTTAGCAGCCGCAAAAGAGTTAGCAACAAGTAAAGACAATAACGGCTACACATTTACCTTAGATATCCCAAGTTACCTGCCTGTAATGATGTATTGTGATAACGCTAGTTTACGCGAAAAGCTTTATACTGCTTTTGTTACTCGCGCATCGGAACAAGGCCCTAATGCCAATGAATTTGATAACAGCAATATAATGAATGAGTTACTTTCTCTGCGTCATGAGCTTGCAGGCTTACTTGATTTTGATAACTACGCTCAACATTCATTAGCCACGAAAATGGCTAATTCAACCAGTGAAGTGATGGAATTCTTAGAGAATTTAGCACTTAAGTCTCAACACCAAGGCAAACAAGACTTCCAAGAACTCACCGACTTTGCTGCTAGTGAGTTTTCTCAGCATAATCTACAAGCATGGGATCTGGCTTACTACAGCGAAAAGTTAAAGCAAAGCCGTTATGCTATTTCTGATGAAGAGCTGCGCCCATACTTTCCGAAAGACAAAGTTGTCTCGGGTTTATTCGAAGTTGTTCATAAGCTATTTGGCTTATCAATCAAATTACGTGAAGGTGTAGATACATGGCATAGCGATGTCAGTTTTTATGATGTGTTTGACCGTGATAACGCGCTACGTGGTAGCTTTTATTTAGATCTTTATGCACGAGAGAAAAAGCGTGGCGGCGCTTGGATGGATGATTGCGTAGGTAGAGCTAAAAAAGCTGACGGTTCAATTCAATACCCTGTAGCTTATTTAACGTGTAACTTTAATGGCCCTGTAGGCGATAACCCTGCGTTATTTACCCACGATGAAGTGGTAACCTTGTTCCATGAGTTTGGCCACGGCATTCACCATATGCTAAGCCAAATTAATGCTAGCAGTGTTGCAGGTATTAACGGTGTGCCATGGGATGCCGTTGAGCTACCAAGCCAATTTTTAGAAAACTGGTGTTGGCAACCAGAAGCTTTGGCATTTATCTCAGGCCATTTTGAAACTAGTGAGTCACTGCCACAAGCCATGCTAGATAAAATGTTAGCCGCTAAGAATTTTCAATCGGCTATGCAAATGCTACGTCAGTTAGAGTTCAGTATTTTTGACTTTACTATGCATGAAAGTTTTAACCCTAATTCAGAAAATAATGCACAGCATATTCAAAACGTTCTTGATCAAGTACGCCAGCAATATGCCGTAGTAAAAGCACCTGAATTTAATCGCTTCCAACACGGCTTTAGCCATATTTTTGGTGGTGGCTATTCTGCCGGATACTACAGCTATAAATGGGCGGAAGTGTTATCTGCCGATGCTTTTGGTTTATTCGAAGAGCAAGGCATCTTTGATCAAGCGACCGGACAAGCCTTCTTAACTAACATTCTTGAAAAGGGTGGTAGTGAAGAGCCAAGTGAATTATTTAAAAAATTCAGAGGCAGAGCACCTGCAATTGAAGCATTATTACGTCATAGTGGTATTAATCACTAAGCTCAACTAATGAGAAAATAATGCGTCAAATCATAATACTTTTATTGATGAGTTTTAGCTCTGTTGTTACAGCAAACCAAGCTACAGAGAAAGAGCAGCAGAAAGAAAAACACCAAGATGACCCGACCAAAGTCATTACCCGTTTAGGGGTTGGTTACACCGATGATGTTACGCTATCGGGTTCTTTAGCACTTGATCCTGTACGAAAGTTAAATGCCAAAACCAACAAAGATGCTAGCGAGTGGCGCTTCGGTGGCTCTTGGTTATTCGACTTTGGCATTATGAACTTTTCACTAAGTCGTTCTGAGTATGATGATGGCGGGCACAAAAATAATTATTCTATTGGTACTTTTTTACCACTGAGTGCTTTGGGTGTAGATACCGGAAAGTGGATGGTTTTCCCTATGGCTGGTATCAATCATAATCAAGGTGAAGTGGTTGTTAATGATGAAAGTGAGTTGCAAAATGATGTTGTTATGGTGCAAAACACCAGTAATGGCGGATACCTTGGCGTTATGGCGCTTCGGCCGATAACCGATCATTGGACAGTTTTAGCTTTTGGTGGTGCTGGCATGGGCTCAGGTGGATACAATAATGCTTGGCTCGGTAGCGGCATAGGCTACAAAATTAACAAACACAATTCATTTAATTTCTATGGTTTTGTCTCGGAAGATGACTTTGGCCGTATCAGTAAACTAGGATTTGGCTATACCTATGAATTCAAATAAACCTGAAGCATTTAAAACACTTTTTGCTCGCGCAGCAGAGCGAAAAGGCGGGGTAAAAGCCCTTGAAGCATTACTTGGCAAAAAAATAGTCGGCAAGAAGTTACATGACGATATCGCTGCACAACAGAATGTTGCAAAATTAGGTGATGATCGCATTCTCGCAGCATTTACTAAGCAAATATTTAAGTCTGGCTTTGTTTGGCGGGTAGTAGAAAATAAATGGCCTGACTTTGAAGAAACATTCTTCAACTTTAACATTGAAAAAATATTGATGATGCCTGAGGAAATGCTAGAAAGAAAAGCAGCAGATCCAAAGATCATCCGTAATTTCAATAAAGTAAAAACCATTAAAGCCAATGCGCAGATGATTTTTGAACAACAAATTGACGGCAAAAGCTTTGCCCAATTCATTAATGACTGGCCAAGTGAAGATATTATTGGCTTATGGGCACATTTAAAAAAGCACGGTCAACGCCTTGGCGGAAATACAGGCCCTTACGCCTTACGTTTACTCGGTAAAGATACTTTTATTCTCAGCAGCGATGTTGAAGCGTACCTGAGAGCACAGAAGATTATTGATGGCGGCTTACAAAGTAAAAAGAGCTTAGCCGCTATTCAGGAGTATTTTAATAACTTGAAGAATGAAAGTGGTTATAGCTTAACGCAACTTAGTCGCTTAATAGCTTTTTCTTGTGGTGATAATTATGTGCAGGTTGAAGAGTAACCGTCAAAGTTCTCGTTAATTATACCTAGCTATATGTAGCTGCAAACCAAACAATATTACTTCGAATATCTAGAGAATATTTGAAGTAATCTCATCTTAACGTTTTTTAAATGGCACTCAAGGCGCAAAAGTAGCTCATTTCGATAATAGCGCTTCATTGCTAAGCCATATTTTTGATTTGATAATGATTGTTTATATCGAGCATCTCCACCAAGGAAGTCATAAGATTGAATGCCTTGCTCAGCATAATATTGAATTGCTTCCGAGTGTAAAGTCAGCCCTATTTTAACTTTATTATCAGGACTTTGTTGTAAAGCCGATAAGTAAAAATAGACTTTGTTGTTATAAACAAAATTAACCAAATAACCAAGCTCGACTTCATTCGAACTTAGCACTGATATTTGCACCAACTCATCTGTGTTATTCAAGGCAACGGCTTTATGAAAGCCTGCAAATATTGGGTTGGAAAAACCACTGCCGTCATTAGTAGCCTGCCACTTATCAATATGAATACTTGCAATCTTAGGGTACAGCTCAGCAAGCTTTTCAGGATCTGAAAACACCTCAAAGGTTAATTGACCTTGGCTTTGTAATATTTTTTTGCTTCTAGATATTTGAGCACGAGTATTTTTAGAAAGAGTCGCTTTTAAATAATCTTCATTTGAGCACGATAAAGTAGCGAGATAACCATTAGTTTCAACAGTGTTTGTTGATGAAAAACCTAATTGAGCAAAGGAATGTGAGAACTGTTCGAGCCTATCATCAGCAGACAAACCGATAATGATTTCTTTCACTGATGAGTCAAAGTCAGCGACAGCCTTGAACATCTGCTCTCTAACAGCATCAGAACAAGACTTATCTAGCAGGAAGTCATTATACTCAATCCAGATTTGATCTTGCTGCTGAACTCCAGTGCGATGTAACCACCATTGTTTTACAGGGATACAGCCAAATACTTTACGTGTTTTTTCAACAAAAAAGCCTAAGCCAACAACTTTATCATCATGGTATGCTTCAACAAGGAAGAGCTTATCGCTAACTAAATCAAGCCAATTACCTATCCATTGCCAAGATAAAAAAACACTTGTATTAGAATTATGTTCTAAAGACCGCCATTTGTTAGAGATATTAGTTTTATCGGCGGGATTAAATTGCTCTATTACTATTCTTATCTGCATTATCTCAAATCATATAATAAGTTAGCATTAACAAATGTTTAGCAAAATATTCACATCTTCCATAACCTGTAATACTCGATTGATGTAAAAATATATATTTTTACATCTGCTTAGCCTTAGGGCAAAATAATAAGTCTAACAAGGAATTAGTGCAAACTAATAACATAATCGCCATATTAATAGTTACATAATGCCAGATAAAATAGTCGTATCATTTATAATTCCAGCTTTTAATGAAGCTGATATGATAGTTGACACGCTAGCACAACTTCATAAGTTTGCTCCCAAAGAGAGCTATGAAGTTATCATTGTTGATAACGGTTCCAAGGATAATACCGTTGAGTTAGCACAGTCCTATAATGACACTGTCGTGAGTTGTCCTACAGGTACCATTGCTGCGGTTAGAAATTCCGGTGTCAGTGTTGCCTCTGGCAGTATATTAGTTTTTTTAGATGCTGACGTTAAACTTACTCAACAATGGCAAGATAATATTGAAAGAGCAATAAAGGATATTAATGCAAATCCGCTGGTAATTACTGGTTCTCGATGCTCTCCTCCAGAAAATAACAATGCCTTGAATCATCATTGGTTCAATTTACTTGTTGAAAGTAACTCGGTTACATATATCAATTCAGGTCACTTAATCACCTCCAGAGTATTGTTTGATAAAATATCAGGCTTTGATGAAAAATTAAGAACTGCTGAAGACCATGATTTTTGTATGAGAGCAAAACAGCTTGGTGCCTTAATCATTTCTAATGCTAATTTAAAAGTATTTCATGATGGCTATCCAACAACTTATGCGCAATTTATTAAAAGAGAACGCTGGCACGGACGTGAAGACTTTAAAACAACAACATCATTACTAAAGTCTAAAGTAGCACTAGTTATCTGTTTTCATTTACTAGTATTTATTTGTTGTATTTTAATCGCACTAACAACAAAAACTATGTTTGGAATATTAACATACGTCATTTCAATGGCATCTTTGTCCGTTTTACTTACTGTGTATAAATTCAAACTCAGCACCATTCATTCCTTAGTGAAAACTTCATTTATTCACTATTTATATATTATTGGCAGAACATGCTCATTACTCGATAGAGTGACATGTCAATATTCAGAAAAATTCAGGTAACTTTAGAAAACTATGACATCATTTATTTTTTATATCACAGTGCTATCTTTTGCCGTTATTGTTCATGTATATATCGGCTACCCGCTAGTGCTGAAATTGCTTTCTTTAATCACACCTAAGAAAGTTCCTTTAGTTGATGAAGACTTTCTCCCTGAAGTTTCACTGCTTATATCTTGTTACAACGAAGCGGATGTTGTAGATGAAAAAATTCAAAACAGTTTAGCGATTGACTACCCTAAAGATAAAATAACAATAGTCATCATATCCGACGGCTCTGATGATGGTACCGATGAAATAGCGCACAGCTATTCTTCTCAGGGGGTAAAACTAATAAGGCAAGAGGGTCGATTAGGTAAAACATCTGCAATTAACCTTGCAATGGAGCAAGTCACCTCTGATATTGTTGTTTTTTCAGATGCTAACGCTATGTATAAACCAGAAGCCATTAAAAAATTAGTACGGAACTTTGCCGATGAAAATGTTGGTTATGTTGTAGGTGCGGCCTTATACACAGATGGTAAAACAAGCTCTGCTGCTGCAAGTGAAAACATATACTGGAAATACGAATTAGCCTTAAAGACTATGGAGAGCAACTTACATTCTGTTGTAGGTGGCGACGGCGCAATTTACGCAATTCGAAAATCACTATATATTACCTTAGATGCTAAAGACATTAATGACTTTGTAAATCCTTTACAAATTATTGAGCAAGGTTATCGCGGAATATTTGAACCCAACGCGATTTGTTTAGAAGAAACTGCCGGTGATTTCTCAAAAGAAGCGAAAAGAAAGCAACGTATTGTCAATAGAAGCTTTAGAGGTTTGATGAAAGTAAAAGCTGTATTAAACCCTTTCAAGTATGGTTTTTTTAGTTTTGAAGTGATTTCGCATAAGCTACTACGTTGGTTGATGCCAGTATTTATTGGGCTATTTGCTGTGGGATCAATTTATTTGGGTTACCAGCAATTAGATTTTTTTAAAACCACTTCTATCCTAGGTATTATATTTTTATGGCTAGCTCAAGTCGGTTACCTTAAGGCTGAGCAAACAAAAATCTCTAAGGTATTTTTCATACCCTATTATTTTTTAATGGTTAACTATTATTCACTCATGGGCGTTATAACGGCGATAGCAGGTAATATTCAAGTTACTTGGAGTACACCAAGAACTGATACAGAAAAAGCATCTAAGCTGACGAATAAGCTTGTATTAAAGTTAATCATTGCCAACGCACTATTATTTAAAATATTTACCGACTTATTGGGGCAACTAACTTAGTGTTAAATATAAAGCGAATAATTAAACTCTCTTTCAGAGGTGTATTTATCCTTTGCGCATTGCCTTTTGCAATATTGTTTTTTATTTGCCCTTCAAGTCAAAAAAAATCACTTTTTACCGGTTTGTCTCAATTATCAAGCCTTATCCCTGGACGTTTAGGTAGTTACTTTCGTAATTCACTCTATTCTTTAATCATGTCGAAATGCAGTAATAATGGCGTGATTTATTTTGGCACCTTATTCTCACACCCCGACACTGAAATTCATGATGATGTATATATTGGACCTCAATGTAATATTGGCAAGTCCATCATAGGAAAGAATACTCTTATTGCCAGTGGCGTACATATATTAAGTGGTAAAAACCAACATAACTTCTCTGATTTAGACACCCCAATTCAGCAGCAAGGTGGTCACTATCAAAAAATTGTTATTGGTGAAGATTGCTGGATTGGCAATACAGCTGTTGTGATGGCTAATGTCGGGGATAAAGCTATAGTCGCTGCAGGGTCAGTGGTTACAAGCGACGTTCCCAGTTATGCAATTGTTGCGGGAAACCCTGCTAAGGTAATTAAAATACGTACTAATGAGAAAGTTGATACCTAAGCTATCAATTTTCTATTTTGGCAATCCTTTACGTTGTATACTAAAATTGAGAATAATGAAAAGAGATACTAATTTTATCTTATCATATTACTTAAAATTTCAATTGGATATTAGCCCCCCTTAAGGAAAAGTATGAATTCCCTAATCAAGAAAATTTTAATAGTTGTAATGTTTTCACTGATTACAGCTTGTGGCGATGACTCTGATACTGAACAAACCATAGATCCAGTTACAGCAACAACTCCTGGGGCAACTCCTGAGGCAACTCCTGGGGCAACTCCTGGGGCAACTCCTGGGGCAACTCCTGAGGCAACTCCTGAGGCAACTCCTGAGCTAGAAATCATTCCAGAACCAGTTAGTTTTGAAATCATTTTTGATGAAACCAGTTTTGAAGTTCAAGTTGATAAAAGCCTTGTTGTCCCATTTACTTTAATCAAAAATATGGAACACTCTGTTGAAATAGACTTATCGACTCCTCCCTCATTAGGAGAAGTAAAAATTAATGTTAATACCTTTGAATATACTCCTTCCGGAACACTTGGTGAAGACACTTTAACACTCTCAATATCTGATGATGAAAATACTGTTGAGCAAGAAGTTAAGCTTTTAATATCTGATAGATCACCACATTTGGCTTTATCAGACCCTATATATGGTCTCTCCACTGAATTGGAAGATGGTGTTACTGTATGGGGCTATAACCTTGGCGAGCAACAAAATGACTCTACAATTGAATTGTGCGATTTAGTGGGACAATGTCTAGCTATGCCAAGTATAAATAGTTGGAAAAGTACAGGGTCAAACCTGCCAATCACACTAGAAGAGTTAAGTACATCTCAAACAATTCAAGAGGTGAATTTTTCTATTCCTGAAACAGTTCACGGTGAAAAGTACATCCTAATAAAGAATCAGTTTGGCACATCGACTTTACCTTTTACTGTTAGACCTAAAACTTTTGAAGTAGTGTTTGATAAAACCAATTTTGAAGTGCAATTCGACCAAGACATCACTATTCCATTAAATATCACCTTAGACGAAGATCACTCAGTAACAACCTTCTTATCTGTTCTTCCTTCATTAGGTGAAGTCACTATCATTGACAATAAGATCAATTACACTCCTTCAGGGGTACTTGGCAAGGATAGTTTTACCATTTCCATAGCAGATAATAATAAAACAATTGAACAAAAACTTGATTTTTTAGTTTCAGATAGAGCACCACATTTGGCATTTTCAGACCTTATTTCAGGTCCATCTAAAGGATTGGGCGACGAAAAAGGATCTGGGGTGATAGTAACGGTTTGGGGGTTTAAACTTGGTGAAAGTCAAGATAGCTCGACATTAGAGCTATGTGACCTTGATAATGTTTGCTCAGAAGCAGCTCATGTTTATTATTGGAAAAATGCTGATGCTCAGTTACCTAGTGGCCCAGCTAATTTATACGAATCGCATGGCATGCAGGAAATTGCTTTTTCAATTCCAAGTATTAGTAATGGGGTAAAACAAATTAGAGTAACTAATGACTACGGAACATCAACTCTCCCGTTTACAGTACGAGATGGAAACATTTACCACGTAACATCTCAGGGAAGTGATGAAAGTGGCAATGGAACATTTGAAAAACCATGGCTAACTATAGCTAAGGCTGACTCAACGATTAACGCAGGTTCAACCCTTTATGTTCACAATGTTATCACTGGTAACGAAAGCACCGAGCGGGTAGTTTATAATAATCGAATAGAAGCAATGAGTACCTTGGAAGCTCAATTTTCTTACGTTGCATACCCCAATACACGTTCAGAAGTAATTGGTGAACTGGGGTTCTCCGTTTATTCTGGAGCAGCTAATTTAACTGCTGGATTTGTAATATCAAAGTTTTCCATTTTTGCCGCCGAAGCAGATGAAGATCAAAACCATCAGCCAGACCATACTGTTCGAAACCGAAAGAATGCGGCATCATTCGCGATAGAAGGTAGCAGAGATGGTAGAGCGATTAGTAATTTTATTACTGATGCTCACCCTGACGATATTTCAGGAGCTTGTCCGGATGGGCAACAAGCAGCTATAAAAGCTAATTCAATAGGGCCTGATAATGTATCTAATTTTAAAATATTAGGTAATCACATTAAAGACTATGGGTGTAACGGAAGCTCTCGTTTTCAGCATACCACTTATATATCCATTAGAAGCGCTGACAATAATGAACAACTTATAGCTCCTGAAATGGGGTGGAATTTTTTACAAGATAATAAAACCTCTTCGGGCTTACATTATTTTGATGAAAATAACTTAGGAGAAGAGTGTGGTCAATTCACTACACCTGTCAATATTCATGACAATGTGGTGATCAACCAAGCAGGGCCTGCAATAACATTTGGAGCCAATTGCCCTGTAAACTCTGAATTCAATTTCTACAACAATATTGCAATCAACGTTGGGTTGAAAGCCGATTTTGATGGCGTAACAACCAATGGAAGTGCCAATAGTGCAGTAGCTATCACTATAGGTCACGAAAAAGTTACCTCAATATTAAACTTCACTAATAATATTTTTTATAACTGGAATACAGATGATCAACAACGCAATTTAATGTCATGTATTGGATTTAGCACTACTCATAACAATGCATCGGTTAATTGGAGTAGTAATTTATGTTATACAGAAGCCGACCTACATTTCATCCGCAGTAATTATTTAGGTAACGGTATGGAAAGTAAATTTTCGGGGAAAAACAATGGGTGGTATACAGGAATAGTTGGGGCAAAGAATGCAATAGTGCCTCTATGGGACACAAACCCTATCACTTCTAATCCTCTAATAAGTATCGTTGATACAAAGTTAATACTTTCTGAGAATTCTCCTCTAATTAAAGCAAGCGAAAGCCCTTTACTTAGGGATATTTATGGTCAATTAAGAACTTCTTCGACAATTGGTGCGGTAGAGTATCTAGAGAAATGAAGAGTATTAATATATTCAATTTCATCACTTTATGCCATTAGTATTTGATATCAGGTAAATCACCTCCCCTATAGCTTAGCTAAGGGGTTGGTAATTATGACAAAGGTAATACTCGCCTTCAGCTGTTTTTTAGGTATTTAAGATTATATGTGTACCAAGACTTTATATTCTCTTATTCATTAAAGGGTTGTTTTCCTAAAAATTTAATTTTGAAGCCATCAATAACATTCATTTCAAACATGTGCTTTAAATATAATAATTGATGGTGTAATTTATAACCAAATACTTTAAGTGCTGACAATCGAGGCTCTGGATTTATTAATTCATAATTATGAGTTAATAAACTGCTTTTTGCTTGCGCTTCATAAGTTGAAATTTGTTGAGGAGTCATTTGTATTTTCCATTTAGAATGGTTTCCCGACATTGTTTTAGCAATTAACTCATCAACCATTTCACGATGATTTTCAATATCATCACCTAGGAACTCATAAATGCGTCGACATTCTTGTTCCGTTTTTGCTAATAACTCCTCATATTTAATATATAAGAGCTGCCCTTTATCTTTGAGGGATGTTAACAGTATTTGCTGTTCACTATTATTGGCTGCATCCCACTGCTCTGCACATTTATATATGTTATTTGGTCCCCAAGGCTTCTTCAATAAAGATAATGCTACATCACGACCATCCCTCACAATATATAAATACTTAGCGTCAGGATAAAGCCTCATAAGTTGATTAAGCTTTAATAGGTAATGTGGCGTTTTATCCCCCCAAAGACTTTTCCCCTTTTTTTTCATTAACTTAACACATAAAAAATCTATTAAATCTGTATAACTGAACTCTTCCCCTAGAGCTCGCTTAACGTCCTTGGCATTAAATGTTACTCCCCATTGAGAAATTGCTCTTTCTTTACTTATGTCATTTATTAATCGAGTTAAATTACTTAACAGTGTAATATCGCCATAATTATTTAGTTTATTGTGATATTTCAAAATAAACTGAGTTTCAAACGGAGAACCATACTCCGTAGGCCTTAATAAACTGGCCAAGAATGTTGTTCCTGAACGAGGACTACCTAAAATAAATAAATTTTTTTTCATGCTCTACTCTTATAAAAAATGATTCAACTCACATTCATCTATTCTTCTATTCTTCTATTCTTCTAAAATAGATGGAAATAAGTCCCCCGGGCTATTGATATGCCCTATCAAAATATCTTGAAGCCACTCACATATAACACTACGATTAGGGTTTTCTCCCCATGAGCCCAATCTAAACAATAAGTGATAAACAAATAGAATAGGTAACAGTGGTCTCAGTTTAGAATCGCAATTCTGCAAGCAATAAGCTAAATCCTCTGCTAATAATTCGAAAGTTTGTACGTCACGTTGAATATAAAAAGATAGCGCAAGAGAAAAAACATCTTGTAATGGCATTAACGTATCACCAAACTCTTCAAAGTCGATAATATAAGTTCTATCTTCTGCGAAAATTAAGTTGTTAATACAATAGTCACCATGCTGCCAAGTTCCTTTTACTAGATATTCATCAGGTAGTGATACGATTAGCTTCGAGCAGGCAGAAAGAATTGATGGAGTAAACTTCCGACATTTATGACTTTGCTCAAGCTGCTTGGTAAAAGTTGCTTTGATATCAACCGACGCTGTCCATTTAGCAACAGCGCTCACCTTTAGCTCAAACTCTGTTAACGTATCTAACGAACGCTGCTGAATATCCTCCATACTCAAACTACTATTTTTAAGTAACTGAAACCATGGTTTTCCTGGTAAGCCACTTTCAATAAGGTAGTGTTGTTCACTATTAAGTTTTTGCGCTAAAGGCTTAGATACTAAGGAGCCTAATACCTGATGAAGCTCTTGTCGTAGTTCAAAATCACCAAGTTCAGCATGATGAACTACATAATCCGGCACTGTATTCGTTGAAAAAGACAAAAATACTGGGTTACTGGTTGTTATACAGAGCAAATCTTTTTTTGTATTCAATGAAAAACCTGCCAAGAGGGCATTAATCTGCTGGAATTTATCATTATCACCTGAGAGTAAGATAAAACTATCGACTGATGGGTGTATATTTCCGAGGAAAAACAATATTCGCTTTACTATACCTTTAAGCGAACTATCCATTTTTGGTAAGATATTGTCTTGGCAATAACGCTCTGCACTAGCGGATTGATTAAAAACAATAAGCGGGTTATCTAAGCCTGGATATACTGACAATATAGTAGAAACAAAAACACCACGCTTTTCCAGTTCTTTAACTTTCTGCCTTACCGCCCTATTTCTAAAAAATAAGAAGCATAGGCGAGACAAAAACCCCTGAAAGTTACTGCTATTTAATGTGATACCACAAGATGAATCAACCTGAATTTCTCCGGTTGATTCAGCAGAATATGGAATCAATGGAATTGCTAGCTTTTTCCTCAACGTTTCAAATAACATTACAACTTAATTCTCTTTACTTTCTAAAATGTGATAGAAATAATTTTCTATGTTCAGGTTCAATATGGACAGAAAAGCTATATATGAAAAAGACTATCAATACAGCAAAACTAAAGCCAAATAACTCAGTGTAACTATTCACTTGAACATCTAAGTACGATAGCCCTAAATAGAATAGAAGCACACTCAAAACTGGATAAAAACACGACGAGAGTAAATATTTTGGCAAGTAAATATTTAACTCTTTACAGGTATAGTAAGGCACAGCAACAATATTTATAATAAGTAACGGAATAGTCGTCCCCAAAGCAACCCCAACAATTCCCCAGGTCGGTCCTAAATACAAACTTAGCCCTAAGTTGGCGAAGGCTTCAATACTTAACAATATCGCCAATATTTTATGCTTGCTCATCCCTTTTAATATGCCGTGAGCAATTAGCTGGGCTAAGAAGAAAAAATAGCCCACCAACAACACTCGTAATACTTGTCCTGAAGGTTCTTTATATTGCTGCCCCATCCAAAGGCCAATAAAATCGGGGCCAACAAAATATAAGACTAAAAATACAGGCGTGCAAAGCAACATGGCATATTTGGTACCTACTTGATAAATATTTGCATTATTCTCATTTTTACCTAACGCGTCTTGCGCACTAATTACGGGTAACAAAACGGCTATTATGGCCCAGATAAAGTGCTCCAAATACTGCATCAACATAGTTGGTATAGCGTAAAAAGTAACCTGGCTGACATCTAAAACTGCACCAATAACGACAGAGTCGGTATAAAAGATTATTTTCATCGCAACAGAAATGATAAAACCATAAATGCTGTAATTATAAAGCTGCTTAAAGCTCTCTTTATTGATGTCTTCAATTGAGAAATGTAAGTATGAAGCGAACTTCTGTATGGTAAAATACTGGAGAGTAAATTTAGTAGAGTTAACAACAAGCTGCAAAATTGCAATGGCAAGCAATGAATGCCCTTGCATCAACAAAATAACAATGATTATATTTTTAATAATATTTAAAGAAATTGCGATAATGTTAACTTCAACAAATCGCCCCACAGCTTTTAGAGATCCTAAAAAAACACTAAAAATTAAGTTAAGCGCTAAATCAAAACCTACAATTAAAAAGACAAAATACAAATAACTCTGATCGAACTGGGTTATTTCAAATATATTTTTAAAATATATGGCAAAAATGGCACAAAAGACAACGACTATCGCAGCTAATATAGCGAAAAAAGCAAATGATGTGCTGAATATCCTATTAGCACTCTTGTAATCTTTTAACGCCTTATGTTTTGATATAAATCTAACTATTGCACCATTAACACCAAAGTCTAGAATGGTAAAATAGCTCGTTAATGAAACAATTAGCACCCAAATACCATAGACTTCATTGCCTAACTTATTCACTAATATTGGGCTAACAATAAAAGCCACCACAACACTTATAAACAAGTTACTCCAGTTGGAGAATATACTAAGTAATATTTTATTTTTTTGCATGGCTTGTCATTTCATTAATAGCATTTTGATAAACCTTACGATAACTAGTAGCCGTTTTGACTGGACTAAGGTTTGTCTCTGCATATTGAGCAGCATTCTTACCTAAAGTTTCTCTTAAACTACTATCGTCCGTAGCCAATAACATTTGTTCAGCTAAACTAGCAACATCATTACCCTCAGCTAACAATCCTGTTTCCCGATGAGATATCATATCAGGGATACCGCCTACTTTAGTTGAGATAATACATTTACCTAAGCTCATAGCCTCTAAAATAACTCTAGGTCTCGCCTCAGACAATGAGGGTAAAATAAAAATATCACTTTGATTAATAAGACTAACCGCATCAGTACGGTGATTAATTAAGTGCACCCTATTTTTGCACTCTAACTTATCCAACATAGATTTAATTTCCTGCGGAAAACCAGGTACTTTCCAATCACCACCAACGAGATACAAATGTACATCGTTCGACATTTCCTGAAATGCCTTAACCAATATGTGCAACCCTTTTCGCTCAGAGATTTGCCCTACATATAAGATGTTGATCTGCTTCTCTGTAGCTGAAAACACGTCAGAATGCTTAACTCTATCTCTGGCAATACGGTCAATATCAACTAAGTCACCGACCACATTAACTTTAGATTTCAAAGGAGATTCAAGTTGGTGTGATGCTTGTTCATGACAATTAGCTACATACTGACTCACCCACTTAACAGATTTATTTTCTATGGAGTATTCCCCTCCTGCACGAGCGACAATAGGTAAGTTGAATAACCTAGATGCAAAAGCCAATGACGGTCCCCACGAAATATAATTAATATGTATCACATCAATTTGGTAGCGTTTGAGCTGGAATAACCAATACAACATACTGAAGAAGTAAATAGGTAATGCAGATCGAGAAAATGGAATGTTACGACCAGATATTATCTTCAACCCTTTTGCTTTAAAAATTGGGTAATGAGCCTTATCAATATTTCCGGTAACAAAAAAATTAGTGTCATTATTTTGACTATAATGAGCTAAGTCTAACATATCGTTACTTGCACCCACTTTTGGATCAAAGTCTCCGATATCAATTAAAACATTCATATTATCTTCCATTTACTCCGTTGTAGATTTTCATATAGCTCTCACCCATCATTTTATGAGTAAAAACATCTTGAAAACGTTGATAACTATTTTCTCCAAATTTATCACGCAAACCTTTATCTTTAACCAGTTCTAACATGCTATCAGCGAATCGCTGCAACTCATTATTCGGCGTAACAAAGCCATTATAATTGTTTTCTATCACCTCAGGATTTCCACCCGCATTTGTTACCACACAAGGCTTTCCTAAAGACATGGCTTCAAGTAAAGTCATTGAAGTACCTTCACTTAGTGAAGGCAGGAGGAAAACATCCATTAACCCCATGTAGTTAACTGGCTCAGTTATATAGCCAGTAAAGATTATCGACTTAATTAAGTCTAACTCTGTCGCTAATTGCTCTAATACTTCACGTTCCTCACCATCACCAACGATAATAAGTTTACTGCTAGGCGCTTGAGTTTGTACTTGATGAAATGCCTTTATCAGTAGACATTGGTTTTTAATGGGATCTAAACGAGCCACGGTGCCAAAAACAACGGAATCATGCTCAATATTGTACTGTAGACGTAATTCAGATATTAAGTTGCTTTCTGGTTTAAGTGGAGCGATACCATTATAAACAATATCGATACTCTTGGCGTTTAAATACTCAAACTCGACTAAAGCCTGCTTTGTGGCTTCTGAAATAGCGGTGATTTTATTAGTAAAGAGAGATAATAGAGGGTTAATAAACCTACGCTTCACACTACCTGAGTCAGGATAAAAACGACCGTGCTCAGTAAAGACGACTTTCACTTTTAAGAACAGGCTTGCAAATACACCATATACCCAAGGAGTGTATTGATGACAATGTATTACATCAATATTATGTTGTTTAATATATTTTCGAATCTCTCCAATAAGTGCCCGATCAAAACCACTTTTACGCTGAAGAGTATCAACTTTAATACCACGATTTATTAATAGCTCACCGAAAGGGCCAACCGGTTGTTCAATACAAAGTATTGAGCTATTAAACTGTCTTATATCTGTTGCTTCAATTAAGTTTTTTATAACTTGCTCAGTACCACCAATCCGCATATCAAATGTAATGTGTAGTATATTAGCTATCTTGTTCACCAACTTCTCCTTTAACGACTTCGTCAACTTCTCTATCGACTAGGTTTAAATTTATTACATTTATTAACAGTAAAAAATACAGCATTTCTGTAATCATCAAGTTAAGGAAAATCGCGCAGATAAAAAAGCCAACAGCTGAGATAAATAAGCCATTACTCACATTTATATTAAAATCATTTTTACTCTTTATTCGGATGTACTTAGAGTTTTTATAAAAATTCACAAAAAACCATAAATAAATAAGTCCCGCAACAACGCCTGCCTGTGAAGTAAATTGGATTAAGGTATTATGGGCTACCTGTACTCGTCCTTCTATATAGGTCAACCCTGCTGTTTGATAATGCTCAATTCCAACCCCTAAAATAGGGTAATCTTTTATCATTTCCCAACCCGCAGACCAAGTGACCAGTCTTGGATTCAACGGTTTTTCTCTTCCATCCGTTTGAGCCACTTCAACTGTATTAGTAGAACGCTCGTATATGGCTCCACCGTAATTTACAATAGCAAATATAAGACCAACCATAACGATATAGCCAAATGTCTTTGAATGACTTCTAAAGGCAAGAAGTAATGTAATGATTAACAAAGAAATCATTGCTCCTCTAGAACCAATTAAAAATAATGCATGCCATGCAATGGGTATGCATGCAAGTAAGGATAATTTGGCAACTTTATTTTTTATTGACGAAGCAATAAAGTACATAAATGGGATTGAGACAATAAACAATAATGAAAATACATTTTCATCGCGATATAAACCAGGACCTTTGAGCCTACCATTACTTGTAAATTTCCACATCTCTCCAGTGAAATATACTTTGTTTGACCAAAAAGCATACATAATACCGGTAAACAATAAGACACCAATAACGTACATCAGTTTTCGGTTGTCGTTAATTAATAGTACCGAAATGCAATAGAATAAGATGGTTTTATTAAATATAGTTAACGCTTCTCCTGGTGGGATTGTTTGGCCGACATATAGCCCATAAAATGGTGACATAAAATGAGATATATTAACGATAAGACACAAAAGGAATAGTGCCTTGGTTTGTTTGTTATTGAGTAAACTAAAATCTATCTTTTTTTGTATAATCGCAATTAAAATACCGAGGATAGTAGCAACGGCAACAAACATTGAAATTCGGCTATCTTGAAAAATCCAAGGCCAAAAACTTTTAGGTGAATATATGCCTAAAATATAATAAGCAATAACCCCCACCCATGGATGCATAATGGACGTAATACATGTTATTAAGGTTATAAGTAATAGTAAATATTCCATTAAACTTTATTCGTTTCCATGTAATGATCCCACCACATTTGAAACATCAGCATGCTCCAAAGTACGGTAGCATTGTCTTTACTTTCTGCTTTGTGTTCATGCCACAGCTCAGTTATTTGTTCTTTCTTGAAAAAGTCACAAAGACCATGCTCTCTATTTAATAATCGCTCTTCTGTTATTGATTTCAGTTCATTACGTAGCCAAGAAGCCAGTGGTACCGAAAAGCCCATTTTTTTACGATATAAAATGTCGTCAGTTAAGTAATCTTTAAAGGCTTCCTTGAGTAAGTATTTCTTCTCTGGTTTGCTTTTATTGGTATTAAACTTCAATTCTGACGGGATAGTGCAAGCAAACTCCATTAACTTATAATCAAGAATAGGAGCACGAACCTCTAGTGAGTTAGCCATGCTCATGCGATCAACTTTTACTAAAATATCACCCGGTAAATAGGTTTTCATATCGGTATACAAAATACGCGATAAATGATCTTTACCATCACATTGATTATAAAAGTCTGTCGTTAGTTTTGAAGGGTGATAATCGCCAAGTTCAACTTTAGTTTTATCATTTATCAGGGTTTGCCAAGTAGCATCTTTAATAAATGAATTAGAGATATAAAATCCCATAGCAGGCTCAACACTTAAACTGGTTAATAAAGAGCTGGCTCGTTGGCAGACATTAATATTTATTGAACGAGCTACATTTGCCAGAGTAGGGAAAACTTTTGTTCTTATCCAAGCAGGGATTTTATTGCGTAAGTTGTTTTCCATATGATCGGCTGAATATTTTTCGTAGCCAGCAAAAACTTCATCACCACCATCTCCGGCAATTGCCACAGTCACTTTTTGTCTGGCAAGCTGTGAAACAAAGTAAGTAGGTACTAAAGAAGGATCGGCAAAGGGTTCATCAAAAAATGAAACAATGTGCTCAAGATTATCTTCAACGTTATCTTGTACAATTAGCTTATAGTGTTCAGTGCTGTATTGTTCAGCTACCATGGCAGCATATTTGGTTTCATCAAACTTTTCTTCATCAAAACCAATCGAACAGGTTGTAATTGCTTCGCCATTTGTTTTCTCGGCTTGTTTTGCCATTAATGCCACAACACCACTAGAGTCAACACCGCCACTAAGGAACGCGCCTAAGGGCACATCTGAAACCATTCTTTTGGCGGTACAATCCCCTGCTAATTGTTGCAACTCTTTAATGAGTTCAGGCTCTGAATGTTTAGTTTGCTTAGCAAAGGAAATATCCCAGTATTGTTGCTTGTTCAAACCTTGTTCGTTTACTAATAAATAATGACCCGGTTCAAGCTTATGAATACCTTGAAAAATAGTTTTAGGATCTGGGATATATTGGTAGGCAAAAAAATCATGCACGGCATCTAAGCGAATATCTTTAGGTATAGATGGCAGCGCCAGCATGGCTTTAAGCTCTGAAGCAAACACAAGGTCGTTATTAAAAAAGCTGTAATACAGTGGTTTTTTGCCAATTCGGTCGCGCGCAATAAATAACTCTTGCTTGATATTGTCCCAAATAGCAAAAGCAAACATGCCATTGATTTTATCTAATAATTTAATACCCATTGATTGATATAAGGCTAATATAACTTCGGTATCAGTATTCGTTTTAAACTCAAAGCCTTCTTCTATAAGCTCTTCACGTAATTCTAAAAAGTTATAAATTTCACCATTAAACGAGATTATAATTTGTTCATCTGCTGACTTCATCGGCTGAACACCGGCTTCAGATAAGTCAATAATAGCCAAACGGCGATGACACAAACCTATTTTATCTGTTAAATATTCACTACCTGCGTCAGGTCCTCTGTGAAAAATACGCTCTCCCATTGCTTTTAGCGATTCAATAGAACCTTGCTGCTGATGAAATTGCGTAAAACCTGCTATACCGCACATGACGATTATTTCCTTATTAAGCTGTATTTATTATTTTAAGCTATTATTCTGCTTGTTATAAGCTGATGTAACGTCTTAATTTTGGACCAATAGTATTTGCTACCGCTAATGGTAGTTTCTTCCAAATACTCTCTACCAAAGACTTTAATGAGCTAGTTGATTGCACAACATCTGCTTGTGAATTATCATGAATCGTATCATCACGCCACTCTAACAAGGTAGGTTTAGCGCCCCATTGTTGTTTAAAGCGAAAGGTGCCTTCATTATATGTTGAGCGACCAAAATCAAACTCTGAACAGCCATTATCAGTTACAAACTTCAATAACGCCCAATACAACATCATATTCGGCGATAAGCGGTTATACTCAGCTCGAGTAGACGCCCATGGAATACACGCTTTATCATTGGTAAACAGTACTATTCCGGCTCCAACTGCTACACCATCTAACTTAACAACTGCGATAATGCACTGCTCTTTATATTGTTCACAGATAGACTCAATCCATTTTTTGCTGTGCACTGGTGAGCCCAGCCTGAGCATGTTCTCACTAAAAACTGCGTAGAAGTCATCAACAAATTGCTGAGTTGTTCCTAGTTCATAGCTCAAATCGTTTTTTTCAGCTTTACGTATTTGGCTACGCAGCTTCGATTTAAAGCCTGAAAACAGCTCTTCACTTGTTGCAGGTAAAGGTAAAAGCATACTCACCTTTCGCCCTTCAAACTGAGCTTCTTCGTTATTTTCAGCTCGCTCACGGTATTCAATTGATTTAGAGCTTAACTGCCCTTTTAGTTCAGCTGCTTTTTGCTCTAACTCAGCTTGTATTTCGTTATTATCCGCTAAGCATCCGCCAACATCACAAAAAGGCAGTGAACATAATGAGCTGCCTTTAAGTGGGATACGAATATTCACTAAAGGAAGAACACCAACGACTTTCGATTCTTGTTTTGCAACTAAATAATAAACTTCATGTGCATAAGCAGTCTCAATTGCCGCTAACCAGGCAAAAAGATGATAAGGGCTATGACCTTTATGCTTTTGTACGTATTGGTCCCACAAGGTAGAGTCTGAGGCACTTATCGTTGTAATAACTAGCTGAGAATTTGTCACTATTGAACACCTTGCTTCTGAGTTAATATTTCTTTAGCTTCGCTAATAGTACAAAATGTTACGTTGGCATGTTCCTGTAAATAACCCACAGTCTTTTTCATATTTTCCAGTATCTGCTCTCGCGTAAAAGGGTGATTGTTATAAGGTAAATCGATTAAGCTAGAGCTATGCAAATTCATATGAATCACTGGGGCTTTTCGTTTCAATAACACCTTAATTAAGGTTTTCATATCTGCAGCTGATGACAATTCTGGACTCAAATATATTTTTCTTAGTAGTTTCAACTGCCAAATAATCCCTGGTACCCGTAAAAAAGATAAAGCCCGAGTAGTAGACAATCTATAAATTTTTTCACATAGAGCAAACTGTGTATGGTTAAAACCCGCAGAGACAGGAATCTCGTATATAGACGATTGCAGTCCATTTAACTGAGTTGACTGAGCCTTTAACGGGTCTGATAAATCCGGCCAATAGGGCTCTACTGGCGCCCCGTCGCAATTAAAGTATTTATTGCGATAAAACGGATAAACACTAGAGTCGACTCTAATACCATGTTTGATTAATAGCTCCATAACCTCAGAGTTAATACCCCAACGGCCAGTTCTAAAGGAACAAATATCCTGTTCAAATGAGGCTCTTAATTTATCCAGTAAATTGACCAACTTTTGCTCAACCAAATTTACCGGTAAATTTACCACATGCGAAGCAAACTCATCATTGCCAGATTTTATTGGTGGATTACACCAAGGGTGAAGGTGAGCACCTATTTCACATTGACCTGCTTGATCAATAGACTTTAATACTTCTACGCTTTGTGGGTTGTTTACAACAGGTTAATCTGCAAAGTAAGTGGGGCGAATTCCTATACTGTTACACTCATGCTGAAAACCCTCAATCGCTTGAACATTTTCAACTTGTAAATTGTGCTGAGGAAATTCAGTAGTCCAATCCCATTCTTCTTCCGTGTCAACCGACAATACAAACAAAACTGATGGCTTATTTTGCATTGTCATCAGCTTTAACCTTTCACTAAGTCTTGAAAAAGAGTGGTATATTCATCAGCCATTCTTTTGCCAGAGTAGTTAGTATTTACAAACTCATAAGCTGCATTTGATAATTTATCTGCTTTATCTTGATTAAAAAGTAACTCTTCCCAATATTTCGATAAAACTTCTTTTTCACCAAAAGGCGCTAACAAGCCTGTTTTTTCATGCTCAATTAACTGATCTATTCCAGCAATATCATATGCAGCAACAGGAATCCCCATTGCTGTAGCTTCCATTAAACAACGAGGGATCCCCTCTAAACTCGATGTCATGACAAATAAATCAAAGCTTTGTAAAAGCTCTAAACGGTCATCTCTAAATCCTAAGAACTCAATACGAGCTTTATGAGAAAGCGATTTTGTGTACTCTTCAAGCTCAGCCCTAGATTCACCATCACCAAGTAAGCTCAAAGTAATATTAGGGTATTTACCTGCCAATGATTCAAAGATATCGAGAATATCTTTTATATTCTTTCGGCTAATCATCTGACCAACAAAACCAATTCGTTTATTATCTCCAACCGACTTAAAATGATTTTCTCTTATTTTTTGTTCTTCTACTTCAGATAAGTCAACACCATTTTGTACATAGACTAAGCGCTCTTCTTTTACGCCGAACCCCCGAACATCCTCACAAAGCGCTTTTGAGAGTGGTGCCACAATATCTGCAAATCGAAATGATTGACACCCTAACCAAATAAAGAGTCTT
>Ga0105348_1000266_pt1 | contig 39178 bp, 36 predicted proteins | sample EN8Hudsemesocosm_2_FD_83504 | JGI IMG/M metagenome (GOLD analysis project Ga0105348, IMG submission 83504) | Methane-oxidizing microbial communities from mesocosms in the Hudson Canyon - EN8C Hudson Canyon | ecosystem: Environmental > Aquatic > Marine > Cold seeps | place: Hudson Canyon... | reverse complement strand
TTATCTCAGTCGTTGCTTCATTCTTGGTTGAACTTTTTGTTTTGTTCTCTCTCGCCCCTGATTCGACGGCTAGCTGCTCAATGGTTATAGAATCTACCACGACATTTTTAATCTTGCCGGATGCCAGTCCCCAAGGTGAAAAGGTGACATGAATGTTACTTGAGGTTATTTGGCTATTTTCCTGAGGGAGGAAAAAATTAACATCGGTAATATGAAGTTCATGCCAAGTTAATTGGCTAATACTGGCATGGCCTTGATCTAGATTGGCTTGTTCCATAACCCAAGGCAGCAGGGCGTTTATTCCCTGCTTGGCAAGTGAAGGCAGATATACAATACATCCAGCTAATATAATGACACTGATAAACAGTGCTTTAAGCCATGATTTCATGCTCTGCCTAGCTCCTTGCTTCAGTTTTCACTCGAGTTTTTATTTAGACGTTTTGATCGTCTTAACGCCATCTTGAGTCGCTAGCAGTAACGTATCAGCTGGGCGAATGGCGAATAAGCCGTTCGTCACAACCCCTGTTAGCTGATTGACGTTGGCTTCTAATAACTTAGGTGCAACATTAGAGTCCGCAGCCATAGAGAAGTGGTGCACATCTAAAATGACATTGCCGTTATCGGTAGTGAAGCCATGGCGCAATACTGGGTCACCACCGAGCTTAACCATTTCACGCGCAACAAAACTACGTGCCATTGGAATCACTTCAACAGGCAGTGGGAATGTCCCCATGTTATCAACCAACTTGCTTTCGTCTGCGACACAGACAAATTCTTTGGCCACGGCCGCCACGATTTTTTCGCGGGTTAAAGCGCCACCGCCACCCTTGATCATTTCTAATTGCTGATTAATCTCATCAGCACCATCAACATAAAACTCAAGCTCAGCCACTGAATTGAGATCGTAAACTGGAATGCCATGGCCTTTTAGACGCTCGGCGGTCGCTTCTGAGCTGGCAACAGCACCATCAAAAAAGTGCTTAAATTCAGCAAGAGCATCAATAAAGCAGTTCGCGGTTGAACCTGTACCAACACCGATAATCGAATCGAGCTCTAAATGTGGCTTGATATAGTCTGCAGCGGCTTGGCCGACAGCGGCTTTTAGTTGGTCAGACGTTAGGGTATTCGCAGATGATGACATGGCTAGGCTCTAAAAATGGGAGTGCAAAATTAAATAAGGTCACGGCAAGCATTATAAATCCTTATTCGCTACAATGCTTGTTTTCATACACTAAAAAAGTATAGATCATGACTGCCCGTGCTTCCGCTAACCCAAGTTCTAAGTTGTTAGACCAATATATCAAGAAGATCCTGTCTGCTAACGTTTATGACGTTGCGATTGAGTCTCCTCTGCATATTGCTCCATTTCTTTCAGAGCGAATGGGGAATAACATTTGGGTAAAGCGAGAAGACAAGCAGCCGGTATACTCTTTTAAGATTCGTGGTGCCTATAACAAGGTCGTTCAGCTGACAGATGCCGAGAAAGCAGCAGGTGTGGTTGCGGCTTCAGCAGGTAACCACGCCCAAGGTTTGGCATTAGCATCGAAAGAGCTGGGTATTAAAGCGACCATCGTCATGCCTCGTACGACGCCTGATATTAAGGTTAAGTCTTGCAAAGCCCGTGGCGCGAAAGTGATATTGCACGGTGATACTTTTGATGAAGCCTTTGCTTATTCGCAAAAACTGGTTGAAGAAAAGGGCTATACCTATATCCACCCTTACGACGACCCTGAAGTGATTGCTGGCCAAGGCACCATTGGGATGGAAATCTTACGCCAGCTGAATGATCCTATCGATGCTATTTTTGTTCCTGTCGGTGGTGGTGGCATCATCGCCGGTATTGCGGCTTACGTTAAGTTCTTGCGCCCGGATATTAAGATCATTGGGGTGGAGTCAACAGAGTCTGCTTGTTTGCATGCAGCATTAGCGGCGGGTCGTCGAGTAACCTTACCTCACGTTGGCATTTTTGCTGATGGTGTCGCGGTTGCACAAATTGGTAAGAATACCTGGGAAATTGCTCGTCACTATGTAGATGAAGTGATTACTTGCTCACCTGATGAGCTCTGCGCTGCAATCAAAGATATCTTTGATGATACTCGTGCTGTGTGTGAACCAGCCGGTGCTTTAGGCGTGGCAGGGATGAAGAAGTACGTTGAACGCGAAGGCATTCAAGGGGCTAATCTAGTTTCGATCTTGAGTGGTGCTAACGTGAACTTCGATCGCTTACGTTATATTTCAGAAGTAGCAGAAATCGGTGAAGGACGCGAAGCGATTCTTGCCGTTACGATTCCTGAGCGTGCGGGTAGCTTCCAGCAGTTCTGTAGTCTATTAGGCAAGCGCCCAATTACTGAATTTAATTACCGTTATCGTGATGATAACTCTGCACAGATTTATGTCGGTGTAAAAGTGGGTGCTGAGAAAGATGCTCGGCAGCAGCTATTAACGGAACTGGATGCAAACGAATATCCAGTGCTGGATTTAACCGAAGACGAAATTTCAAAATACCACATTCGCCATATGGTCGGTGGTCATGCACCAGATTCTGTAAACGATGAGTTGTTGTATCGTTTTGAATTTCCAGAGCGTCCAGGGGCGTTATTGCAGTTTTTAAAATCTTTGGGTAAGAAATTTAATATTTCGCTTTTCCATTACCGTAATCATGGTGCAGCAAACGGTCGTGTTCTTGTCGGATTGCAAGTGCCGAAAGATACAGACCAGCATAAAGAAGTTGAGATGTACTTAACCGAACTGGGTTATACCTATTGGAATGAAACTGATAATCCTGCCTATCAGTTGTTTTTACGTTAAACATAAAAAAGGCCAGTTAATATTAACTGGCCTTTTTTCTTACTAAGCTATTAAAGCTAAATCATTAAGACTTAGTGATTTTCTTATAACTATTTTTTAGTTTCTCAGTACATGCTTTCTTTGCATCATCATCCGACATCGTTTTCTTATATTCTGCTAGGCAAGATGTATATAAAGGCTTAGCTTCGTTCAATAGATCTTTATTCATTAAATCTTTTGGAATGCTTTGGCTAGCACACGCGGCTAGGGTAAGTGCTGCTATTAGAGTTGTAATGGTTTTTAACACGATGACGGCCTTTGGAGTGGATTCAATGGAGGCTATGATAAGTTCAAAGGTCGAATGAAGATAGTTTATTGGTGATTATAAACTGTGATTTTATGACTTTTTACATTTAAATAGAATTTATAAATTTTGACTGATTATGCGATCTCGCCCTGATTTTTTTGCTTGATAAAGCAGTTCGTCTGCAGAAGTAATTAAGGCCTGTTCTTCAGATTTTCCATCGGGGTGGAACGTTACGAGGCCAATACTGGCAGTAATAGCAACTTTAGTATCGTTTGGAGAAGGAATTTCTAGTTGATGAATAGCATCCAATGCTCTCTCAATGATAGAAAAAGCATCCTCTAATTCGGTATCCCCTAAAATTATTGCAAACTCTTCTCCGCCATAGCGCGCGCACATGTCGCCTGGGCGTCGGGCAAATTCTTTTAGAGATTCTGCAATTTTAATTAAGCATAGATCGCCAAACTGATGGCCAAAATTATCATTAAGTTGTTTAAAATAATCGATATCAATGATTGCTAGCGTAATAGGCATTTTAAGACGAGTGCAGCGTAACCATTCGGAGTGTAAAAATTCATCGAAGCTTCGTCTATTATGAATGTTGGTTAATCCATCCATTCGAGACAGCTGCTCAACTTTCTCCTCCGCAATTTTTCTTTCTGTAATATTATTATGAGAAATAACGTAATAGTGGTTATTAGCCACTTTTACAGGACTGACTCTCATCATGAACCAGCGTTTCTCTGCTGGGCTATGGCAAGGATATTCTAAATAAAAATTTTCTTGAATTTTATTAATGACTAAGCGGATACCTTGGGCAGCATGCTCACCAAACGTATCCCCTTTTTTGGCGGAGCGATCACATTGCTCTAAATAGTTGATTTTAAGCCAGTCAGGTTCGCTGGTATTAGCATTCGCACAGGAAAAGTCTTGCCAGCTCTGATTGACGTACTGAATCAGCCCTGTTTGATCAATGACGACAATATTTTCAGGTAGGGCATTTAATATAGAGGACAGTAGTGTGTTGTTTAGATGCACAAAGTCAGTCTCAGCAACGGGAAATGGATACGTACTTGTTGAGTTTAGACTAAGGATGCCTAGGTGCAATCTAGCGTGATGCTTGGGGTATGTGGACGTTTGTGGCTATATACGCCATTTGGGAGGAGTTTATAGCTATATTAGATAAAGTTTGACGATTCTTTACTTCTTAATGACGTATCTTAAGCAACAAAAGACTATATTGTTTGTCTACTCCTATACAACACGCTATTAAGCGTTAATAAAAATAATAAAGGTTAGGTAATGAAACAGTTAATGATCGCATTTATGCTTTCTATTGGTATCAGTTCAGTTGTTATGTCTTTTGGTGATCATGGCCAGCAACTAGATTGGGATCAATTAAACCTCAGTGCTCTGCAAGAGCAGCAAGTAAAAGCTATTCGCAGTACTTATCGAGATGATTTTCAGCGTTTACGCAAGTATGAAATTGATAAGTCGGATAAAAAAAATCAAATGTTAAAGCTGCGCCAGAAGATGGTGGCAGATTTACAGGCATTGTTATCGGTTGATCAGCAGCAGCAAGCTAGTGCAATGATGATTACTCAGATGGAGAAGCGTATTAATAAGCGCTTAGATCGTTTGGCGGATAAGTTAGCAATGACTACAGACCAGAAAGAGAGCGTTAGACTTTTGGTGAGTGAAAATCTAAAGAAATACCATAATGAGGTATTGCTAGGCAGTACGTTTGAGATCAATCAGCGTCAGTACATGCATGAACAGGTTGATCAGCTTATGCCTAATATCTTGTCATCTGATCAACTTGCTCAATGGCAAAAGATTCAAGATAAGCGAATAAATCACCTAGCGTCATAATATTGATATGGGGCGTTGATTAATCACGCCCGTTACAGCGTATTTCTCGGGCGTTCTCTTTGTTGCGTTCACTTCTTCTTAAAAGCACGTACATGGCTCCAGCGCCGCCATCTTTTGGCTGAGCCGTATGATAAGCCAGAACATCCGCCAGTTGTGGTAACCAGTGGATAAGATGGCTTTTTAGCAGGGCAGGATCTTCATTATTACGATCCCCTTTCCCTGGCATAATAATCACCGTGCGCAAATCATATTTAACACAATCATTGATGAAGCTAAATACTACGTCTCGAGCTTTATCTATGGTCATTCTATGAAGGTCTAAGCGGGCATCAATTGGGTTTTTCCCCTGACTTAAGCGGCGATAAACATTATCTTGAATACCGTGGCATCGATAGCCTAATTCAGCATGAGGCTGAATACGCTCAATCTCGTAATGCTGTAGGTGATTTGAATCGGTGCTGATTTGTTCTTGGGTAGCCGATTGCTGACGCAGTTTCTGTGCTTCGGTCGCTTGGTGCGGCTGGGTCAAATCGACCTTTTTGGCCTGCTTAATTTTTTCAACTCCCTGCATTTCCTGCAGAAAGAAGTCATCGTTATCAGTCATAGTTTATCAATGTAAAATTAATAGGATGGGAGTCAATAGCCAGTCTAACCGCTACTTTCGCATTGTAATGGATTGCCAAATAGATAAAAACGAGTTTGTGTTGATAGTAAGGTATTTATTCTGACTAGAGTGCCATTGCTTGGTTGAGCGCTAATACAATCGCAGGTGCATGATCTATTAAATCGCCAGTTGTGTAAGTCCTATTAGAATCCCATAGCGAGCGCCTTTACCGATAACCACTAACAGTATGAATAGGCTGAATCGTGTTCTTGCGAGTCCTGCAACTAAAGTAATTGGGTCGCCAATTACTGGTAGCCAAGCAAAGAGCAAGCTCCAGCTGCCATAGCGGTTATAAGCTTTTTGAGCATGCGCCCAAGATTTAGAAGTATTGTATTTCTTACTAATATAATCGCTCGACCAAAAACCTAAAGCATAGTTAATACAGCTGCCTAAAGTATTGCCGACTGTCGCGACCAGCCACAAAGCAATCGCATTATGGCCTTGGCTGAGCAGGCTCAGAAGTACAACCTCTGAGCCCATCGGAAACAATGTTGAAGCAATGAGAGCACTCATGAAGAGTGCAAAAAACTCCATTGCTAGCGTCTATGTGTGCTTGGCATATTAATACGCTTAGAAGCTATAAACTAAAGTGACACCGACTAATGAGTCTGTATTCTTGGTTCCTTCAGGCACTGTATCGGTATGCTTTACTTGGTAATTTATTTTCATCGCTAAGGCGCCAATTAAGGTGCTTTGCAAGCCCATGTCAGACTTATACACAGTATTCGAATCGCCGCTTTCAATGGTAATGACTTCAGTAAATTTCGCACTTTCACTGATATTTACTAATAAATTGATTCCTAGACGACCGATAGCCTCTTCTTCAACTTTCTCACCTTTTTCATTGCGCTGTTCTAATGCATTGCGGCGGTAACCAGGACCGACTTCGATATCAAGCTCTCCTTGCTCTGCATGCCAAGCACGATAACCATAACCAAGCGATAAGGTGCTCTGGTATTGATACCCACTGAAACGGTCATCTTCGTAAGATAATAACGACGTAAAATAATCAAACTCACCTAGAGAATAATCAAGCTTGAATTCAGACAGGTATTTTTCTTTTGATGGATCGCCACTTTCTTCACTGGTTAGAGCTTCGAGCTTGAAGGCTGTTTTAAGAGGCTGAAGATCACGAACGATATTGAACTTACCATTAAAGCTTTGAGTATCACTATTACCACTGGTTTGAATAAATCCTAGCTCAGTATTACCGGTCCAAGTAGCAGCAGACGGAGCTTCTTCATCGGCAGCATGGCTAATGTTAGATAAGGCTAATAGACTGCCAAGTAGGCTGATTGGTAGTAAGGTATTTTTCATGATTAATTCCGCGGCTATGAGACTTAAAAGCGATTTATTAAATTATTCAATTAGATTAATCATTTGTCTGAGCGACTACAAGCCTGTTATAGGGCTTTTTACAGCATTTTACTTGAGAAAATAGCAGGCAAACAGAATGGAACAATGTGTTCGAACAGATTGTTTTTTGATCTGTTAATATTGAGCGACTGTATTAATGATGTTTATGAGTAAAGTGGTGAATCCTTGAGAGACGAGATAGTTTCAGCTCCCGTAAGTCGTGTTTTATACAAGTTAACCTTACCGATGGTTATTGGCATTGTCGCGGTCTTCTTTTTTAATTTAGTTGATACGTTTTTCATCGGGCTATTAGGAACAACGAGTTTAGCTGCGGTGAGTTTTACGATGCCGATTGCGATGGTGGTGATGAATCTCGCTATTGGTTTAGGCATAGCGTCATCTGCTTTAATTGCTAGGGCGGTGGGAGGAAATGAGCATAGCGTGGCTCAGCGTTATGTCTCTGCCAGTTTGCTATTAACCGCAGCGATTGCGACCGTGATGATTGCCATGGGCTGGCATTTTAATGATGACTTGTTTTTGTTATTGGGCGCTACGCCAGAGCTATTACCTGAAATTTGGCAATTCATGAAATATTGGTGGCCAGGTGCTTGGATGATGATGTTGATGATTGTCATTAACAGCAGTATGCGAGCGGTAGGTAATACCAAGTTGCCCAGCATGATGATGTTAGGGTCAGCGGTTTTGAATGCGATATTGGATCCCATTCTGATTTTTGGCCTAGGTCCTATTGAAGGTATGGGGATTGCGGGCGCGGCATTAGCGAGCACGTTATGCTGGGCCATTGTCGTAGTGGTGATGATCTATTCATTAGCCAAAATCGATTTATTGCATTGGGCTGACATGACACTTAAAGAGCTGGTGGCAATATGGCAAAGACTGATGATTGTAGGTATTCCTGCAATGATCACTAACGTTCTGGTACCAGTTGCCAGCGGTATTTTATTGGTGATGGTCGCGCCGATGGGAGAGCAAGCGGTTGCTGCGTTTGGTGTTGGCGCAAGAATAGAGCCTTTTGCCATTGTTGTCGTATTGGCGTTAACCTCGACCCTACCGGTATTTGTGGGTCAGAATTTTGCTGCGGGACAGCATGAAAGAATCTGGCAAGCGCTCTCAATCGGCATTCGTTTTATTATCGTTTGGCAATTAGCGGTTTGGCTTTTGTTATGGCTAATCTCTCCGTTCTTTGCACTGATCTTCTCTCAAGATCCAGTGGTGATCGACAAGATTGGTAACTACCTCATGCTGATGCCAATTGGTTATGCCGGTATGGGGATTGTACTCTGTGCAAATGCCGCACTGAATGCTCTGCAGCGCACAGGTATTTCGATGACTCTGAACCTTATTAGGTTGGCTCTATTTTATGTGCCATTCGCCTGGGTTGGTAGTCAGTATTATGGTTTTGAAGGGGTATTACTGGGGGCTTCATTAGGTAACGTGCTAGCCGGTATTTTTGTATGGGGAATGATCCAGCAGGCGCAAGCTCGTGAAGCATTTGGCGTGCGCAACTTTTCGACAGAGCTGGTGATGAAATCAAATGATTAACAACGTTTCAAACGTTATTAATCATTGTGGGGTCGCTCTTGTTGATTGAATCTGCGTAATTAGAAAAGAACTACTTACGAAAGCGGCCCAAAAGAAAATCTTTTAACATGACCCAGTCGCCAGCAAAGCTATAAAAAGGATATTTAAAGGTGGCTGGGCGATTATGTTCAATAAAAAAGTGTGCGACCCAAGCAAAGCCGTAACCCATTAAGGGTGTAAACCAAAGCGCTAAGTAGTTGCCTGTTACGATGGCATAAGCAATGATGCTTAATACTCCGAAGCTGCCAATATAATGCAATGCTCTACACATAGGGTGGCTGTGTTCGCTCAGATAGAAGGGGTAAAATTCGGCAAAAGATGCGAAGCGCTTTTCTTCACCTTGTTGCTCATCTAAGGCTTGCTTAGTCATGTCATACTCTCTTGCTAATTATTATTTTTCTCAAGAATATTACTTTGTTGATAGTTGAGCAAGGGAGGATTGGTTTAGCGGTTTCGCTTACTCAAATATTGAAAAATAATCTGAGCAAGCGAATACAGAGGTATTTAATGCCGAGGTATCTAAAATTTAGATTTCAATGACTAGCGCTCAATTGAAAGCGCAACCCCCATACCACCACCGATGCAAAGCGTCGCTAGACCCTTGTTTGCATCCTGACGAATCATTTCGTGCAATAGTGTCACCAAGACACGACAGCCGGAAGCACCGATTGGGTGACCTAATGCAATAGCACCGCCATTAACGTTCACTTTGCTGGCATCCCATTCAAGACCTTTATTAACAGACAAGGCTTGTACTGCAAATGCTTCGTTGGCTTCTATTAGATCCAGATCATTAATATCCCAACCGGCTTTGGCTAAGCATTTTTTAACAGCTGGAATTGGACCCGTTCCCATAATCGTAGGATCAACACCTGCGCTGGCATAACCCGAAATCGTTGCCAAAATGGGTAAGCCTAGTGCTTCGGCTTTTTCACGACTCGCAAGCATAACGGCTGCTGCACCATCGTTTAACGAAGAGGCGTTACCTGCTGTTACTGTGCCGTCTTTTTTGAATGCTGCACGCATGCCGGAAAGTTTTTCAGCGGTCACAGAACGAGGGCCTTCATCAGTATCAAAAACAATGTCATCGCCACGGCGCTGAGGAATCGTTACTGCTGTAATTTCATCTTTAAATTTACCTGCTTCAATCGCGGCAATGGCTTTTACTTGTGATTGAGCAGCAAACTCATCCTGATCACAACGCGGGATGGCAAACTGTTCCGCAATGTTCTCTGCAGTGATGCCCATGTGGTAGTCGTTAAATGCATCCCAAAGGCCGTCGGTGATCATCGTATCGACCATGTTCCAGTTACCCATACGCTGACCATTGCGCGAATTTGGCAAGACGTGAGCCGAGTTAGACATAGACTCCTGACCACCGGCGATGATGATGTCTGCGTCGCCGGCTTTAATGGCTTGTGCTGCTAAATGCAGCGCTTTAAGGCCTGAGCCGCATACCTTGTTGATTGTCATCGCGGAAGCCGTTGCAGGAATACCTGCTTTAATCGCGGCTTGGCGTGCGGGGTTTTGACCACAGCCTGCTGCGAGGACTTGGCCCATTAATACTTCGTCAATCGCATCAGCAGAGATGCCGGTTTTTTCGATCAAAGAGCGGATAACAATCGCGCCCAATTCGGTGGCCGGTAAACTAGCCAGTGAGCCACCAAAAGTACCGATAGCAGTACGAGTTGCAGCAACAATAACGACATCGGTCATGATGTTCTCCATATGATGAATATTTGATGATAAAGAATGAGGAGTTTGGCTCATTATACCCTCTAGATTTACTCAAAAGGTAGTTATTGCTGAGACAGTCTTTTGCTCATTCAATTCATATTTAGAAAGCAATTAGCGAGACATTAGCATCGCGACGGTTTCATTACTGGGCTGCAAAATAAGCCCTTTTTCAGTGGCTATTACGTCGATTAACTCAGCAGGTGTTATATCAAATGCAGGGTTAATTGCTTCGCAGCCTTCTGGTGCAATTGCTTGCCCTTGATGATGGGTCATCTCAGAGGCGCTGCGTTGCTCAATTTCAATGTCGTCCCCCGATGCTGTTTTCATATCAATGGTGCTGGTGGGTGCGGCTATCATTACCTTGATGCCATGATGCTTGGCTAGCAACGCTAAACCATAGGTTCCTATTTTATTCGCCACATCACCATTCGCTGCGACTCGGTCGGCACCAACGATTAACCAATCGATATTACCTTGGCGAAATAGTTGTGCTGCTGCGCCTTCTGCACAGAGTTTGACGGGAATACTATCTTGCATCAATTCCCATGCTGTTAGTCGTGCTCCTTGCATCCAAGGACGAGTTTCCCCTGCATAAACCTGTGTTATTTTAGCGTCGGAAAAAGCAGAGCGAATGATACCTAAGGCAGTACCATAACCTCCCGTTGCTAATGCTCCCGCATTGCAGTGTGTATAAACTTGGCTGTTTTCTGTCAGCAACCCAGCCCCTAATCGACCCATTGTTATATTGGCTTGGATGTCTTCTTGATGAATTGCTTGAGCTTCTATTAATAGGGCGGAATGACTTTGAGGTTGCACGGCTTTCATGCGCTCAAGTGCCCAGAACAAATTCACCGCCGTTGGTCGTGACGCTGCTAGTTGTTGATAGGCGCTTTCGAGATACTCATTATTTTTAGCGGCGAGGGCAATACCATAGGCGGCGGTGATGCCTATGGCAGGTGCGCCTCGTACAACCATGTTAGTTATTGCTGCGGCAGTATTTTTTGAATCGGTAAATGACAAATATTCAACCGTATGCGGCAAAATGCGCTGATCTAATAACTGTAACTCGCCGGTATTACTATCCCAACGAATCGCGTGGACGGTATTACCGAGGTTGGTTGAATCTTCAGTGAGCTGGGTAGCGTTCATTATTAAGCGCCCTAGTTAAAATCTAAAGTAGGGCGCTAGTGTAGCGGGATTTTATGAAGGAGCGAATAAAGATCTAACTTATATTTAGACCTTAAATTCGTTAACAATTTTACTTAAGTTTTGAGCTTGTTCTGCTAAGTCTGAGGAAGCTTGAGATGTTTTCTCAGCTTGGTCGACGGTATCTTCAGAGACCTCATTAATTTTAACAATATTCGCACTCACTTCTTCTGATACTGAACTTTGTTCAACCGCAGCACTGGCGACTTGGCCATTCATATTATTAATCGTATCGACGTTGGTCATGATGCTAATCAATGAACTTTCGGTCGCCTGAGATTGATCAACTACTTTAACGGCCTTCTCACGGCTGCTTTCCATTGCATTAACAGCCTGATCGGTTCCTGATTGTAGTCGTTCAATAATTGATTGTATTTCAGTTGTTGATTCTTCGGTACGGGCGGCTAAGGATCTAACTTCGTCGGCAACAACGGCAAAACCTCGGCCTTGCTCGCCCGCTCTAGCGGCTTCAATCGCAGCGTTTAATGCTAGAAGGTTCGTTTGTTCTGCAATCCCTTGAATGACTTGTGAAGCGTTACCGATTAATGCACTTTCTTTTGCTAAGTTTTGAATAACTTCACGGGCATGCTCCACATCGGCCACCAGTGCAGAAATAGAGGTTATATTTTCTGCCATAATATTCTGGGATTGATGAGTGCCTTCTTGAGCTTGCTTAGTCGCGTTTGCCGCTTCATCGGCGTTACGAGAAACCTCTTGAGCCGTTGCGGCCATTTCATTAACGGCAGTGGCGACAAGATTAATTTCATCTTGCTGATTGTGAATGCCTTGCTGAGTTTTACCCGCAATACTTTTAACTTTACCTGCTCCGTCTGAAACACCTTGGCTAAGGTTTGCCATTACTTTTACGAGTAACTGCAGGTGAGTAATAAAACCGTTAAAGTTATTAACTAAGTCCCCTACTTCATCTTCAGCACGAGTTTGCAATCGAATGGTGAGGTCCCCTTTTCCTGTCGACATATCCGCTAATGAATGAACGATACGGTTGATCGTTCTTGTGATGATGTTAGCAATGGTCCAAGAGGTGAAAATTAAAACAAATATAACGACTAAAGCGATTAGTATTCCGAACATGCCAGTTTGTTTATTTTGCTCATTCGTCGTTTTAATTGTTTGTTCAAAATTGCTGTAACTTTGTTCTCGAAACTTAGAAAGTTCAGCACTGAAATCGTCGTATGATTGATTTACCTTTTGGGCTTGGTTGGCAAGTTGAGTAAAATCAATTGTGCCATCTAGCATGCCTCGTGCTAGGGCGATAGAAGGTTCTTGATAGTTTCTATAAGCTTTTTGCAATTGCAAAGCACTTTGACTTTTCTCATTCAATTTAATGATTTCAATTAGTGCAGCATCTAATTTATTTGCTGACTCTTCAGCTTCAGAAACAAGATCTAAGTCTTCTTCGCTTAATGCGGTTCCTAATTGATTACGTAATTTAAACAATAGGCTTCCGCTACGATCAACACGCTCAATCGTCGGGAAAATTGTGTGCTCGATTGTATTGAGCTTATGTTCAGTGGCTCGTTGAGCTTGAATTGAGAAAAATAAATAAACTGATAACCCGAGAATACCGATTAGGGCGATGGCCATGATCTTGTATCTGATTGACAGACGGAGAATAAACTTCATTGCTAATCCTTGCTATAAATAAGGTCTTATACACTTGAGAGCTTATTAATAAATAGTTCAAGAGTGGCAAGACAACAAGAAGTTTGGACGATATATATAAAAAACTATAAGCGCAGGGCTATCTAATAATAATAGTTCTAGAAAAGTAGTGGGAAAGTATGGACTTGGCTCATTATTACTATGAACCAAGTATCATTTTGCGACGCTTTTTAGAGGCTGGTTTTTAAGCCTCTTCGTTAGGAATTACAATAAATCCTGCATCTTTTTATAGGCTTGAACTAGGCCACTAGTTGAGCTATCGAATGATGCACAGCTGGCTTCACCTTCTAATGCGGCGAGTACAGAGTTGCCCATGTCTTTCCCTAATTCTACGCCCCATTGATCAAAAGAGTTCACTCCCCAAATCATTCCTTGAGCTGCGACTTTATGTTCATAAAGTGCAATTAAAGCGCCGACAGAATGTGGCGTTGATTTAGGAAAGTAGAGTGTATTGCTCGGACGGTTGCCAGGAATCACTTTTTGCGCGGCGAGTACGATAGATTCACCTTCACTCATGCCAGCGGCCAAGCATTCATCTATAGCTTGCTGTTCGGTTTTACCGGTTAACAATGCTTGGCTTTGTGAGAGCGCATTAGAGACGAGCATTGCGTGGAAGTTATCAATCGGATTATGACTACGCATAGGGACGATAAAATCACTCGGCGAAAAATGGCTGCCTTGGTGTAATAGTTGGTGATAAGCATGCTGACCATTGGAGCCAACGCCACCCCAAATAATCGGCCCAGTATGGTAATCGACTTTACGGCCATCAATGCCGATCGACTTACCATTACTTTCCATGTCCAGTTGCTGGAGGTGGGCAGGAAGGCCGCGTAAATAATGATCGTAAGGCAAAATCGCTTGGGAATTGATACCGAAGAAATTTACATACCATATACCCAAAGAGGCCATGATCACGGGCATATTTTGCTCCATGGGCGCAGTACGGAAATGTTCATCCATATCGTGAGCACCGCGCAGCATTTCGCGAAAGTTATCGATGCCAATTGCGAGTGCGAGTGGTAAACCAATGGCTGACCATAATGAATAACGTCCACCGACCCAATCCCACATTGGGAAAATATTTTCTTTAGCAATGCCAAACTCAACGGCTTTTTCTACGTTGGCAGAAACCGCAGCAAAGTGTTTTGGTAAGTCGTCGACGGTACCACCGTTACTCAAGAACCACTGACGACAAGCAAGCGCATTTTTTAACGTTTCTTGAGTGCCAAATGATTTTGATTGCACAATGAAGAGTGTGCTTTCAGGATTCAAATGCTTCAAGATTTCGGTAATGTGCGAGCCGTCGATATTGGCCAGATAATGCACATTAATTTGATTGTCGTTATAAGGCTTTAACGCACTAGACGCGAGCTTAGGTCCTAAGAAAGAGCCACCAATACCAATGGAAACAACATCGGTAAAAGGTTTATTCGAATAACCGCGCCAGTGTTTACGACGGACTTTCCAGCAGAACTCTTCCATGCGGTTCATGGTATCGCGCACTTCTGGCATCACATCGATACCATCAACGAAAATCGGACGATCACTGAAATTACGTAACGCGGTATGCAGAGCAGGGCGACCTTCACTGCGGTTAACTAACTCGCCTTCAAATAATGCTTTAATCTGAGTGGGCAGATCTCGCTTCTTAGCCAGCTGGGTAAGAAGGTCCATTGTTTCGCTAGTCACGCGATTTTTAGAATAATCTAAGGTCAGGCCTGCGGCTTCAATATTGAAACGATCGAAGCGCTGACTATCATTGCTAAACCAATCCACCATATGTTGTGGCTGGATTTCGCGGTAGTGTTGTTGAAGCTGCTGCCAGATGTCGAGGCGCTGTAGAGGCGTGCTCATAATAGTCCTTATATGAGTCGAGTTCGGAATTACGTGCAGTATAAACTGTTGTATAGGCTTGGGACAGTAGCAGCGAGCAAGCTTGACTTAGCAAAAGGCAGAAACAAAAACGCCACAGCAAGTGTGGCGTATGGATCGTCAAATTGTCAGAATCGAACTAGAGTCGATTAGGCAACCTGAACCGGAATATCGAAGCTGGTATGGCTTACGGTATTATCAGCGTTGGTATAAACCATTTTAGGTTTAAAATCTGCTAACTCTTCTTCGTCGTAAGTGCTGTATGCACAAATGATTAAGCGATCGCCTACTTGAGCTAGACGCGCTGCTGCACCATTGACAGAAATAATACCTGAATTATCTTCACCACGGATAACATAAGTGGTGAAACGAGCACCATTTTCCATGTTGTAGATTTGAATTTGTTCGAACTCACGCATGCCTGTCAATTCTAACAACTTACCGTCGATAGCGCAGGAGCCTTCATAATTCAATACGGCCGATGTGACTCGAGCCTGATGTATCTTGGCTTTCAGCATAGTGGACTGCATAGAAAAAACCTTTAATTCGGTAACGTCTCAATGACTCAGCAGACTAGCGTAGTCTCTGTTCTCATTGGTTAATTTATAGCCTTATTGTAGGCGGTGCGCAGTATGCCCTAATCGGTAGTACGATTCAACGAAAATGGCAAATTATCAATAAGGCGCGCACTGCCTAAAAAGGCGGCGATTAGCACAACAAGCTTGTCATCTTCAGTCGTGGCGGGCTTTAAATCGCTTTCTCGACACAGGGCTAAATAGTCAACTTTGAAACCTTGGTTATTCAGTCTTTGCTGAGTTTGATCCAGAGTTGTTGCAAAATCATTACCCTGTTGAATGCTGCTAGCCACATCCTGCAAGGCTTTGAAGATAGCAGGTGCTAATGCTAATTCATTGGCCGACAGGTAGCCATTGCGTGAACTTAGGGCCAAGCCTTCATTATTGCGCTCAGTTGCAATGCCGACAACATTAATTGGCAGGCATAGGTCAGCGACCATCTTACGAATAACCGCTAATTGCTGAAAATCTTTTTCGCCAAAGAAGGCTTTATCTGCCTGAACCATGTTAAACAGTTTTGTCACGACGGTCGCAACACCATCAAAATGACCCGGGCGTGAACCACCGCATAAACCTAGAGAGACATCAGGTACGGATACTATGCTTTGGCTCTGTTGGCCATTCGGGTACATCTCATCGACGGTAGGCGCGAAGAGCAGGTCACAGCCATTACTTTCTAATAGCTGCTGATCTTGCTCCAGTGTTCGAGGATAGTTGGTAAGATCACTCTGGTCGTTGAACTGCAAAGGATTAACGAAGATGCTGGCAATCACTAGGTCACATTGCTTGTTAGCATGCTTAACCAAACTCATGTGGCCCGGGTGTAAATTCCCCATAGTAGGAACAAAGCCTACGCTTAGGCCCTTAAATTTTGCGTGCTGCACATACTCGCGTAATTCAGCGACGGTAGTAACGGTTAACAAACTCATTTGACTCGACCTATTTTCAACATCTGTGCTTAGGAGAATTTATGTTCTGGGCCAGGGAACGTACCGGCTTTCACATCTTCGCCATAGGCAGTAATCGCTTGCTGCGGTGTACGCCCTTCAATCATGAAGTTCTTAACAAATTTAGGGATATGACCTGCATTAAGCCCTAGCATGTCATAGACGACCAAGACTTGTGCATCGGTATCGCTGCCAGCACCAATGCCAATCACGGGCACATCTACCGCTTCTGTAATTGCTTTACCTAAACTGCTTGGGACACATTCTAATAAGATGCAGTCTGCGCCTGCAGCGACAAGAGCTTTAGAGTGCTCGATCATCGCCAGAGCTTTTGCTTCATCACGGCCTTGAACACGATACCCTCCGAGTTTATTCACCGCTTGTGGGGTAAGACCCAAATGAGCACAAACAGGAACACCTTGGCACGCCAAGCATTCAACCAAAGGTACTAACCAATCATCACCTTCAACTTTTACCATGTTGGCACCCGCTTGCATTAATAATGCAGCGTTAGCTTGGCCTTGCTCTAATGTGCTGTAGCTCATAAATGGCATGTCCGCCATGATAAGCGAGCCTTGATTACCTTGAGCGACGCAGCGAGTATGGTATTCCATTTCAGCCATAGTGACTGGCAAGGTGCTGTCTTTGCCTTGGCAAACCATACCTAAAGAATCACCGACTAATAAAACTTCAATGCCCGCAGAGCTCGCGAGCTGGCTGAAAGTTGCGTCGTATGCGGTCAATACGCTAAATTTCTCGCCCTTATTTTTACATTCACTAAGGGTGCGGATACTGACATTATTCATGCTGAGCCTCAGGTATTCTAATGATGATCATATTTCTAAAAGGGTGCGGAACTTGTTATCAAGATTAATCGCGGATGCGGATTAAATCATTATCAAGCTCAGTGAGCAATTGCTCTAAAGCTATGCCATTAGGAAAGGTTAGATCAGGGTTGATTTCAGATAACGGAATTAAAACAAAGCTGCGCTGTTGTGCGTGGGGGTGCGGTACTTGTAAGCGCTCACTATTAATGACTTTATTATCGATTAAAATAATATCTAAGTCCAATGTGCGCTCGCCCCAGTGGCGTTTGCGAATTCGGCCGTGATCTTGCTCTAGTTGTTGCAATGCATCAAGCAGGGCTAGAGGCTCTAGTTGAGTTTCGATTAGCGCTACGGCATTAACATAGTCTGGCTGGTCTTGAGGGCCAACAGGCTTGCTATGATAAAGCGAAGAGTGTGTGATTAATTCAGCATGAGGTAGCTGAGCAAGCTCGAGTAGAGCTTGCTTTAGCTGTTGCTGAGGCTGATCAAGGTTGGCACCTAAGCCGATATAAACCAAAGACATGAACTATTAGCCTAAGACTCAGGACGGCGAGAACGCTGGCGGCCATTAGGTGTGCCACGATCAGTGCGACGCGGACGGCGTTTTTTTGTATGGCGCTCTTCTGGTTTGCGATTTGCGGCGACTTCTTTGTATTCATCTGTTTCTTGATACTGGGTCCACCAATCACCTAAACCTCTTAAATTCTCACCACATTGTTCGCGTAATAAAACAAAGTCATAAGCAGCGCGGAAGCGGTTGCTTTCAGCGGCTTCAGAAGCTTTTTTGCCTTTCTTGCGCTCTAAACGTGACTGCATATCCCAGATTTCTTTCATTGGGATGGTGAAGCGTTTAGGGATCGAGGTGCGTCTTAACTGCTGCTCAATCACACGGCTTGCGGCTTTATGCAGAGCAGGCTGTGGAGGTAAGCCTTGCTCTGCGAATTCCGCTTGAACACGTAATAGTGAAGGCCAAAGCAAAGCAGCAAAGAAATAATAAGGCGTTACCGACTTGCCAGATTGAATGCGGGTATCCGTATTAATCATGGTTTGTTCAACAAAGCGTGCAGCAAACTCATCGTCAGCAACGCACTGCTCAGTTAGCGGAAACAACTCACCAAATAATTTATATTCACGCAATAAGCGGTAAGTAACCAGCGCATTGCCGGATAAGAATAGTTTTAGCACTTCTTCAAATAGACGCGGAGCTGGAATTTGCTCCATCAAAGGCGCCATCATCTTAATCGGCGCTTTGGTTGTATGTTCAATTTCGAAACTCAGCTTACCGGCAAAGCGAATAGCACGTAGCATACGTACAGGATCTTCACGGTAGCGCGTTTCTGGATCGCCCATCAAACGAATTAGCTTATTCTGGGCATCTTGATAGCCATCGGCATAAGAGCGTACGGTGAAATCATCAACCGCGTAATACATCGCGTTAATGGTGAAATCACGGCGCATGGCGTCGTCATCAATAGTGCCGTAGACGTTATCGCGCAAAATCATGCCGCTATCGCCAGTTTTCGCCTGATTACTATTATGCTCTTCTTTTGGTGATGTTCTGAAGGTGGCTACTTCTATAACTTCACGACCAAATAAAACGTGAACCAATTTAAAGCGGCGGCCAATTAAGCGAGAGTTGCGGAAAAGCTGATTAACTTGCTCGGGTGTAGCGCTGGTTGCGACATCAAAATCTTTTGGATGGGCACCCAGCATAGAGTCGCGTACACAGCCACCGACGAGATAGGCTTGATAGCCCGCATTATTCAGACGATATAAGACTTTCAGTGCATTTTCGCTAAGTTGACGACGGCTAATACCATGCTGATCACGACTTAAAATCTGAGGTTTTGTTTCGTCATCCGCTTTTTTCGCTTTGCGGTTGAATAAGCGCGCTACCGTATTGACTATGGACATATATTGCCTGAATTTTTGCGGTTGCAGGAGGAAGGTGCTTCAAAGAAGAACTTGCGCCTGTCGAGTTTGATTATTGTTCGATAATAGTTGGTTAGCGAGTTTACCTGATGGATTGGTGCTTTCAAAGCTTCTCAAGGAATAAGGGAAGATAAAACAGCAGGAATCGAAACAGAGGAAAACGAAGATCAAAGATTTTTGTAAAAGAAGGAATAAACCAAGGTTCGACGATTATTATTTTTATTGGTGTCGAACCAGGCTAAGTTAAATTAACTGTTTTGAATACGCAGGAACTTTTAGCTCCGTTATTATTCTTATTATACTGTGCTAAGTGATACTCACTTCGCACTCAAAACAACCAATTTTATCAATGCCTCTTATTATTTTTATTATGAGGCCACCTCTTAGTGGGTGTTCTTTAATCTCAGTAGACGCGATTCTTATTTTTATTTTTGCGTCTATCTTCAATCGTACGTTTTAGCTTTGTTATTTTTATTTGTGCTTAACGTTATATTTTTAATATATAGCTAAAGTCGTGCCAACTTTTATAAATCCTTTTAAATCAAGGGTTTAGCAATTCTATTGGTTGCGCAAGTCGCATTTGTTACTACTAGAGTGTTACCTGAAGTAATGTTCACTCGTAACAAAGGTAACCTTTAGGTAACACTGTGTAACTTATTACCCAAACTACGCCATTTTTATCCTGACTGACTTTTTTTGTAGTAAGTTAGCAAAGGCACAAAAGTCAGGATCTGCCGAGTAATGGTTTTTTCGTCGGATATTTGGCTCATTAAAGAGGTGGGTATAGGAAGGATATTGCGAACATTAAACTGATTGAGTGTTAATCACTGAATATTGGCACGATCTAAGTAGAGATGTTCATCTGTGAAAGGCTAAAGAAAGTTTGGATCTGGGTGGTAAAAGTAGGTTTTCGGGACTGAATTGTCTTTTGGGGTAGCTTGCATTCTAAGGGGGTGGCTGGTGTAACAAACGAATAGGTAATTGATGCTATTAATGAATTGAAGCTAATTGATGTATTGAAGCAATGCGGGGAATTTAAAGGGGGAGAATAAATGAAGGATCAATTGCTTTACACTTCTAATGGAGTGTAAAGCAATTGATGCTTAGTGAGCTCATATTGTTATTATTATTTTAAGCTCTTGATCAGCGTTATTATTTTTATTGCTGCCGATCGTTCAGCATGTCTCTCAATTTATTATTTTTATTGTTTGAGAAACAATGTTGTTGTTATTAATGATTTATATATAGCAGGACGCATGCCAACTTTTTAAATTCGTTGTATATCAATGGCTTAGCTTGTGTTGTCAGTAGAGGGTAACAAAATGACGATTGTTTTTGTTACCCTTTCAGGAGATTCAGGGAGGTTTTTGATACTTATGTGGCGATATATGACCGAAATATTGTGGCTAAGGTCTCAGACTTAACTGGATTTAGTCGCCTTTTTGCGTGGAATGCCCAAGCGCTGTCGGCGTTCCCATAAACATTTACGCGATACACCGAGTTTACGGGCGAGATCGGTTTCATTCATGCCATCTTCATTTTCTAAAACAAAATGCATGAAATAGTCATCCAGAGATAAGTCTCCGGGATTCGCTTCGCTAGTGGTTGTATGGGTAGGTTCAAGCAAATTTTCTTTTAATGCTTGTGGTACCAGCTGGTCGGGAGAGAAGTCGATCGCCATATTCTCAGGCGTAATGTCATCACCATCGGCGAGAATAACGGCACGTTCAATAGCATTTTCTAATTCGCGTACATTACCTGGCCACTTGTACTGCAAAATGGCTTGGCGTGAGGCCTCGGTTAGCTGCATCATGGCACGATTCATTTTCTCACAGCTTCGCACCAGCATGAATTCAGCCAGCTCAACAACATCATGGCCTCGATCACGCAAAGGCGGCAAGTGAAGCTCTAATACATTCAAGCGATAATAGAGATCTTCTCGAAACTCAGCTTTTGACGCCAACTCTTTTAAATTTCTATGGGTAGCTGCAATTAGACGTACATCGACTTTTTTACTCTGAACAGAGCCAACGCGACGAATTTCACCTTCTTGCAATACTCGTAACAGTCTGGCCTGTGCTTCTAGGGGTAGCTCACCAATCTCGTCTAAAAATAAGGTACCTCCATCAGCGGCTTCGACTAAGCCAAGGCGTAAGCTCGCAGCACCGGTGAAGGCGCCTTTTTCATGGCCAAAAAGTTCAGATTCAATCAAGGTTTCTGGAATGGCTGCGCAGTTGACCGATATCATCGGTGCATCTTTGCGACGGCTTTGAGTATGTAGGGCACGAGCAACGAGCTCCTTACCCGTGCCGGACTCGCCTTGGATCAATACCGTCGCATCAGTAGGAGCGACCTTGCTGATTTTGCCAAATAAACTCATCATCAGAGGGCTGCTGCCAATGATGCCGGTAACGGGGTATTCTTTTTCAATCTCGTTCTGCATTACTTCATTGCTGCGGCTGAGATTGCGCTGCTTCAAAATACGCTCAACCGTTAACGACATCTCTTCATGGTCAAAAGGCTTGGCGATGTAATCAACAGCGCCCAGTTTCATAGCATCAACGGCTGATTTTAAGCTCGCGTAACTGGTCATAATGAGCACGGGAACCTCTCCCGCAAGCTCAATTAGCTCTGTACCATTACCCCCAGGCAGGCGTAGATCACTGATGATCATATCGTAATCGCTGAAGGTCAGCTCTTTCGCGACATGTAGGGATTCTGCTTCAAAAATCTCATGACCTTGTCGCTCTAATAGGCGCTTTACCGCTTGGCGAATAATCTTTTCATCTTCAACGACTAAAATACGGCTCATTCGGATTTATCCTCAAGCAATTTGTCCTGCACTTTAGGTAAGCGCAAGGTGACACAGGTTCCGGTATAGGGAGCGGCTTGCTGTGAATCTAATATATGGGCGGGCACAGGGCTATCAATACTGATGTGACCGTAATGCTCTTCGATAATGCTATAAACCAGTGCTAGACCTAAGCCCGTACCTTTGCCGACTTCTTTGGTGGTAAAGAAGGGGTCAAAAATATGATCGAGCTTATCTTCAGCGATACCGCTGCCTTGGTCAACAACATGAATGGTCGCTTGATAAGGATCAACCTTACCTAAAATTCGAATGCTACTGAAATCGGGGCTGGCATCGCGAGCATTGCCTAATAAATTAATAAATACTTGTACTAGGCGCTGAGAATCACCAACGACTTGCCAGTGTGGGTCGCATTCATTGATATATTCAATGTCGCGGCCTTCATTACTCAGTAGTAACAACTGAATGGCTTCATCAATACAGGTGCCAATGTGAACGGGTAAGTGCTCTGTGGTTTGATGGCCTGAATGGGAGAAGTTCATCAAAGATTGCACGATACGAGTCACGCGTTTCGTCTGCTCTTGAATTTGCGCGGCCATTTCCAAAACTTCTGGGTTGTCGGTTTCATAGCGCATACTTTGTGCTAGACAATCGATGCCGGTAATTGGATTCCCGATTTCATGGGCGACCCCAGCAGCTAAACGGCCAATGGAAGCTAAACGTTCACTGTGCATGAGCTCTTCTTCAAGCATTTGCGTTTCGGTTTGGTCTTCGATCAAGATAACAATGCCACCCGGCTGTCCTTCGGATGCCTTAATAATCGACTTATGTAGGTTATACCAATGGGGACGCCCTTGTTGTTCAATGCGCTTTTTATGTTGGTGGGTAGCATTGTCGGTTAGAAAACCATTCAGCATACTGCCCCAAGGCTCGGTGACAGAGCTTAAACGTGAGCCAGTAACATCTTCGGGCGTAATTGATGTTAATTCTTCTAATGCGGTATTCCACATCAGAACTTCACCGTCGTCGGATAATGAGCAGACGCCGATAGGAAGCCGTTCCAGCGTTTGTCTATGATAGCGGCGTAAGTTATCTAATTCACCCGCGAGACCACTTAAGCGATCGTGAAAACCCTCAAGGCGTTGCTCTACTTGATAAATATCTTCGCTCAACTCTGCGTTCGCCTGAAAAGGCAGGTTACGAGTGATAATGTCGTGGGCAACCGTCGGCCCCATTAATCCAGACAAGTTGGCTTCTAAGCGAGTGCGCAATCGACGTAAGGCGTATGGCCTATCTTCATAGGATGGAAGATTTAAATCGGCAAGGGCTTGATGAACTTCACGCTCGGCGACATATCGCCCCAAAGGCTTACTCAGAGACGTGATGATGTCATTCGAATGGCTGGCGATAAGAGGTTTGCGACTTGGGCGACTCATGGTATCGACCGAGCAAGCTTCCGCGGCTGCTTTTTCTGAATCTTTTTGCTTAGTCGTTAAGCTAAGAATAACAAAAAGAGCGAGGTTAATCGCAAAGCTGCCCATTGCGGCGATGTGCCAATTATCCATATCCGTTGCGGGTAGTGGAATTGAATATTCCCAACCTAGGGTTAGATGCGAAAGAGGTAATAACAGAGTATAAGCCCAAACAATAATACCGATACTTAAGCCAGTGATCAGTCCCCAGCGATTAGCGGTAGGCCAATATAGTACCCCCAATACTCCCGGTAAAAATTGCATTGCGGCGACAAAGGCTAGTATGCCGAGCAGCGTGATTTCAAGATCAGCCCCAATCGCTCGATAAAAACCATAGGCGCCAAGCAATATGCCACCAATCAATAAGCGGCGTACCCAAAGCAGCCATTGATAAAAATCCTGTTTCGGTCCTGGCTTGTAAGTAGGTAAAACAATATGGTTTAGGAACATCGCCGCGGTTGCTAAGGTGGTAACAATAATGACACCGGACGCGGCGGCGAGGCCACCGACAAAAGCCATGATAACCAGTGCTTCTGAATTCATTGCCATACCAATACCTAAAGCATAAAACTCAGCGGGAACTTCCAGCTCTAGATAAACACCCGCCCAAAGTATTGGCGGTACGGATAGGCTCATTAATAATAGGAAGAGCGGCAGCCCCCAGCTAGCTTGGCGTAATGCTTTTGGATTGATATTTTCAGTAAAGGTGACGTGGAACATGTGCGGAGCAACAACAGCCGCCGCAAAGAATACCAATAATAGTGTTCTCCAAGGGCCTTCTTGCAAATTGGTTTGGCGACTAATGAGTTGTTCTTGATTGGCGGCTAGCCAGCTTTCCATATCGCCAGAACCATCAAAAACAAATAATAAAGCCGTGATTCCTAGGATAGTTATCGCGACTAATTTCAGCAGAGATTCAAACGCCAGAGCGACAACTAAGCCCTCGTGTTTTTCTCGTGGTGAAACATGACGAGCGCCGAATAGTATGGCAAATACTACCATGGTGATACAAAAGCCAAAGGCCAACGTCGTCGCGGGTAAGTCGGCATTTAATAAATGCATACTCTCTGCGACGGCAGCAATTTGCAGTGTGAGCAAGGGGAGCGCAACTGCCAAAGTAAATAGAGTGACCATCACGCCCGCTAAGCGGCTACGATAACGAAAAGCAAATAGATCGGCTAATGAACTGAGCTGATAGGTTCGGGTAATATGAAGAATGGGCTTAAGCAGAATGGGCGAGAGAATAAAAGCGCCACTGATTCCCATATAATAAGCTAAAAAACCATAGCCATATTGATCGGCCATAGCGACAGAACCATAGAAGGCCCAGGCACTGGCATATACCCCAAGGGATAAAACGTAAACAGCAGGATGATGAACCCAGCGTTTCGGGATCCAGCCTTGCTCAACGACATAAGCTGCGGCGAATAGGAAGAATAGGTAGCCAAAAACGACGAGACTGAGCTGAATTAAACTAAAAGTCATCGGGACCTCGTTTAAATTCTACCCATATATACACAGCGATTAGCAGAAACCAAAATGCGAAAGGGTGATACCAAGCGCCATTAGGGGCTAGCCACCAATCAATGATAACGGGTGAAAATATATATAATCCCACTACGACAAGCAGTGAAACTCGATAATCATACATATCAGGCTCTTATAAATATAAACGACAACTGTGTTACTGAGGGTAACATATCCGTTGATTTGTGCGTATTGATTGGGCGAAGTTCGAAGTTTATAGCGCGAAAGTGGCGGCTTGAGTCTCAATGTCGCGTAAGGGATTAGGGTTCCAGTTCTCGATGCCCCACGCTAACAATTCTTTGACACTGGCTGAGCGTAAATTTTCTGGCGGCGATTGTCTAAGCCAGGACAAAGCGCGCCATATATTCTCTTCTGGGTTGTCGAGATCTAATGCAGGGGCAAGATTCTGCTTGCTGAGCTTCTGACCGTTGTCGGCACAGGCAACAGGAATATGGCTATATTGAGGTACGGGGTAGTGTAAAACGGATTGCAGCATATTCTGACGCAGGGTTGAATCAATCAGATCGATCCCACGGACGATATGAGTGACCCCTTGTAAATAATCATCAACCACCATCGCAAGTTGATAGGCCCAAAGCTGGTCTTTGCGTTTGACAACAAAATCCCCAATGGATTGTCTAATCGACTGGCTAAAAGCACCTTGCAGCTGATCATGAAATTGGGCCAGATCTACTTCGTCACTTATTCCAGCAGGTAGGCTATCAAAGCGCCAGGCAGATTGAGTATTTATGTTATCAACAGCTGATAGGCAATTACCCAAATGGATGCCGTTAAACTCAGCTAATTGTTTGCGTGAGCATGAGCAGGGAAAAACGGAGTTTTGCTTTATTAATTGATCGAGTGCTTGCTGATATTCTTCACTGCGCTGGCTTTGATAAATGATTTCTTGATCAGAGAATAAACCATACGTATCTAGGGCTTTGAGAATTAGATCTTGGGCACCGAGTATTTCACGAGGAGGATCAAGATCTTCCATACGAATGAGCCATTGGCCATGGTGGTATTTTGCATCAAGATAACTAGCCAGAGCAGCTAATAACGAGCCAAAATGTAGTGGTCCCGTAGGGGAGGGGGCAAAACGGCCAATATAAGGAATATTGGCCGTAGAGTTAGGCGCATTATTAAACACTAGCGTCTGGGTGCCATACTGCTAAGCACCTGAGTTCTGACTAGTTGATTTCTAAACACCCAATTGGCGTTCTTTAATCTCGGCTAGCGTTTTACAATCGATACAAAGGTTTGCTGTAGGGCGTGCTTCTAAACGGCGGATACCGATTTCAACACCACACTCTTCACAAAAACCGTAATCATCTTTTTCAATAAGATCGATCGTTTTATTGATCTTTTTGATCAATTTACGCTCACGATCACGGGCACGAAGTTCGAGGCTAAACTCTTCTTCTTGGCTCGCGCGGTCGCTTGGGTCTGCCGCGTTATTTGCTTCAGACTGCATATGTTCTTTCGTACGATCAACTTCTTCCATCAATTCTTGCTTCCAGTTAGCAAGGATCATGCTGAAGTGCTTACGCTGCACGATGTTCATGTACTCTTCACCGGCCTTTTCTTCGTAAGGGGTAAAGGTTGTAATTGTAAAAGCTTTATTATCTTCTGGCATAATTGCTTCAGCCTTGTCTAGCTACAGTACTCGAATATGTATCGAGCCGAGCATTATTCCATGCGTTCGTCCGGAGTCTGAACGCTTTAATTTTTAACGCAGGCAAGCTATCAGATAAAGAGACGTCTGACTAGGCGCTTGACTGTTTTTCTTCAACTAAATTAACAGTTTAGTGGTGACGCAGAGTTAATCTGGCACAATATGACGATTAATACCAATATAAATGTTTTTAGGATGCTCACGTGACTGGATTTGCTTCTCGCACTGAAGAGATTGCGCCATTTCAAGTAATGGCAATTTTACAGCAAGCACAGGAGCTTGCGGCACAAGGAGTGGATGTCATTCACCTAGAGGTGGGCGAGCCAGACTTCGATACCCCAGAGCCTATTACTCAGGCCGCGATCAAAGCGCTTAACGAAGGTAAAACCCATTATACCCCTGCCTTAGGATTACCTGAATTACGCCAAGCCATCGCCGATTTTTATGAATCTCGCTACGGAGTAACCGTCAGCGCTAAACACATTGCAATTACACCGGGTGCGTCTGGAGCCCTACTGTTGTTAATGGCTGCTCGTTTAGAGGCCGGTGATGAGCTTTTAATGGCTGATCCTGGTTATCCATGTAATCGACACTTTGCTCGTGTATTCGAGGCGAGAGGACGACTTATTCCAACGGCCGCGGAGTCAGGTTTTCAATTAACCCCAGATCAAATTAAGCAGCATTGGAATAAAGGCTCTAGCAAGGCGGTCTTGATGGCCAGTCCTGCCAACCCCACTGGCGCGATGATTTCTCATGAGGCACTTGAGGAAATTGCTGAGCAAACTCGTCAGCTTGAGGGGGAATTGTGGGTCGACGAAATTTATCACGGCCTTACTTATCATGATGCTGAAGACGCAGAGAAAAGTAACGCTAACACTGTAGGTAAGCGCCCACAAACCGCGTTGGCCTTAGGGAATGATGTGGTGGTCATTAACTCGTTCTCAAAATACTTCGGTATGACGGGCTGGCGGTTAGGTTGGATGGTTGTACCTGAACATTACATTCCTGTGATCGAACGTCTTGCACAAAACTTATTCTTAGCACCAGCAACCCCTTCACAATACGGCGCTTTGGCTGCTTTTAGCGAAGACTCGTTGGCAATCATGGAACAACGACGTTTGGAGCTGCAGCAAAGGCGAGATTATCTTTTAGCAGAACTGCCAACATTAGGTTTTAAGATCCCCGTTATTCCCGACGGTGCGTTTTATATCTATGCCGATGCTAGCGAGCTCACGGATGATACACAGAGCTTCTGCGAGCAGTTATTACAAGAGACTGGAGTTGCACTGACACCAGGTTTTGATTTTGGCGAACAAAATGCAAACCTCTATGTGCGCTTTGCCTATACCACGAATATTGAGCGCTTAGAGCAAGCGATGTGTCGCATTAAAGCTTGGCTGGAGAAATAAACTATGGAATATGAGCGTCCACTATTAACGGGCAAATTGATTCAGCGTTATAAGCGCTTTCTTTCTGATATAGAGCTGACGAGCCCAGCAGAACGGGTTGGTGAGATAGTAACGGCTCACTGTGCGAATACCGGTTCAATGACGAATTGTAAGGATGAAGGCGCTAAGGTGTGGTTGTTCGATAGTCAAAACCCAAAGCGTAAGTTGCCGCTGAGCTGGGAATGGGTTGAGGTCGAAGGGCAATATAAAGCCTGCATCAATACAGCACGAGCGAATCAACTGGTGAAAGAAGCTTTATTAGACAATCGAATTAAAGAAATTGAAGTATGCTCTGCTGCGCTTTTAAAGGCAGAGCCGAAAGTTGATGAAGGGCGTTTGGATTTTTTGCTCAGCTCTGAGAAAACAGATGCATTGACGTATATCGAAGTTAAAAGTGTGACTTTGTTGGGGCATAGCGAAGCGGCTATCAAGGAAGATAATATCGGTTATTTCCCTGATGCTGTCACCAGTCGAGGTTTAAAACATTTAGAAGTTTTAATGCGTTTGAAAGAGGAGGGTCAGCGTAGTATCTTATTCTTTTGCGTACCGCATGAAGGTATCAAACGAGTGAAGGTAGCTGAGCATGTTGATCCCGCTTATGCGAAAAAATTACGCCAAGTGATGGCGGCAGGGGTTGAGGTTTTGGCCTACCAAGTTGAATTTCACACGCAAGGCATGGTGTTAAAAACTGCACTTGAAGTCAGTATCTAAAATGCCGCTTTAGAACGCTAGATACTTGAATACTAAATAAGTACATCGAACTTTCACGAAAAGAATGATGAATGAAATTATTAAAAGAATTATTGGAAGGAACAAACAATGAGAATTTTACCTAGCCTATTTTCAATTCCCAGTATTGTATTAATGGCCTGGATGGGAGCCAATATTTATCATGGCAATGATTTATTCGCTAACCCCTTTGAAGAGCAATCGGTCTTAGACAAGATGGAAAGTCGTGGTACAGATTATTTTGAAGATAAGCTGGAAGATGCCAGTGATAGCGTTAAGGATACATTTCAAGATGGCGTCGATAACATTGCAGAAAAATTAAAGGATGTTGCTGAATAGCGATTGAAATGTAATGGCAGAGGCAATTTATTCTAGATAGCCAGTTCATGAAAAAGTGGTGCTAATGATACTATCGCTTTTTCATGCCTTTTATTCAATTCTGCCGGCGAGGGTATTTCTTAAACCGAATACTGCCGCTTATTACATGTACGAATAAGCACTAGAAAAACTTTCAGTTTTAGTCGGCATTTGGCAGGGTTACATCTATTTCCCCGTCATTTATTGTAAAATCCAGCGCGATCAATGATTCTCCCTGACAAGGGCCCATCAGACATTCACCATCTTCAATTCTAAAAAGTGCGCCATGGCTGCTGCATTGAATCATGCTTTCATCGATGTCTAGAAATTGATCAGGTTGCCATTCCAGCTGAATACCTAAGTGTGGACAGGCATTTTGATAGACGTAGATAGCACCATTTTTCTTAACGGCAAACAAATATGTCTCATTGATTTGAAAACCTTTACTTTTTCCTTCAGCAATTTCGTAGCTATGACATAGAATGGGCATACTTAAACCTTACTTAGACCTGATAGGTAATTAGAGGCCCCAGTTTAGCCTTGTTCACTCATGATTAAAAAACTTTTAGCATCGCCATTTGGTTGGCTCATTGGCATCTTATTAAGCTTATGCATCTGCTTAGGGGCTCTATTCTTGGGCTCGCTCGATGCACACAGCTTATTGAACTCTGAAATTGGCCACAATATTTTATGGAACATTCGCTTACCGCGCGTTTTATTAGCGTTTGTGATTGGCGCGAGCTTATCCCTTGCAGGGGTGATGATTCAAAGTAATGTACGCAACCCCTTGGCAGATCCAAGCTTGATTGGCGTCTCAGCGGGTGCTGCGTTAGGCGCTGCGTTAATGATTGTTGCTGCAGATTTTGTTGATATACAAGTGCATTATTACATTCCAGTCGCGGCTTTTATTGGTGGCATACTGGCAACCATGGCGGTTTTGAAACTGGGGCGCAATGACATGCCCGGTGGCATGGCCTTATTAATTTTGGCGGGTATAGCAATCAACGTTGTGGCGGCATCCTTAATTGGCTTACTGACGTATTTAGCAACAGATAGCGCATTGCGTCATATTACTTTCTGGTCTTTAGGCAGTTTGGCCAGCGCGAATTACTTTTGGTTAATATTATGCTCCATTGCCTTATTACTGGTGTGCATCTGGTTACCTAGACAACATCGAAAACTCGACGCCATTTTATTGGGACAAGCGGAAGCGAATACAATGGGAGTTGACGTTAAACGCTTACAAATTCAAAGCATTATCTTTGTCGCGTTACTCGCTGCTTTAGCTGTTTCAGCATGTGGCATTATTGGATTTATTGGCCTAGTAACCCCACACATTGGCCGAATGCTGATTGGTGCGAGTCATCGCTTTTTATTGCCCTTGTCGTTCTTCTTAGGCGGTAGCTTATTAGTTATTGCAGATGGTATTGCCCGAACTATTATCGCGCCAGCAGAATTGCCTATTGGTATTGTGACAGCACTAATAGGAGCACCTGTATTTATCTGGTTACTCATTCGTGAAGGGAGGCGCCTGCAATGGTAATGAAAATAAACGGCTTGAGTCTTAATCGTAATGGCAAGCACATATTGAAAAATATTTCCGGTGAGCTCGAGGGTGGAAAAATCATTGCGTTGCTGGGGCCTAATGGCGCAGGTAAATCGACGTTGATTCAATCGATGGCACGCCTATTGGAATGTGAAGGCGATATTGAATTACAAGGGCAAGCTATTACGAGCTTTTCTGCAGAAAAACTGGCGCAGAACTTGGCCTATTTACCGCAACATAGTCAGCTTCAGTTTCCGTTAGAAGTTGAAGAGGTTTTATCATTAGCAACCCTGCCTTTTGCCTTAACTAAATTGCAGCAGCGCCAGCAAGTTAAACAAGTTATTCAAGACTGGGGAATTGAGCCGTTAGCTCATAAAGACTTCCGTCAGCTATCAGGGGGCGAACAGCAAAGATGTCAGATTGCTCGTACGTATTTGCAGCTATCTAACATGAAGCGAATAGACGAAGGTAGGGAAATTGGCTATGGACTTTGGCTATTGGATGAGCCTTCTAGTAGTTTAGATTTAGAGCATCAACATCAATTACAAAAGGTTTGCCGACAGGCGGCCAATGAAGGGCATTGTGTGATCATTGTATTGCATGATTTAAATCAGGCCTTACACCTTGCGGATGACGTTTGGCTTTTACAAGAAGGTAAACTGAGAGCGCAAGGTAAGGTTGCTGAAGTTATGACAGAAGAGTTAATTAGTGACGTATTCAATGTGACAGCGCGTCGTATTGAGGATTCAGGAAAGTATTATTTTATGTTCGGTTAATCGTCGTCATTACTAATATATTCTAATTCATCCTTATCCACTAAATCTAAATAGGCTTGTTCTAGCTTATCCATTAATTGTTGAGCATTCGGTGTTTCTTTAGACACAATAAAATAAACCTTTGCATCATAAAAGTTGGTGTATTTAAGGTTTTCAATCGTAAGATCAGCTAATGCGGTTTCAGAAGGATGTTTATAATTAATGACATAATCTGCACGCTTCCTTTTTAACATCAAAAAGGATGAACGATGCTTTGATGTTGAGGTTACTTCAATATTGTTCTCGGGATCTGCAAAATAAGCAACGAGCCCACCATAGCCATAACCGCGCATAGTTATAATTTTATGGCCATTTATCTCTTCTTTTACCGAAGGTAATGGAGTATTACCGATGGCATATATTCTCATCTGAATCTGCGAAATTGCAATTTTGCTATAAAGCACATTGTCGTCGTATTCAGGGGATCCTTTAATTCCTAAAAACAAGTCTGTTTTCCCAAAACCTAAGTTACGATATAGGCGTTTAGTTGGATAAATATCGAGACGGTAGTCTAGTCCAGCATGCTCAAGAGTTTTTTCCATGATATCTAGATAAATACCAGAAGCGCTGCCGTCACTATTAATGACATAAAAAGGTGGGAAGTCGGTAGTCCCCGCTTTGACATCATAAGCTTGCGTAAAACAGCTCATCAATATTGATAGAACAAATATTGATATTCGAACTAATGAAGAGACAAAATCCATGAACACTAAGAACCTAAAACATTGCTGGTTACGATTAGTCTAGACGATGTGGTGATTAAGACTGGTTTTAATAATTATTATTAGGAAGGTAATGTAAGCCTATTTTCTTAGGCTTACAAGTTGAAACAATATCTATACGTTATATTTACTTACTCTAGTGTCAGGCCAATACTTTCACCAAGGCGAAGCGGTTGCTCGGCTTTCATATCTTCTAACCAATGCATTTTATCTTTGCCGAAGCATACGACAATCGTAGAGCCTAAGAAGAAGCGTCCCATCTCTTCACCTTTTTCAATAACAAGAGGCTGCTGGCTTTCCCCTTGTACTGGGTAGCTAATAGAGCGTACATTGCGATCGAATGGGGTGATGCGTCCAGCCCATGTTGTTTCAATACCTGCAACAATCATTGCGCCAACCAATACCAGTGCCATTGGACCTAGCTCGGTATCAAAAATAGCGACAACACGTTCGTTACGCGAGAAAAGGCGCGGTACATTTTCTGCCGTAGTTTGGTTAACTGAGAACAAATCACCTGGAACATAAATCATTTCACGTAGCGTACCGGTTACTGGCATATGCAAGCGGTGATAATCTTTAGGTGATAAATAAATCGTTGCAAACTGACCACCCATAAATTCATCCGCTGTTTGGCTATTGCCACCCAACAGTTCGATTAATGAATAATCATGGCCTTTGGCTTGTAATACGCGGCCATTTTCGATTGGGCCAAGCTGGCTTATTGCCCCATCAGCTGGAGAAACAATACCGTTGCTCTTGCTATCAATTGGACGCATACCTGCTTTTAATTCGCGGGTGAAAAAATCATTAAAGTTCTCAAACGCTTCAGGAGTCTGGCGCTCAGCTTCTTCCATATTGACATCGAATTGTTTGATGAATTTACTGATGAATAAATTCTTAATCCAGTCTATACGCGTTTCTGCAATCCAACCTACTAGGTGTGATAAAGCATGCTGTGGTACAGCATATTGAAATGCGATAAATAGTTTATCTTTAATTGAAGTAGCCAAAATAAATTCCTATGAATTTTAAAAATATGTAATGAGTTAAGCTTGAATGCCTGTTGTAACTGGGGTGGTTTCGTCGTTACCCCATTCAGCCCAAGAACCAGCATAGGCTTTCATATTACGGCCTAAAATTTTACCAACAAGATAGGTAAAACCTGAACGGTGATGAGTCTGGCAATGCGTTGCAATTTCTTTGTCTTTGGTAAGGCCTAAAGAATTGAGTAGCGTATCAAATTCTTCTAAGTTGTTAATTCGTAAACCTCGAACGGTATCCATGCCAAGAGTCCATTCGTAGTTTACGGCACCCGGGATATGGCCACCACGGGCAGAAATAACTTTTTCACCGCTATATTCTTTAGCGGAGCGAGCATCCCAAATCGCGAAGTCATCTTGACCAATACGCTCGAGTATTTGCGCTTTATTTAACTCATATCTAAGGTCAAGTTCAGCGACGGTATAATCACTTTTAACCGCTTCTTGTGGCCCTTGATCTGTTGCCAAACCTGCTTGTAGCCAAGCATGAATGCCACCATTTAAGTAGGAGTAACGAGTATGCCCAATCGCATCTAAAGCCCAAATTAGTCGACCCGCCCAACCGCCGCCTTCATCGTCATAGACAACAACATGCTTATCGAGAGTAAGCCCGATATTTGAAAAGACAATGCTCAGCTGATCGAGACTCGGTAACGCGCCCGGTGTAGGTTTTTTACCCAATTGAAGGTCTTTGAAATCAAGATGAATAGCGCCAGGCACGTGTGCATTTAAGAAAACATCCAGCTTGCCTTGGTCAATGATTAATAAATTATCATCGGATAACAAGGGTTGCAGTTCTTCAGGTTCGAGCAATAGCGGGTAAGTCGACATTTTGCCATCCGTAGATAGTATTCAGTATTTACCCGTATTGTACTATCGCTATTTGTACTCTGGCAAATGCCTACTGTTAGGCTTGTCGTCGATTAGCTTTGCTATTATCAATACTCTTTTTCTTTTGCGTCGCAATAGCCAGCTTACCTAAGCTTTTACTTGCGGCCATGCAGAGGGATTTGAACGCGGTGTATTCAGAAGGTTGCATCGGGGCATTTTTAGGAGGATTACCTAGATCAGCAAAAATAATCCCGATAGGGCGTTCATTTGAAAAAATAGACATCATCATGAATTGTTGAGGTAATACCTTTAGCTGAGCAGATGAGATACCTCTTAGCATCTTGTCTCTATTATGCTCTGTAATCATTAAACTGGCTGGCTTTTCCAGCATTTTTTTGAACACGCTAGTACTGTCTAGTACAACGCTAAACTGACATAGCGGGTCTGTTTCTGGCAGTCCTTGCTGATAATAGACTTTCGCCGCCGTACCTAATTTATTTTGCACCATAATATAAGCATGCTGTAAGCCGATGCCCGCGGTAATACCTTTTAAAACAGAGCGCATTAAATAGTGTAAATCCCCAAAGCTTTCCGGTGACTCACTCAGCTGCTGCATTAACTTCTTGATGATAGCCTGATCAATTTTTCGTTCATTTGATGGTGGATTCGAATTAGGAACAGCAGTGGGGGTATCTCGTTCCATTTTGAGCTCAGCGGGCTGTTTTTCACATTGGTAGAGGCTGCACTCAGGCATCGAAGTATTGGTCGGTGCTAATAGAGTAGATATTGCGGGCAGAATCCGGCCTTGCTTTGCTAATTGAATATTCAGAGTGATGACCTCTTTATGAATATCCATAGCGTCTTTATTTAAGAAGTTTGCACTTAGTGCTAACCAGCGTTTTGTTTTAAAGCGGTAGGCCCCTAAGCGATATTGGCTCGCTAAAGCATTGGCCATATAAATCAGCATCTCGGGTTGCTGGCATTGATGTTTCAAGGCTCGATGGCCTTCTATGGCAGTGAGCTTCTGAGAACGTAAGACTTGCCATTCGTTGGGCTTAGGCCAGCACTGTTGTTGCCATAGAGATTGACAAATATTGGGTAAAGCCAATTCATTGGCCAACTTTTTCCAATGCCCTAAGCGAGTTTTAGATAGTTTGCCAAATGACGTTTCTAAGGCCGGTATTAGATCTTTACCTTGGCTCATCTGGTTAAACGTTTGTTGGCTTGCGCTTACCTGTTGGAGCTGCCAAGGCCAAAGCGGAGCAGAGGCCAGCATGGCAGACCATTGTGCCTGATGCTGATTGAGTCCCGGTTTGAATTGGGCCCATTGAGCTGCGATCTGGCCCGCTAGAACCGCAGTATGCAGCATTGCCATGTAGTTACGCGCAGGCAGGCTTTTGGGAGCGTCTTCTAATACGGGTAACTGTTTTACCAGTTTAACGACTTCCTCCATGCCTAAAAGCGATATACAGCCTAAAGCGGTATTTATTTGCTCCACACTGGCCGGGTTTCGCTGCTTGATGCGCAGAATCATGTGTAAGCAAATAGCCGGATCTTGCTCAGCAATTTTTGCTAAACCTTCAAAGCTTAAGCTGGCCTTTTTCATCAGCCGTTGAAAAGCTTTCCGGGTACTGGGCAGCAACGGAAATTGCTGGAATTTCAGTACGTTTTGCCAATCGTCGGCATCGGGCTTTGAATATGTCTTACTTGTATTTAATGTCATCTGTGTATTTGAGAAAACTCTAAACATAACCTTTACTTACTATAGTCAGTTTCCTTGAGGCTGCTTATTTTCATTCATGACTTTCAAAACATTTTAAGTTTAGGGATATTCGTGATTAACCTGGAACGGTTCAAATGCTGTTTATAATCGGAATTATTGTTGTATTTGGTAGTGTTGGCTGGGGCTTTGTATTGTCTCATGGCCAGCTGGCAGCTCTGTGGCAGCCATTTGAAGTGATGATTATTGCGGGTGCTGCTGGTGGTGCCTATTTAATCTCGAACCCTTTTCATCTTATTGTTGATTCTTTAAAGCTTATGCCACAGGTCATCTTTGGCTCGAAGGTGGATAAGGCGATGTGTCTTGATGTGCTGAGTTTAGTTTATGACATTTTAAATAAATCTCGTCGTGAAGGGATGATGGCTATTGAATCGGATGTCGAAAATCCACACTCCAGCGCTATTTTTGCTCGTTATCCGGCTATCTTGATGAACGATACGTTAGCCCGGTTTATTGCAGACTATTTCCGTATAATTTCTTCTGGCAACCTTGCCTCGCACGAATTAGAAGCGTTGATGGATCAAGAGATTGATGCACGGCTTCATGAGTTAGAACAACCGGGCAGTGCATTAAGTAAGGTTGCGGATGCTTTGCCGGGCTTTGGTATTGTCGCCGCGGTTTTAGGTATTGTCATTACCATGGCTTCTATTGGTGGCGACCCTGCTGTCATTGGTCAACACGTTGCGGCGGCTCTAGTTGGAACATTTATGGGTGTATTGTTTGCCTACGGTCTTGTCGGTCCCATTAGTATTCGCATGAAACATATTGCCCAAGAAGAAATTAAATTATACGACGCAGCCAAAGCCTCCATCATTGCTTCAATGAATGGCTTAGCGCCACAGCTAGCGATTGAGTTTGGTCGTAAATCTTTATATAGCCATGGCCGACCTACTTTTGATGAAGTCGACAGTAAGGTGCGCGGGCGTTAAGCCTGATTCGCTAAGGAATGCAATGACATGGAGAATCTAGGGCAACGTAATATCATCATTAGGCGGATAAAGAAAAACCGCCACGAAGAGCATGGTGGTGCTTGGAAAGTTGCCATGGCGGATTTTGCGATCGCCATGATGGCCTTATTCATCGTTCTTTGGTTAACCAACTCCTCAAATGAAGAAGAGCGAGAAGCGATTGCAGGCTACTTCCAGGATCCGCAAGCATACGAAGATGGCAAGCGAATACCGAGCCCTTATGTCATCGACCTAGGTGGAACGCCAACTACCGCCGATAATAACGCCGTATCTGAAACCTTAGATCCTGAGAAAATACTGCAGGCTGAAGAAATTGAAAGTCTTGCGGAAGCCATTGAAAGAAAACGCTTAGAGCAATTAAAAGCAGAAATCGAAGCCAAGATTGAAGCCAGTCCAACACTCAGTCCCTTCAAAAATCAGATGACGATTGATATTACGACGGAAGGGTTACGGATTCAGATAGTCGATCAAACCAAGCGTCCTATGTTTAATGCGGGTAGCGCGACGTTAAAGTATTACAGTGAAGATATTCTTTACGAACTCGCACCTATGCTAATGACGGTAGAAAATCGCTTATCGATTACAGGTCATACTGATGCAGATGCCTACTATGAGAATAACCCTGAAGATGATGTGAACTGGGAGCTATCCGCGCAGCGTGCAAATGCAGCACGTCGCGCTTTGATGGAAGCGGGTATTGAGAAATCTCAAATTGCTCAGATATTAGGAATGGGGGATACCGCGCCTTTGGACATTGAACATCCAGAGAGTGATATTAACCGCCGAATTGCGATTGTGCTGTTGAACAAAAAAGCAGAGGAAGGCATTGACTCTCGTAGTGGCGGAGTGGGAGCGCAATTTATTAATGAAGAAAAGAACGATCAGGATGAGAGAAAGCCCGTTATCAATACCTCAGGGTCACTAATCAAGAGTATAAAAGATGATCGTGAACGTCTTGATAATAGTTATGATACGCCGCCGAACCAAGGAGAGAGTTTCTGGTAGCCACCCTTGGTCGTAGCGTATTGTAGAAATAAGAAAAAGGCTTCTGATTAGAAGCCTTTTTTATTGGTATACGAACTCGGTGCGGCATCATTCAAAGCGAGTGAAGAATTAATAACCCTTATCGAACTCGCCTAGTGTTGCCAAAATACGCTTATAGCTATTAAAACGTAACTGGCTAATCTTACCTTCTTCTAAGCTTTCACGAATCGCGCACTTAGGTTCAAGTTCGTGCTGGCAATCGCGGAATTTGCAGTGACCAATCATGTCGCGCAATTCTTTAAAACCGTATAGCACATCATCCGGTTCCATATGCCACAAACCAAACTCACGGATTCCTGGGGAATCAATTAAGTCACCACCCGCAGGGAAGTGATACAAGCGTGCAGTGGTGGTGGTATGACGGCCTTTTTTACTCGCAACCGAAAGAGGACCAACGCGCAACTCTTGCTTCGGTAGTAGGACTTGAATCAAACTTGATTTACCCACACCAGACTGGCCAACAAATACACTGATACGCCCGTTTAGCTTCTGCTGCAGCTCTTCTAAGCCATCTTCTTGCTTGATCGACAAGGTCATCGTTTGATAACCCAGCTTTTCATAATCGACCATCATATTACGCATATACGGGCCAGAAACATCATCGAGTAAATCGGTCTTATTCAACAGAATAATCGGTTCGATATTGCAGTTTTCAGCGGCAACCAAATAGCGGTCTATCAGATTAGGGTGTACCACGGGTTCGCACGCTACCACCAAAACGATGAAGTCGATGTTGGCCGCAACGGGTTTAATTTCGTTATACGGATTTGGACGAGAAAGCTCGCTATCACGAGGTAATATTGCAACCACAACACCGAGCTCACTTTTTTCCATACGGTAAATAACGCGATCACCGGTTACGAGAGAACCTAGGTTCGCACGCATGTGGCAGCGACGGGTATCATCAAAGATACCCTTTTCGATGCTTTCTAGGGATTCGACTTCTACTTGCGTACCAAAGTGCGCGATGATTATGCCCTGTAATTCGGGGCCCAATTCATTGCCGCTTAGCTGCTCAGTAATGTCTGATTCTTTACGAGTCGCA
>Ga0105348_1000265_pt1 | contig 39425 bp, 38 predicted proteins | sample EN8Hudsemesocosm_2_FD_83504 | JGI IMG/M metagenome (GOLD analysis project Ga0105348, IMG submission 83504) | Methane-oxidizing microbial communities from mesocosms in the Hudson Canyon - EN8C Hudson Canyon | ecosystem: Environmental > Aquatic > Marine > Cold seeps | place: Hudson Canyon... | reverse complement strand
CACCATAACGCACACGAATAAGACGACTTACTTGTACTTCTTGGCTTTCCCATAAGCGACGAACTTCTCGGTTACGCCCCTCTGAAAGCACTACATGGAACCAATGGTTACGTCCCTCACCACCACGATAAGTGATTTTTTGGAATTTAGCTGGGCCGTCTTCTAATTGAACGCCGGCGCGTAGTCGTTGCAACATGCCTTCATTAATTTCACCAAACACACGTACTGCATATTCGCGTTCCACTTTTTGCGATGGATGCATTAATCGGTTAGCTAGCTCACCATCGGTAGTAAATAACAACATACCTGAAGTGTTAATATCTAAACGGCCAACAGCTACCCAACGTCCTGTCTCTAATGGCGGAAGACGATCAAATACCGTTGGACGTCCTTCTGGGTCTTTTCGAGTACACATCTCACCTTCAGGCTTGTTGTACACAAGTACACGACAAATGTCTTCATCTTGAGCGGTTAACTTTACATGGTGTCCATCAAGTCTTATTTGTTCCGTTCCGGTAATTCTGTCACCTAAAAAGGCAACTTTGCCATCGATACTGACACGCCCTTCAGTGATCATTTTTTCCATTTCACGGCGCGAGCCTTTACCTGCTCGAGCTAATACTTTCTGTACTTTCTCTGAATCTTTATGCGTTGCTTTTTGAAAGTTAACTTTTTCAACTTTTTCTGGCTCTTTCTTACCCTGGCCTTTTTTACCTACAGGCTTTTTTGCACTACCTGGCTTGGCTAAGCCTTTTTTAGCAGTCCCTTTTTTTTGCGTACCACGGGTGCCGTATTTCTTATCAATTTCGGCGTCTTTACTGGTTTTCTTTTTGTTAACTGTCATAGTTTTTTACTCTGTTACGTCAGTAGCCGCTCCCTTGTAGCTAACTTCTGGCTCTTAATTCAGATTTTTCACCAATAGATAATCTAACAATAGATTCTGGTGAAAATTATTTGAATGGAGATGGGTCTCCCTCTCCAACTCGGATAATGTCGATACTGTCATTAGAAAAATCAATAACAGTTGTTGGGTGCTCACCAAGGTGGCCGCCATTGATAATAAGATCGACTTGGTGCTCTAATAGATCTCTTATCTGTTCAGGATCATACTCTGCCATTTCTTGGCCCGGCATGATTAAACTAGTGGACATTATAGGCTCTGCAAGTTCAGTCAACAAGGCTTGAGCGATAGTATTATCAGGCACCCGAATACCAATGGTTTTCTTCTTGGGGTTTAATAACCTTTTCGGCACTTCTTTACTGCCTTTAAAAATAAAGGTGTAAGCCCCCGGGGTATTATTTTTTAATAATCGAAACGCGCTATTGTCAACACGGGTATATTCAGAAATTTGTGATAAATCTTGGCACACTAAAGTAAAGTTATGATCTTTATCTATATCTCGAATACGACAGATGCGCTCAAGGGCCTTTTTATCGCCCAAATGACAGCCTAATGCATAGCCTGAATCAGTTGGATAAACAATGACGCCACCTTGCTTAATGATTTCTGAAGCCTGTTTCATCAAGCGACCTTGCGGGTTATCTGGGTGTACATAAAAAAACTGACTCATAAGGCTTTCCTTATATTAATAGTTTGATTCTGGTTTAAATTACTAACTGATTTTTTAAAATACATTGTCTATTGCCATTGAGCCCAAACAGGTCTTGCGCCAACAGGCATAGTTAAGTTACGACCCAGATCACTCCAGCGACTGGGGTAATGAAAATCAGAGCCCATAGAAGCAAATAAATTATACTCCTGACAGTAGCCAAGCATTTTAGCTCTTTGCTCATTATTCATTTGTGGAAGTACTACTTCTAATGCATCCCCATCAGCCTCAGAAAAATTAACGATTAACCGTCTTAACCATTTAGCAGATAAATCATAACGAATAGGGTGTGCCATCACCGCACTACCACCTGCTTGATGAATGACCTCAACTGCCTCTTCGATTGAACACCAATTGGGTTTCACATATGCTCGCTGACCTTTCGAGCCTTTTTTACCAATATATTTATCAAACGCTTGCTGCATGGTCGAAACGTGCCCTTGCTGATGCAATATTTTGGCAAAGTGTGCTCGAGTAATTGAGCCTGTGCCCGCAAGCTGTTTAGCATCATCATAAATAGTAGTAAAACCGCATTTAGCTAATTTTTCACCCATGGTAATCGCACGCTGTTCTCTAGCATTTTGTTGCTCTGCAATTAAACTTTTCAATTGAGCATTTTCTTTATCAATATTCAAACCAACGATATGAATCTCAAAACCCTGCCAAGCAGTAGATATTTCAATGCCATCAATCAATGTTAGTGGAATATTTTTGTCTTCGATATGCTTTTGAGCTATATCAAGTGCCGCTGTTGTATCATGATCGGTTATAGCTAACACATTAATTTGATAGTTAGCCGCCCTATCTATCAAGGCTTGCGGGGATAAACCACCGTCAGAGCAGTTTGTGTGACTATGTAAATCAATTCGTTTGTGAGCAAAACCTTCGGTTTCTACTATCTGATGTGGAAAATCAGTGGTTGACAGCAACGCCATAATAAGGTCTTCTATAGGGGTAAAACTCAGTAATATGATAAGTTTACTGATAACTTGAAAATAATGATACTTTTTCCTTAAAGTAAATAAGGTAAGAAAGTAAAGGCAAGATGAAATGAATACAGCAATAAACAATTTATCATTGATTTGGTGGTGGCATAACTCTACATAACTGGGTTGTGATAATTGCGTGTATCTAAAAAAGATGAAACAAAATTCAAAAAACCCGCTTCTATCAGCGGGTTTTTCACGTTAAAGCGTTTAGTATTTTTAAATAGGACATCTAAGATGAATAAAACAAAAACATGGTTTATTTGGTGGCTGTTGCCAATTTATGCAGGCTGACAACCCTCTTTTAAGTAAACTCAATATAAGTAATGATTATGACAACACAAATACCAAGTGAAACATGTGGTTCAGTAACCACGATACTAGATAGTACTTGCTACCAAAGCGATCCGCTAAGTGCCTATCAATTATTATGCCACCAAAAACAACATAATATTTTGTTAGAATCCGCAGAAATTGATAAAAAGCATTTATTAAAAAGCTTAATATTAACCGATGCAGCATTAAAGATTGTCTGCAATGGCAACACCGTTACCTTCACCGCTTTATCAATAAATGGTGAAAGTGCCTTAAGTTATGCTGCCAAGCAGCTAAGTACTCAGGCGCAACTAACTTTCGCCACCGATATTAAATCTTTTCAAGCAAGCTTTAGTGAAATCCCGACTGAGCTAGATGAAAAATCTCGACTCACTGCAATCAACCCTTTAGAAAGCTTGCGACTCTTTGGTCACCTTACCACTGATGAAAGTCATCCTTTCGCAGTGTTTCTTGGCGGCGCCTTTGCTTTTGATTTAATGGCGATTGCTGAAGACTTACCTGAAGTTAAAGACGGTGATAATACCTGCCCTGACTTTGTTTATTACTTGGCTGAAACGCTGGTGATTATTGATCATGAAAAGCAAAGCACTGAGATTATAGGTAATGTTTTTAATCAAGCAACAAAAAGTGAGCTAGTTGAAAACCAGCAACTCATCTCACAACGAGTCGCTGAAATTAAGCAAACGTTAAGCCTGAGTATTAATACCGAGCATGTTGCTCAATTCTCCCCTACTCATTCAGATTTAACGGCAAATGCCGATTTCGAGAAATCATCAACAAGTGAATTAAGTGTTGATATTAGTGATGACGATTTTTGTCAAATAGTTGATGATTTAAAAGAAAACATTCGCGCTGGCGATATCTTTCAAGTCGTACCTTCACGTACCTTCACTCTACCTTGTGTTGACTCTATTGCGGCTTACAAAGCATTAAAAATTAGTAACCCAAGCCCTTATATGTTTTATCTTAAAGATAGCGACTTTTGTATATTCGGTGCGTCTCCAGAGTCAGCAATAAAATATCAAGCAAGCAACCGACATGTAGAGATTTACCCTATTGCAGGTACTCGCCCTCGGGGCTTTGATGCTCAAGGAAATATTTCATTAGACTTAGACAGTCGAATTGAGCTTGAACTAAGGCAAGATAAAAAAGAGTCTGCCGAGCACATCATGTTAGTTGATTTAGCACGCAATGACATTGCTCGGGTATCTCAACCTGGCACTCGCTATGTTGCTGATTTACTCAAAGTCGATCGCTATTCTCATGTAATGCACTTAGTGTCGCGTGTTTGCGGTACATTACAAACTGAACTTGATGCACTACACGCTTATCAAGCATGTATGAACATGGGTACGTTATCTGGCGCACCAAAAGTCAAAGCAACCTCATTAATCAGAGAAGTTGAAGGTAAACGCAGAGGCAGTTATGGCGGTGCAGTAGGTTACCTCACTGGAACGGGTGAGATGGATACTTGTATTGTCATTCGCTCTGCCTTTGTTAAAAATAACATTGCCCAAGTTCAAGCTGGCGCAGGAGTTGTTTATGACTCAGATCCCATTAGCGAAGCCAATGAAACACGACAAAAAGCCCAAGCAGTCATTAGCGCAATAGCAACTGCCAACGCCTTAGTGAGGGAGCAAGCCAATGACTAAATTATTTATGCTCGATAACCTAGATTCTTTTACTTACAACTTAGTAGATGAATTTCAATGTTTAGGCTTTGAACCAAGTGTTTATCGAAATACCTTATCTGCTGATTTTATTTTCAAAAAGATGCAAGAACATACTCGCCTTACCAACGAGCCTGTGCTTTTAGTGTTGTCCCCCGGCCCTGGAGAGCCATCGAATGCAGGTTGCTTGATGGCCTTAATCGCAAAATGTGCTGGTCGTATCCCTATGTTAGGTATTTGTTTAGGTCACCAAGCACTGATTGAACATTATGGTGGCCGGGTCGATAGAGCTGCTGAAATAGTTCACGGCAAAGCATCCAGTATTACGCACAGCGGAAGTGGCGCTTTTGCCAATATTCAAAACCCATTACCTGTTGCCAGATACCACTCTTTAGTTGGGATAGATATTCCTACTCAATTACAAGTCATTGCTGACTTTGACGGTATGTGTATGGCTATAACTCAGGAAGAAGATGCGGTTTTAGGCTATCAATTTCATCCAGAATCAATTTTAACCACCTTTGGCGCGACCTTGTTAGCGCAAAGTATTCAATATTTACTTGATTTAGCGCCTGCGTTAAACAATGAAGTAACAGGAGCATAATATGAACAGTTCTCTTAATGAGCCTACTGCTGAAATAAATAACATTTTGCCCACCTTAGTTGATGGTATTGACTTGAATCAAACTCAAAGTCATGATTTTTTTCAACAAGTATTACAAGGCAATATCACGCCTGCGCTTATGGCAAGTGTACTGACTGCGCTGAAAGTTAAAGGTGAAACGCCAGAAGAAATTGCCGGCGCAGCACTTGCGATTCGAGCGGCAGCAACCTCATTCCCCAGAGAAAATCATAACACTGATGTGGCGGATTGCGTTGGAACCGGTGGAGATGGCGCTAATACCATCAACATATCGACTACCGCAGCAATATTAGCAGCGGCTTGTGGTTTAAAGGTCGCAAAACACGGGAATCGCAGTGTATCTAGCATGTCTGGCTCAGCAGATTTACTTGAAGCCTTCGGGGTTAATTTATCAATGTCCCCTGAAGTAGCAAGCCAATGTCTTGAACAAGCTAATTTATGTTTTTTATATGCTCCCGCTTACCATTCTGGATTCAAGCATGCAGCCCCAGTTCGCAAAGCGATGGGAATTAGAACCTTATTTAATATTTTAGGGCCTCTGGTTAACCCTGCTAAACCAAACATTATGTTACTTGGGGTTTATACGCCGGAATTATTAATGCCAATAGCTCAAGCATTGCAACTTACCGGTGTTACCCGTGCTTTTGTAGTTCATGGCAGTGGCCTTGATGAGATTGCATTGCACGGCACCACACAAGTTGTCGAGATTAAAGCGGGTGAATTAGTTGAAAGAAGTATTTCACCTAGTGACTTTGGCCTAGACAGCTACTCGCTTGAAGATATAAAAGGCGGCACTCCCCAAGAGAATGCTGAAATTATTAAAGCAATTTTATCGGGTCAGGGGCAAAGTGCTCATAATGCTGCGGTCATTATTAATTGTGCAGCGTTGTTATATCTTCACGACAAAGCAGCAACCTTAGAAGAAGCAGCAACACTTGCGACTAAAACACTTGCTTCAGGAAAAGCATTAGCAACATTGCAGCAACTAGTCACCCTTTCAAACGCTGAAAATAACAACGATGGAGCTAGCAACTAAATGGCTAATATTTTAGAAAAGATTGTCAGTGATAAACGTATTGAGATTGACGCGCTAAAGCTAGCTAAGCCGTTAGTAAGCTTTATCGAGCAATTAGTACCGACAACAAAAGATATGTATGCGGCACTAACGAGAACAGAAGATAAGCCCTATGCAGGTTTTATTCTTGAGTGTAAAAAAGCTTCCCCTTCGAAAGGGTTAATTCGACCAGATTTTGATGTTAAAGCTATTTGTAAAACTTATGATAAATATGCCGCTGCTATTTCAGTGTTAACCGATGAAAAATATTTTCAAGGTACTTTTGATTACCTAAAAACAGTGACAGAAACAGTCAAGTGTCCGGTATTGAACAAAGACTTTTTTATTGATAGCTATCAAGTGTATTTAGCAAGATATTATGGCGCCGATGCCATACTACTCATGCTCAGTGTTTTATCAGATGAGGAGTACTTAGAATTAGCAAATGTCGCCAAACAATATAATTTAGCGGTATTAACGGAAATATCTAACGAAGAAGAACGTGATAGAGCGATTAAACTCGATGCTAAAATGATCGGCATTAACAACCGCGATTTACGTGACTTAAGTACAGATATTGCGAAAACCTTTGATTTTGCACCAACGCTACCAGACGATAGAATTATCATCTCAGAGTCAGGGATTTATACCAATGCTCAAGTACGAGAGTTAGCCCCTGCCGTTGATGGCTTTTTAGTGGGTAGCTCTTTAATGGCGCCAGATAATAATCCTTATCAGGATATTGATTTAGCGTGTCGTAAGCTTATTTTTGGCAATAACAAGGTTTGTGGATTAACCGAAGCAAAATATGCCAATGCTGCTGCCGATGCAGGTGCACGTTTCGGTGGCCTTATTTTTGCTGAAAAGTCACCTCGCTGTGTTAATAAAGAACAAGCATTGTCGATTATCCAAGCAGAGCAAAAATTAGAGTATGTCGGCGTTTTTGTTAACCAAAATCGTAATGATATTATTGATCTGGTTAAAACTTTAAAGCTAACCGCTGTGCAACTTCACGGTAGTGAAGATGAGCAATATATTAATGCGTTAACGGCAGAGCTTGCACAAAATGACTGTAGTTTTTGTCAGGTGTGGCAGGCAAGCCCGGTGCTTGAGCAAGTTCCTCTACTAAGTAACAGCGTGAAGCGACACGTACTTGATGGTCAAAGTCCAGGTAGTGGTAAAGCATTTGACTGGCAAGTGCTCGACGCTAGTGAACAAGACTTATCAACGAGCTTTTTAGCTGGTGGCTTAAATAACGATAATATCAATGAAGCCCTTGCTCGATTAACTCATTTAGATTTATTTGGCTTAGATCTCAACTCAGGTGTTGAAACAAGTCCTGGTATAAAATCCATTGAAAAACTTGCCCAAGTATTTTCACAAATTAGGAATTACTAACATGAACAATGAAAAGAATGTAACTGAAAATTCAGCGGCTAAAGCAAGCTTACCTGCCTACTTTGGTGAATTTGGCGGCATGTATGTCGGCGAATTACTCGTACCGGCACTAGAGCAGCTTGAACAAGCTTTTATTGAATCACAAAGTGACGAGGCATTTCTAACTGAATTCAATAATTTATTGACTAAGTATGCTGGACGTCCGACACCATTAACCTGTTGTCGCAATATTGTAAAAAATCCACTAGCAAAAATTTATTTAAAGCGTGAAGACTTACTCCATGGTGGCGCACATAAAACTAACCAAGTGCTTGGTCAGGCGTTATTAGCTAAACGTATGGGAAAAACAGAGATTATTGCTGAGACCGGCGCTGGTCAACATGGTGTAGCAACAGCTATTGCTTGTTCATTATTAGGCTTAAAATGTAAAGTTTATATGGGCGCGGTAGATTGTCAGCGTCAACAGCCAAATGTCTTTAGAATGAAACTGATGGGCGCAGAAGTTATTCCGGTTACTGCTGGCTCTGGCACGTTAAAAGATGCAGTAAATGAAGCACTTAGAGATTGGTCAGCAAACTATGAAAAAGCTCACTATTTATTAGGTACTGCTGCTGGCCCTCACCCATTCCCAACCATTGTCCGAGAGTTTCAAAAGATGATTGGTGAAGAAGCTAAAGAACAGTTTCTTGAAGAAGAAGGTCGCTTACCTGATTATGTAATTGCCGCTGTTGGTGGTGGATCAAATGCCATTGGTATGTTTAACGACTTTATCAAAGATGATGGTGTAAAACTTATTGGTGTTGAAGCTGGTGGTAAAGGTATTGAAACCAATGAACACGGCGCGACACTCGTTGCTGGTACAAAAGGTATGTTGCACGGAAACTATACATATATCATGCAAGATAAGTACGGACAGATAGAAGAGTCCTATTCAATTTCTGCAGGTCTTGATTATCCAGCTGTGGGGCCGCAGCACGCTTTTCTAAAAGAGACTGGTCGAGCGCAATATGTGCCGATTAATGATGACGAAGCGCTATCGGCCTTTCAAACATTAGCAAAAAGCGAAGGGATCATCCCTGCGTTAGAGTCGGCACACGCATTAGCACAAGCATTAAAAATGGCGGAACAAGCGACCGAAGAAACAATTTATTTAGTTAACTTGTCTGGTCGCGGCGATAAAGATTTAGCCCATGTACATGCTATTTTATCGCCTGAAGAAGCGGCATCGACATCGAATGTAAAACATAGAGGAGAAGCGTAATGACTGATTCAAACAACTTAGAATTAGGTGCTCGCTATCAGGCCTCTTTTGACGCACTAAAAGACAAAAATGAACAAGCATTTATTCCTTTTGTTATGATTGGCGACCCAAATGCAGAGCAATCTCTAGCGGTAATTAAAAGCCTAATTGATGCTGGGGCTGATGCATTAGAGCTAGGTATCCCTTTCTCAGATCCAAGTGCTGATGGTGTTACCATTCAAAAAGCCGCTCTTCGTGCTATAAATGCCGATATTAATACCGACACTTGCATTGATATTTTAAAACAAGTGAGAGTATATGCGCCAAATATTCCTATTGGCTTATTACTATATGGAAACTTAGTTTTTGCTCGTGGCATTGATAATTTTTATCGAGATATGAATAATGCTGGCGTTGACTCAGTTCTGATCGCTGATGTACCAATTCGCGAAAGTAAGCCATTTAGAGAAGCAGCATTAAGGCATAACATTGCTCCTATTTTCATAGCACCACCAAACGCTTGTGATGAAACATTAAAATCGGTCTCTTCATATGCACGAGGTTACACTTATGTATTAAGCCGTGCCGGTGTTACCGGAGTCGATAGTGCTGACAGCCCTAAGAACTCGGTGGTTAGCTCTGCGGATAAGTTAATCGAAAATTTGACACAATTCCACGCTGCCCCGCCAGTTTTAGGTTTTGGTATTTCAACGCCTCAACAAGTTAAAGATGCCCTTAAAGCAGGGGCACTTGGCGCAATTAGTGGCTCTGCCGTGGTGAAAATAATTGAAGACAACTTAGCTGATAATAACAATATGCTTTCCGAGTTAAGCCGCTTTGTTACAGAGATGAAAGCTGCAACTAAGTAAAGCTCTCAATAATTATAACGCTTGAACTAAAGTTTTTAGTATACAAAAAAGGAGCAATTATATTGCTCCTTTTCTATTTCAGCATGGGACAATACTTATAATCTCAGCATGCGAATAGATAAGAATATGATAATTAAGGTGAGCGCGACAAACAATAATGCAAGGAAATGATAAAAACCTCTTCGTACTTTGCTTTTTATTCTTGAGAAAATTGCTTGCTTGTCACTGCTGATAGCTGGGACATTGTCAAAAATGGCAATTAAAAGATTAAAAAGTAATAACCAAATACATGTGAGAAAACTAAAAAAAGCATAGGAATTACTTTTATCTGTTTGTAAAGAACTAGGCTGGTTTAATTGAAAGATAATAATCGCGGCAAGAATTGCTATGAGGACATAGCTTAATTTTTGCAAAGGCTTTAGCTTCACGGCTAATTTTGATAAAACATCTAACATACAATCCCTTATTGATTAAACCACTACAATCTTGGCAAAAGTTATGTAGCTTATAGAGCGGAGCTGTTTACGTCAAAGGCAATAGTTTCCTGATAATGACGTAATAAATAATTTTAATATTTTTCACTGGGCATAAAAAATGCGACTCAATGAGTCGCATTTCGATATCTAGCTTATATGGTGCGTCCTGCACACATATTTAATGATCTCACTTCTTCCTTGAAAAACTATCCCTAATGTATCCTTTATGAGTCCACTCATATCCTTTTGGGGTTACAATAAATGCTCCCCTTCAATCATCCATAATTGTGTCTTCCTGACAATAACCTCCTTAATCTGTCAACATCCTTTGTTGCTTCTCCCTGAGCTAACCATCCATAATTAGCTTACTCCCTGTAGTAGCAATCCATAACTACTGTCTTCCTGACCTTGGTTATCCTCACCAAGTCACATCCTTGTTCATATCATCCATAGTGGCGTCCTACCACTAGACTTCGTCCGTAAAGCCTCCCTGTCAAACCCTACTTTAAAATAATAAATCACCTTAAAATCAAAGCATCCTGCTTCAGGTTTTCCTTTAGTTAGCATCCTTACCCAATTCTTCCATGAATAGCATCCTGCGTCCTATTTTCAACTCATTCCTTAAGTTATTATTACTGTCCTCAGTAAATCCTAAAATTGCTTATTTCCTTTAAAGCAACTTGTATCATCCTTAATCACGTTACAAGTAACGCTGAAGCCCCCTGCTCCTTGTCTTCCTGACATGATTAATAATACACCTTTATCTAGAATATCTAAGGGTGTTAACAAGACAATTAAAAGTGTTACGAGAATGTAATTTTCACGATAAATATAAAAACCATTTAAATCAACAGCTTGAATAAATAAAGTTCACTTTGATTGCGGTAATTGCCAATATATCTCACATTGATGTAAGACATGTCTTACATTTAAAATAGCACTTTGCCTTTGATAAATTTAAATGATTACAAGGAATTATATGGTTAACTAGCAAAGCATGATTGAATTAGCTGAATATAACAGCCAAATAAAGGAAATAAGGCTGTATTTAAAAAGTAGGATTCAGGATGAACCTGGCAGAAGCTACTTTATTAACTCATGTATTGTTCGCTGGGTTTTGGGGTAAGAATTGTTAGCTGAAGTGTAAAATAAACTTGAGCTTGTTAGCGCACTAACAAGCTCAATAGAAATCCTACTGCATTAACTTTCTTTCGAGTCTCGGTAGTGAACCATTACAGCTCCACAAACATTACCGACTTTAACTTCTTCAACTGTTTGATAATCAACATTATTGAAAAACTCTTTAAACTTACCTGATGTAGCGTATACCGCAACACCTTCACTATTTGGATGTTCATCTAGCACAGTATTCACTGCTGCCATTAAGTAATGACCAAAGCCATGTTGTTGGTGTAAAGGATGAACAGCGATAAAGGATAAGAAATGAAACACTTTCAATGGTACTGCAGCTAAAACCGTTTGTTCTTTTTGCATCATCTGTTTGGTACTGAAATAACCTGCATTTAACAGCATTTTCAAACGCCAATGCCAAAAACGTTCACTCGTTAATGTTTCATCAGGGCTATTAATACATGCAACACCAACCATGGTTTCGCCTAAATATAGGCCAATCATTGGCTGTTTAGCTTGCCAAAAAGCATTGAGCTCTTCTCTAATAGCGCCACGCAAACGCTGCTCGTAATCTTCCTTACTACTATTGAATATATCTAAAAAAACAGGATCGTCATGATATGCCTGATATAAAAGTGAGGCGGCTAACTTTAGTTCATGGGCAGCTAAATAAGTTGCTCTAATGTTGACCTCTGGTTCTATACTTTCTTCAACACTATTTTCTACAGATACTGTTTCAGTCATTATTCCCTTCCTACTCTAACGGTGGATTAATTTTGTACACTAACACCCCACCATAACAATATATTTTCAAAGAGGTCAAATAGATTTCACTTTATAACCGAAGAGCAACAGACGACATTCATCGATAAGCTTATGATTTACTTTATAAAAGGCAAAAAAACACCCCGCTAGGCGAGGTGTTTTAAAATAAAGGTATAGAATCTAGTTTACTTTTGTTTTAGCCGTTTTAGAAAATTCACCACCATTACCAGTTTCAATCAACTTGCCATTGATGAAATGTAAATAGGTGCACTCATCTTTGGTGGTTAAACCATCTTTATGTTTACGTTGAGTGCGGTAATACAGTACACGTACTGTATCATCACCTTCCTTGTAAGTTTCTGAAAAGTCAGCAACGCCTAATTTTTCTTGTAAGTCCATAAAAGAAGATCCAAGTTGTACTTTTGAAATTCTCTTACGGTTTTTATAAGTACGGTCTTCACTATCACCGACAAAGCCATGATCAATGCCGTCATCATTTATTTTTATAACACAACCCGATAATGACATGGCAAGTGGCGCGGCAATAAGTAAAGCAATTAAAGATTTTTTCATGTTGGTATTTCCTAGAGGTATAATGTAATCGTTATAATATTTCTTCAATATGTAATACAAAAAACAAGCCAAACCATAACCCTATGATATTATTAGCATTTATAAAGATACTTATAAAACTGGCAGACATTTTTAGTTATATTGGCTAAAATATCGTTAAATTAATTAACTCCTTAGGTACTTTAAAGAAAATGACTATTACCGATGAAATTTTAAGCTGTGCTAATCAGCTTGCCAATGCAGGAAAAAAGCCTTCTGTGGCATTAGTAAAGGCTAAGCTTAGTCAACCAGTACCATTGCCAACTATTATAGCGACGTTAAAGAATTGGCAACATGAGCCTGAGTTCACCACTAGTGAATTAAAAGAGCAATTAGGTGATAAAGATCAAGATACATCACAAAGTAATACAGAGCTTGTGAAGTCATTACTTAATAATGATGCAGTGAAAAGCATGATTGAACAATCTTTAGCTAAAGAATTACAACAACTAAAAGTAGAGCTAGCGGAAATGAAGTTGCAGATAGAAGACTTAACCAAGCAACTCCATCGTAAAAAATAGCTAAAAAATATTAATCAATTGATGGTATTTCAGGTGTTATCTGCTCAATGAATTGAGCGAGGGTATCGCTAAGTTTTTTGTGTGGTTTACAACCGACTTGTTCCACCCAAACTTCACCACTATTATTATCAATCGAGATAATCATATCTTCTTCATCAGTTACCGCAAAAAACACAGTCTCGGCTTGTTTTAATTTTTGCTTCATTAATATATGACCAATAATGTTTTCTTGCAGTCGGCCAAAGTCATCTTTATTCCATGCAAAAAGTAATGTTAACTTACCTTCTAGACATTGAGCTTCAATATCAGAGCTAAAAATAGTAGTAAAGTATGTTTTAACATCTTGATGTAAAGTCAAATTCAGTGCAGATTCCACATTACTAAATGAAAGCTCTTCTTCATTGTTAGTGCGAGCGCTTTTAACCGTTACCGCTTGCCAAAGATGATGAGTTTCATCATGAGCTGCGACTTCGCAAGATGATAGCCATTGTTTATCATGCTCAACTAAAGGTAAATGCCCTAACTTTTCAACATGAAGCTGACAATAGTTATGACTAAAGTTAATTATCAACTCAGCTAAAGTTTTATTTGAAGATGTCATATATAGAAAAGATCCTTTAAAATAATGAAATACTCGATCACTACAGAAAATATTTATGGCCAATTATCAAGATGCAACAGAACTAAGCAAATTAACACTGGGGAAAACTACGCAATATTGCAGCGAATATAACGCAGATTTGCTTCAAGGAGTACCAAGAAGTTTAAATCGGGATGATTTAGCACTTAATCAAGCCGAATTACCTTTTGTTGGCGAAGATGTTTGGTATGGCTATGAGCTATCTTGGTTAAATGAAAAAGGCAAACCTGTAGTAGCCGTAGCTGAGTTTAGGTTCCCTTGTACCAGTAAAAATATTGTCGAGTCTAAGTCATTTAAACTTTATCTAAATAGCTTTAACCAAACACGTTTTACCAACCTTAAACAAGTTGAACAGATTTTAATAGCAGACCTGTCAAAAATTACCGACTCTGCAGCCAAAGTGAAATTATTCGGTGTTGATCACTGTCCAGCCCTAGACATTAATAAAAGCTCAAGCTCATATTTTTGTATTGATGGTGAAGATATTAATGTTGATAACTATGAATATGATGCAGAAATACTAGCGCAGTCACAAGGTGAAGAAGGCAGTGATGTTGATGAATATCTTGTAAGCCACTTACTCAAGTCTAATTGTTTAATTACTAACCAACCTGATTGGGCAAGCATATATATTCACTACCGAGGCAAAGCAATTAATCATGCTGCACTATTAACTTACTTAGTCTCTTTTCGCCAGCATAACGAATTTCATGAACAGTGTGTTGAACGTATTTATTGCGACTTAAATACGTTTTGCCAACTTGAAGAACTGACAGTATTTGCTCGATACACTAGACGAGGAGGGTTAGATATTAACCCATTTAGAAGTAGTCATATCGAACATGCACCCAATGGCAGAACATTACGCCAGTAAACTTACAAGCTGATTTAAATAGCCATCAAGATAACTTTTTCTTGATGGCTCACCAGTAACTTCAATTCCCTAGTTTTTAGTAAAGTCTAAAGTTGTCGACACCTAAAGTATAACTTTTGCTTAGAAGATACTTAAGCTTTAGGCACAACTTTCACCCCATTTTTTACAATCGCTTTAAATTTAACTTGCGGTCTTTTAGTTGCTTCAACTATAGGTTCTACTTTCGCTAACAGGAAAAAGATTGTTCAATGCTGATATAAAGCACTCCTTTTGCTGAGGCGATACTTGTATTGCAAAAATCAGCAACAAGGTTATTATAAATTTATTGTTAATAGGTAATGAAGTGCTCTTATTGGATTAGAAAAATGAACTAATACTCTGAAAAGTTGCTATAAAATAATGAAAGTCATTTTTTTTTGTTTTTTAACTGATAAATAACGCTTTTATATTATAAATTGTCTTATACTAAGGGCTAATTAAGTTCAAAATCTTATATAATTTGTATTAACAAAATATAGTTTTGGCTTTTAGATACCCTAATCATTCCAAATTAAGGATTAATTGGTTCTATGAATGACAGTACTGTTGCTCAAAAGCAACTAGTTGCACTAAAGAGAAAACTTGAAACTGCAATTGAATCTCGTAGCTCGTTAGAGGATGATTTTAATGTGCAATCGAGTATGCTCATTCAGTTTATTGGCAAGCTTTCCCTGGTTTCTAAAGGTGTTGATCTTGAGCTTGATAATCGGCTAGCCCAATTAAGAACACTTTTTACCAAATCAGCGCCAATCTCTGAGATTGAAGCCAAAATAGTAATAATATCTAAACTACTACAGCAACATAGTGTTACTAATGAAAAAAACATTTCTCACATGCATGAGCAATTTAATCAAGCAGGCGAGAGTTTACAGCGAATCAACGGTCTTCCAGATAACTTACGTAGAGAACTACGCGCTTTACTAACGGAAACCAAAGAAAGTAAAGACGCTTTAATTCAATACATCCCTTTATTGAGCCAACTGTTATCTTTGTATGATCACGCACTTAAAGCCAGTAATCAGCCACCTAAGCAAGGAATACTGCAAGCTCCTGCTGTTACTCCCACTAAGAACACACAACAAATTAGCACTGACACAGTTGTTCTTGATAATGAGTTTATAGAAAAAATATCAGCTTCTTTAAGTGAATTACCACTATCAAAAGCGCACGTAAATGACTTGTTAGCCATTAAAAAGAAGTTAATGTCAGATAAGTCAAATGATGAAGTGCTGCAGCATGTGGTGGATATTTTTGATGTAATCGTTGCTGATTTTAAAGATGAGCAAAATAGTGCCAAACATTTTTTAACTAATTTAAGTGCCGCCCTAACCACAGTGCAAAGCGCAGTTAAAGGTACAATATTAGCTCAAATGAGTTCACACAAAACCAATGAACTCATCAACAAAAAACTACAAAGTCAACTTGTTGATATGACAGGTACCGTTGAAAAAGCATTATCATTAAACCAAGTAAAAGAAGATATTAATGATAAGCTGCAGTTTATCGCGAAGACTTTAGAACAGAAAACAAAATTTGAGCAACAGAATAATCAGCAGTTATCCGAAAAGCTTAATGAAATGTCTTCTAAAGTAGAACATTTAGAAAAACAAAGTAAAATATTTGAAGAAAAACTTGCTGAGCAACAAAGTAAAAGCATGCAAGATGCACTGACAAAGCTTGCTAATAGAGCGGCTTTTGATGATTATTTTGCTAAAGCCATGGTACGCTTTCATCATAAGCCATTTCAACTTGCGCTTGTTGTGCTAGATATTGACGACTTTAAACAAATTAATGACACCTACGGTCATACCGCAGGTGATAAGACACTGCAAGTGATAGCAAACACAGTAAAAAAATGCGTAAGCAAAGATGTCTTTGTCGGCCGTTACGGCGGAGAAGAATTTGTATTAATTTACTCTAAAGTTGATGAAAAACCTTTAACTACAGAGTTGAACTCCCTCAACAAATATATTGCCCGTTTACCGTTTAAATTTAAAAATAATAAAGTGAGTATCACACTTTCTATTGGTGCGACTCATATTAAAGATGACGACAATATTCACATCGCTTTTGAACGAGCAGATCAAGCGATGTACCAGGCAAAAAAACAAGGTAAGAATCAAGTTGTTTACATTGAATAAACGCTAAAAGTTAATCACATTACCACTGCAAAACCTCATCAATATGCAGCTAACTTATTTTCTGGTTTGAATATAAGTATTTAAGGAGTGAGTTATGCAAACTCAAATAAACCCTGTTGGAAACATGAATCTACTTTCACAAGTAGAGGTTGATCAATTACAGCAATCGGCAACTAGCCAACTCTATAGGCTTTATAGAAATTGCTCACTTGCTGTCCTTAATGCAGGCTCTAACACTGATGATGCCGAAGAAATTTATCAAAAGCATCTATCGTTTGAAATCAAAGTATTAAGACGAGAGCGTGGTGTTAAAATTGACCTGACTAATCCTCCCTTAGATGCCTTTGTTGATGACAAAATAATAAGAGGGATCAGAGAGCACCTTTCTGCTGTTTTACGCGATATTCTCTTTCTGCACAGTCGTTATAGAGAGATGCCAACTTCTTCTGAAGGTATTACCGACGCAACCTTTGATATTTTAAGAAATGCTAACGCAATATTACCCGAAACTGAGCCTAACTTAATTACTTGCTGGGGCGGTCATTCAATTAAGCATGATGAATATAAATATACTAAAGATGTTGGTTATCAACTCGGTTTGCGCGGTTTTAATATTTGTACAGGATGTGGCCCAGGAGCGATGAAAGGCCCAATGAAAGGTGCAACTATTGGTCATGCAAAACAACGCAATAAGGAAGGTCGCTACATTGGTCTAACAGAACCAAGTATTATTGCAGCAGAGCCGCCAAACCCTATCGTCAATGAATTAGTTATCATGCCTGATATTGAAAAGCGTTTGGAAGCATTTGTTCGTATATCACACGGTATTATCATTTTTCCAGGTGGTGCTGGCACTTCAGAAGAGTTGCTTTACATTTTAGGTATCATGCTAAATGAAAAAAACGTAGAACAGCAATTACCCATTATTCTGACGGGTCCTAAAAGTGCTGAGAATTACTTTAATGAAATTGATGCTTTTATTGGTGCAACTTTAGGGGAGAAAGCACAGTCTTTATACCAAATAGTGGTTGATGATCCAGTCAAGGTTGCTCAAGTAATGAAGGAAGGTCTAGAGCAGGTCATTTCACATAGAAAAGCAACAGGCGATGCTTATCATTTTAATTGGTCATTGATAATCGAGGATGATTTTAAACACCCCTTTGAACCAACACATGAAAATATGGCGAATTTGAACATAAACTACGACCTTGAAACAGCTGAACTTGCAGCGAATTTACGCCGAGTTTTTTCAGGCATTGTTGCGGGTAATGTTAAATCTGGTGGCATTAAAGCTATTCGAGAGCATGGGCCTTTTAAGATATCTGGTGATAAAAAAATAATGGCCTTAATGGACAAACTACTCGCGTCATTTGTTTCCCAACAACGAATGAAATTACCTGGCAGCGCTTATGTTCCTTGTTTCAAGTCATTGAGGGTTAAAGCTTGTCAGCACACTTAGTTTTAATTGATGCTTTAAATTTAATACGACGAATTTACGCAGTACAAGAGCGACCATTTAAGCAAATTAAATTGCAAAATGATGAACAGTTATCTCCGAGTACTCAAAAGCAGGTATTGTTTAACACTCAGCAAGGTTGTGTTAATGCCCTTGCAAAAATAATTGAACAACACCAGCCAACACATGCGCTAGCTGTTTTTGATAGTCAGCATCCTGGCTGGCGTCATGAATTATTTGAAGGCTATAAAAAAGGCAGAAAGAAAATGCCTGACTACCTTGCAAATAAGCTGGTGGATATTCAAGATGCTTTTATGGAACAAGGGGTTGACTCACTGACGTCTGATGAAGATGAAGCCGACGACCTTATCGCAACTTTAGCAGTTAAGATGGCATTGCACGGTCAACAGGTAACAATCATTTCTACCGATAAAGGCTTTTTATCGCTACTAAGTCCACATATTCATATCTACGATTATTTCAATCGACGTTATTTAGACGAAGATCATGTACGGAGTAAGTTCGATGTAAAATCTAACCAACTCGTAGATTTTTGGACGCTAACCGGTGATAACACCAATAAAATAGAAGGTGTCCCGGGTATCGGACAAGTCAATGCCGCAAAACTTTTAAATCAATATGGTTCATTAAAAGCCATTCTTAAGGCTCCAGATTTAAAAACATCCCTTAATGAAAAGTTACTAGAAAGCGACGCGCAAATTGATTTGGCAAGAAAGCTACTAACACTAAAACAAGATATTCCCCTCGGATTTAATCTAAAAGATATCCGCTTAACAACATCTTCACCTATGGCAGTAAATAGTGATAATATAATTCCCATTATTGCTGAGAGAAATTAATTCCAAAAAGATAAAATATTATGAACAAAAAAGTAATCGGCCGGATCCTTCTTGCATTAGCAGCTTATGCAGTGTTTGTTGCCCTAGTTTTTACCTTTTATGACGATAGTCCAGACAACATGAAATGGAATGATAGAGAAGCTTATAATAGACAATTTATCGCTAAAATAAAGTTAGATAACTTCACTTTTGATCAAGCACTAAAAGATCTTGGTAGTCCTGATATTACTGAAGCTAGAACGGTTGATGAAGTCTATTACCAAGTGATGTTCTATCGCACTCAACATGTAAAATCAGATGGTATAACGACGCAAGATGAATGTACCTTTCTACTCTTTGTTAATGGCATGCTTAAAGAAATAGGCCTTGGCAACAACTACCCTGAGCAGTGGGGGATTATTAAAAATCACCTTATCTTGGGTAAAAACCTTCCTACTATAGACTAAAGTCAGATTGATACTAAACCTGTAAGCCTCTAGTATCTTTTGTAAAGTTGCTAATACCCACAGCCACCTAGGTTTTGAGGGTGTTAGTAAAAGCTTTCAAGCTCGCATACATACCATTGCCATGATATAAAGTGCATCAATAAAGTACTGAGCAGACCACTTGGTTTCTCAGCTTTACTGAGTACGTTTTCCTCAGCAATGCATTACTCAACAAATTCAATGTATGCCGTTGTTTTATTAATAAAAATTTAACGACATATTATTCAAAAGTATTATGACAAGGTGAAATCAATGACTAAACAAACCATCACGGTAATTCCTGGCGACGGTATCGGACCGAGTATTATCGAAGCAACAATTAAAGTGTTAGACAAAGCAGGTTGTAACTTTGATTACGAGTATGCAGATGCTGGCTTAACAGCACTAGAAAAGCATGGTGAATTAGTACCGGAAGAAACCATCAAACTTATAGAGAAAAACAAAGTCACGCTTAAAGGCCCTTTAACAACCCCAGTAGGTGAAGGTTTTACTTCTATTAATGTGACCTTACGCAAGCAATTCAAACTATACGCTAATTTACGTCCCGTATTGTCATTCAAAGGCACTAAGGCACGTTACGAAAACATCGATATTTTAACGGTACGTGAAAATACTCAAGGTATGTATTCTGGTGCCGGTCAAGTAACTTCTGAAGATGGTAGCGAAGCACAAGCAATGAGTATCGTTACTCGTGAAGGCGCTGAGAAAATCCTTACTTTTGCTTATGAAACAGCTAAAAAAGAAGGACGTAAAAAAGTAACGGCAGTTCACAAAGCTAACATTCTTAAAACAACTTCAGGTTTATTCTTAAAAGTAGCGAGAGAAGTGGCCGAGCGTTATCCTGAGATTGAATCAACTGAAATGATTGTTGATAATTGTTGTATGCAACTAGTCATGAACCCTGAACAGTTTGATGTCATTGTTACCACAAACCTTTTTGGTGATATTTTATCTGATTTATGTGCAGGTTTAGTTGGTGGTTTAGGTATGGCTCCTGGCGCGAATATTGGTGAAGAATGTGCAATATTTGAAGCCGTTCATGGTAGTGCGCCTGATATTGCCGGTAAGAACTTAGCCAACCCGACGTCAGTAATTCTTGCAGCAATCCAAATGCTTGAGTATCTAGACATGGGTGATAAAGCAGAGAAAATCAGAGCGGCTATTACTGATGTTATCGCTACAGGTGATAGAACGACCGGAGATCTTGGTGGTACACATGGTACGACAGACTTCACCGAAGCACTACTTGATAGACTTTAATCTAAAAAAATAGCCTGCTAAAGCTAAAAAGCCCTAAAGTGCTAATCGCGCTTGAGGGCTTTTTTGATTTATAACTGTCCGCTTATTTCAGCGCCTAACATTAGCTGTTATGAACCATTAACCAACGGGCTTGGTGAAAGTAAGCGTGCATGTACGGTAACTTCTTCACGATCATAATATAAATGTTTTGCAAATAGCTCATATTTAACATTAAGTTCACTAAACGCGTCTTTGATACTTTGTAAGTCCTCGTTAACCTGTTGATATCGACCTTTCATAGGTAGTTTCAAGTTAAACATAGCTTCTTTACAATAGCCGTTTAAAAGCCATTCACTCATTAGTTTGGCAACACGTTGAGGCTTTTCAATCATATCGCAAACAAGCCAATAAACATTTTGTTTCGTTGGAGTGTATTTAAAACCATCCATCATTTTATGTTTAACTTGTCCTGTCTCCATTAAAGACTCTGCCATAGGGCCATTATCAATAGCGGTTACCATCATACCACGACGAACTAACTGATAAGTCCAGCCACCAGGCGCCGAGCCTAAATCAACAGCATTCATGCCTGAAGTTAAGCGTTCGTCCCATTCATCGCGTGGAATAAAGTATAGAAAGGCTTCATCTAGTTTTAATGTTGAACGACTAGGCGCAGCACTTGGGAATTTCAATCGAGGGATACCCATAACGTGCGGAGAGCTATTGCGAACTAAAGAAAAACCTAAGATGACTTCTTGGCCACTTAAAAAAAGTGCATGTAAAATGGCGCCATCTGGATCAGCTGCTGCATTTTTATTTTGCTGAGTTAACACCTGATTTTTACGTAATGCTTGTCTTAGCGGCACAGATAATTTACGACAGAACTTACTTAGTGCCTTACCATCATTATCGTCTGCCATTTCCATACGTAAATCCGTATATTGCCACTCATTACCTAAGGCTTCAGTGATTGCTTCAACACGGTTGTAATCTGGTAATTCAATTTTATCAGTTACGCTAACAAACCACTGACGAGCGAAAATAAGACGCTTTAATGGCAACTTATTCATTAATACTTCGCCATGTTCACTTTGATGTAAATGAAAAAAAACAATACCTTGGTTTTTCTTTAGCTCTAAATAGCCATACATCTCGTTCCAAGCCGCTTTTTCTTGAATTTCAGCACCACACTCTTTTTCAAAGCCTGGGCGACAGAATAATACAATGGAGGTCATACGATTTTACCTTAAATACCTGCAGTTTTATTATCATTGAAACCACAGATTAATTACACTACATGGTTGTAGTTAAAAAATATTTTTACTTTCTATTGCGACTAAAAGCCAGCCTATCGATAAAGCAACACCGCCTATGGGAGTTAACTTAGCCATCACGCCAATATCAAAAAATGCCTTTAGGTAGATTATGCCGCTAAAGCAGAAGATACCAAAAATAAAGACAATACACGCACTCAACAGTACTTTGGGCCGAGCGACATTTTTTAGCCAGGCTACACAAGCTAATAGCGCAAGTGTATGAAATAGTTGATATTGCTGAGCGGTCGATAAACTTGTTTGAACATTTATCGGTAAAGCCTTACCGCCGTGGGCTAGCCAAGCGCCGAATAGTACAGAAAAACAGCCACTGATACCAACAAAAATCACTATCACTTTAAGTAAAGCTCGAAAACTATTCTCTGACGTTACAGGTACTTCATCGGGGTTATCTAAATGCATAAAATACTTCACCAGTCCTTGTTAAAGATGTTTATCAATAAATAAAGAAATCTGCTCTGCTGCTTTGGATAAATGTTGTTGGTAGGTAAAACCCGATTTCACTCTTGGTTTTAAACTATGATCACCGTCCTCTAAAAAGACACACTGACAGAGATCAGATAACGAGTATTCATCAATTTCAGCTTTACTCCCTAATGTGTCACGCTCGCCTTGCACAATGAGTACAGGTTTGGTTGCCAACTGTAATGGCGCTAATCGCAATTTCTCCGGCTTTTTCGCAGGATGAAACGGGTAACCTAGACAGAATACACCGTTAATGCTTGAAGCATGGTCAAAATCAAATCCCTGCTCTTTCGACAATAATGACGCTGCTGCACGAGAGCCCATTGATTTTCCACCAATAAACAAAGGCAAAGAATCCGCTTCATCTTGCGTTTGCACGTACTCAATCACTTGCTGATAACAGTCGAGTAATTTTGGCATCCTATCTGGCGGGTACTTTTTACCAAGGAGAGCTCTTCTGTCCATATATGGAAAGTTGAAGCGTAATACATTAATGTTACGGCCGTTGAGTAACTTAGTTATTTCATCCATGAACTCGTGTGTCATATTTGCGCCTGCGCCATGAGCAAAAATAACTTGTGCTTTAGCCCCTGTGACAACGTTAGCTAATATACTGACTTGATTTTCATTATGAGTAATTGTTTGTGTTGACATTAACTTATCTGTCCGTCTGTTATTTGTTCTTGCTCGGCTTCAATCATATCCAGCATCCACTCTCTAAAAGCGGCAATTTTGCCATTGTCCTTTTGGTTTTCTCGACAAACAATAAAGTAAGCATTCTTACTCACTAACACGTCATTAAAGGGGCAAACTAGACGACCAGAGTCAATATCAGGTTTTGCTAGCACACTATAGGCTAATGCCACGCCCTGTCCATGAAGTGCTGCTTGCAATACCATAGCTGAATGGCTGAATATTGGGCCATGATTAACATTACCGCCTTTCACACCCACTTGTTTAAACCAGCGCTTCCAATCTTTCCTTGAGGTATCATGTAAAAGCGTATGCTCCGATAAATCATCAATAGACAAAAGTGCAGGCTTACCATTTGCAGCGTTTTCTTGAATTAGTAATGGGGAACAGACTGGAATTAGATACTCTGTGTGTAATTTGTCCGCATGAATATTCGGCCAACGACCCCTACCATAATAAATGGCGACATCCACATCCTCTGTTAATGAGTTTTCAGCTTGGTCAACCGCTTTAATCCTAACATCAATATCGCCATGCAAAGCATTAAATGCCGTTAACCTTGGCACTAGCCATTGGATGGCAAAGCTTGCTTGTGCGCTAACCGTTATCGCGCCCTTAGCTCCTCTAGCCAATAACCGCTCTGTTGCTTCGTGCAGTGAGCTAAAAATATCTTTTATATCGAGATAATAAGACTGGCCTTCTTCCGTCAAAAGTAAGGCGCGGTTTTTTCGCATAAACAATTTAATGCCTAAATGCTCTTCTAACGATTTAATTTGATGGCTTATTGCTGCTTGCGTAACAAAAAGCTCTTCCGCAGCACGGGTGAAGCTTAGTTGTCTTGCTGAAGCTTCAAATGCCCGCAAAGCGTTTAGTGGTGGGAGTCTGTTGGCCAAAAGTCACCTAAAAGAAATAAAAAATTTAAAAACATGGAAAATAAAACTGCATAAAAACCTATAAAGCTAGCATAACAATTATTCATTAGTTTTTCTAATGAATAACATTAATTTAAGTCATTTTTATTTTTTAAATATTGTGCGTATTATTCACACCGTAGATGAAGGACATCATCTCAACGTTTTATGAAACTCAAGTACAGCGTGTGCTCCCAACCCACGCGCTTTATTTTGAAAAATAAAACCAGCGCGAGAAAAGGTCCTAATAAATCTACCGGGTATGAAAAATTTATTATTAGGTTCAAAAAAGGACAACCAACATGAAACAAAGCATTAAAAAAACTAACTTACTTGTCGCATTATTCACCACCACATTATTAAGCACTGCTGCAACAGCAGCGGTACCTAAAACAGCGTTAATTAAAGCTGAGCCAATTAAGCAAACCAGTTTAACAACGGCTGCACATAGCAACCTTAAGCTTTCTTTATCGCCAGTTAACATTGACTTTGTTCAACCAGAAAACACTGAGAGCCTTGTTAAACAAAAACAAGCGGCGAATAAGAATAAAACAGTTAACTTAACTAAAGCAACGTTAATTGCTGAATAAGTAATTTCAGCTACACTGTGTAATAGCTTCGTAGTCTTGAAGTTCTTGCTCAACTAAGCTTAACTATGCACAACAAAGCACAACAAAGCATGCCGGCAATAATGTCATGCTAACATAATTCAAAATGCTCGCACATTTGTGAAGAGGTAACGTCAAACTTAGCTATCGCAAGTTTGATTTTACCAATAAAAAAGGTGTCCTAGGACACCTTTTTTATTGCCTGAAAAATAATTTATCTACTAATCTGTGATCAGCGGACTAAAACCTTTAACTAAATCATCAATTGCTTTCATTTGCGCTAAGTACGGCTCAAGCTTATCAAGCGGCAATGCACAAGGTCCATCACACTTAGCTATCGTTGGATCAGGATGTGCTTCAATGAACAAGCCCGCAATACCTATTGCCATTCCGCTACGTGCTAGTTGTGCAGCTTGAGCACGACGGCCATCAGCACTATCACTTCTGCCACCAGGTTTTTGTAAAGCATGCGTTGCATCGAAAATCACTGGCGCAGAGTTTTTCATTTCATCCATGGCTAACATATCTACAACGAGATTATTGTAGCCATAGCAGCTGCCACGCTCACATAAAATTATATTTTCGTTACCCGCTTCGCTAAATTTATTGATGATGTGTTTCATTTCATGCGCGGCTAAAAATTGTGGCTTTTTAACATTAATCACCGCACCCGTTTTAGCCATAGCAACGACTAAGTCTGTTTGTCTTGCTAAAAAGGCTGGTAATTGAATAACATCAACAACTTCACTTACCGGTTGTGCTTGGTAAGGTTCATGAACATCGGTAATGATAGGGACATTAAATGTTGATTTAATTTCTTCAAAGATCTTCATCCCCTCATCTAAACCTGGGCCTCGGTATGAGTTAACTGAAGAGCGGTTCGCTTTATCAAATGAAGCTTTAAATACGTAAGGAATACCTAACTTTTGCGTGACTTCAACATAGTGCTCTGCAATCTTCATCGCAAGATCACGAGATTCAAGCACGTTCATGCCACCAAATAATACAAATGGCTGCTCGTTGGCAACTTCAATATTTTTAACTGAAACCGATGTAATTGTCATAATTTTTCCTAAAAAAGTATTCCAAACTAAATATGTTAAGTTTATGTCTTCCTGCTTACAGTAATGCATTAGCTTTAAGTTGTATGGATAAATTTAAAGAAAAAAGCACGGAGCTGACGCTAGTCAGTGAGTACTTTTGACGCCTAAATTTCTTCATACAACGACAAGCTGATGTTTTGCTAGCTACCAACAATACGCAATAGTTGCCCACACATCCAAGCCATGTAAGTGCCTAAAGCGTAACCTAATACAGCAAGCAGAACACCAACTGGCGCTAATGATGGATGGAATGCTGAAGCGATCACCGGTGCAGAAGCCGCACCACCAATATTTGCTTTACTACCTACCGCTAAATAGAAGATAGGCGCTTTGATAAACTTACCAACAGCAAATAGAAGTATTATATGAATTGCCATCCAAATTAAGCCAATAACCACATATTTAGGTGCTTCTGCAATTTGACTGATATCCATATGTAAACCAATAGTCGCTACTAAAATATATAAGAAGCTACTACCTACTTTCGATGCACCGACAGACTCAAGCTGTCTTGCTTTAGTGAAAGATAACGTTAAGCCAATTGAAGTCACTAAAACAATAATCCAGAACAACTTGCTATGCAGACTAAACTTCTTCAGTTCAGGGAAGTTTTGTTGGAAAAACGGCACTAATAAATCAGCGGCGAAATGTGCAAAGCCAGCTGCACCAAAGGCAATGGCAATAATAAGCATGAAGTCTTTCAGCTCAGGTGTACGTTTATTCTCTTTCTCAAACGCTTCAACTTTAGCAATTAACTTATCAATACCTGAGGTATCAGCACCACTTTTCGCATCAATCGCTTTATGGTTGGCAGCAATATAAAGTAAACCTGCCATCCAGATGTTAGCAACAACAATATCTACCGTAACCATGATAGTGAATATTTTGCCGTCTGCTTCGTAAATTTCCTTCATAGCAAGCATGTTAGCGCCGCCACCAATCCAACTCCCCGCTAGGGCAGCCATACCACGCCAAACAGCTTCTGGACCACTAACACCAATTAATTCAGGCCAAATAGCTGAAACGATTAATAACGCGATTGGTCCACCAATAACAACACCAACGGTACCCGTTAAAAACATAATTATCGCTTTGCTACCAAGGCCAGCAATCGCTTTAACGTCGATACTTAGGGTTAATAAAACTAAACAAGCAGGTAATAAGTAATATTTAGCCACTTCATCAACTTTACTGACTTCAGCGCTAACAATACCAAAAGTGTTCAGTAGTGATGGTAATAAATAACACATCAATAATGCTGGCACGTATTTATAGAACTTTTTACATGCGCTGTTTTCACTATTGGATGTGTAAAAAACCAACCCTAGAATCAAGGCTAATAGCCCAAGTACTACTGAGTCATTGGTAATTAATGGCGCGGTTGCCACAATATTATCTTGCATTGTTTTACCTTTATTATTATTGGTATATTGAGAAAACGTTAATGAAGTACATTATTTACTACATCAATTTTTTCGAGTTGTAATTTGAGTATTTTCGCCGCAGGATCCTTCGGGCATTGCTCTACGAAATAACGGTAATCATCGACAGCTACTTTAAAACAATCTAGCTGGTGAAGCAAAAAGCCACGGTCTCTTCGTTGCAATGGATCGTCTGGGTTTAATGATAACAATACATCCACACAGGTTAATGCTTTATCAAACATTTGCTCGCGAATTAAACTGTTTTTCAACGATGAAAGGTATTCAACTAAAGCGACAGTATCAACAATTGAGGTTAAATCTTGATTCGCCGGATCACCTTCAAGTTCATCTAATCGGTCATCAAGCTCATTCCAGTCGAGTGACTGTCCTGTTACCGCATCAAAAATAATGGCATATTGCTCATCACAACATAACCGTACCATCACTTTATTGGGGATAAACACTAGATCTGTTTCAAAGCCACAGGCACTAATGATTTCCTTTACAAGTGCTGCTTTTATAATCGGTGACATAGCCCGTTGATTTAAACCTTGAGCAACACTATATGCCGATATCGGCCACTTAGTTTGGTTACGGTCAATGAACAAATGCTGGAAATACAGTTCATTTAGCAAAGTCTCCGCTTTTTCTAGTGGCGATTCAATTTCACTAATAACCGCATCACATTGGTTTATTATCACTTCTAAACCATCTAGGGAATCATCTGAAACGCTAGTCACTGCTCCTTTGTCAGCTAAAATGTACTCTTCAAGTAAGATAAGTTTCTGTAGTAACTCTTTATCTTCTGACTTCAACTCTGATAAAAACAATTCATTCATAGTAGCTTACTTAACTTGACTCCATAATTGGTAACTGACAGTGGCTGCATTTTGTACTAATTAGCCTAAGAACAGCGCTTCTCGTGACATTGCTAAACGAACGATAAGCATTACCCAGCCCATTGCACCAAGGTAGCCAATAATTTGCATTGGTTTATTACGCGCTAACTTTAAGGTGTAGTAACCGGTAAAAATATAAGCGAATAACGCTAAGATCTTTTCGCCTAACCACAATTGTTCCATCGGGTTAATATGAAGCTTTACCGCAAGTGAAATACCTGCAATCAGTAAAATGGTATCAATAACGTGAGGGCTGATTTTTAACCATTTACGATCTAACTGCTTTGAAGCGAGCATGGTCAGAATAAAACGGTAGGTGAATAAGCTAATGCTCAGTACTGCTAGGGCGATATGTAAATGTTTCAATGTTTTTCCTTTAGTGCTCGCAAAAGATTTGCAAGCTTACGTTATCAAATTGTTAAAGTTTATAAAGCTAAATGATGTAAAATGATGAAGAAATGATGCACAATCGAGTTCTAATCGATTAATTCACTGTAAAACTAGCCAAAATAGCCCAGGTAATTCTATCATGACCATTTAGATCTTTTACTGTTTGCGCATTTTCATAACCCCAATGAGTTAGAATATTGCGTACTAATTCACCTTGCTCAAAACCATGCTCAAAAAACAGCGAACCTTGCTTATGCAAATAATGCCGTGCATGTTCAGCAATATGTTTTATATCACTAAGCCCATGTTCATTTGCGACCAGTGCTGACGCTGGCTCAAAACGAACATCTCCCTGATGTAGATTGTCATCTAAAGCATCAATATAAGGAGGGTTTGAGACAATAACATCAAATTTTTTCTGATCAAGCGCACTAAACCAATTACTTTGAAAAATATTTACCTGTTCAAGGTTCAAGGCTCGGGCGTTTTCTTTGGCCAGTTTCACCGCATCGATATTAAAGTCGATAGCATCTATTTGCCAATTAGGCTTTTCAGAGGCAAGTGCTAAAGCGATAGCGCCAGTTCCAGTTCCTAAATCTAAACAGCTAAGTTGAGTAGTATCTTGATAGTGCTCAAGGACTAATTCAATTAATGTCTCGGTATCTGGACGAGGAATAAGTGTTGCGGGAGATACTTTAAAGGGTAAAGACCAAAATTCTTTCTCACCAACAATATAAGCAATAGGCTCACCTGCCACTCTTCTTGCTAAAAGAGCAAGGAAAGCTTGTTCATCAGGAAGCTCTAGCGATCGCTCCGGCCAAGTAAGCAAGTAACTACGCTCTTTCTTTAGCACAAAAGACAACAGAATTTGTGCATCAAGTTTAGCGCTATCAGAGCTTGTCGATAATTGTTGCTGACCATAGGCCAGCCACTGAGTTAGGGTAGACTTTTTCACAAAGAAGCTAAAAATTAACTAGTTTTGTTCAGCAAGTTCAGCTAATAAGTCAGCTTGGTTTTCTTGCATGATTGGCTCCATCACCAACTGCAAGCTACCTTCCATGATTTCGTTTAAACGATATAGCGTTAAGTTGATTCTGTGATCACTCATACGGCCTTGTGGGAAGTTATAAGTACGAATACGTTCAGAGCGATCACCACTAGCGACTAAGTTACGGCGTGAAGACTCTTCTTCGCTGCGACGCTTTTCATCTTCTGCTTGTTGTAAACGGGCTTGAAGTACCGACATTGCTTGAGCACGGTTTTTATGTTGAGAACGTTGATCTTGACACTCTACCACAACACCTGTTGGTATATGGGTAATACGAATAGCTGAATCGGTTTTGTTAACGTGCTGACCACCGGCACCCGAGGCGCGGAAGGTATCCACTTTTAAATCAGCCTTGTTAATTTCAATCGCTTCTGACTCAGGAATTTCAGGCATAACTACAACGGTACAAGCAGAGGTATGAACACGACCTTGAGATTCTGTTTCTGGAACACGTTGAACGCGGTGACCACCAGATTCAAACTTCATCTGACCATAAACACCTTCACCATTTATTTTCATGATCAGTTCTTTATAACCGCCCTGCTCACTTTCATTGGTGTTCATCACTTCAATTTTCCAGCCTTGCTTTTCAGCATAGCGACTGTACATTCTATATAAATCACCGGCAAAAATAGCCGCTTCGTCACCACCTGCACCTGCTCGGATTTCAACAAAACAGTTGTTATCATCATTTGGATCACGCGGTAATAATAAAATTTGTAGCTCATCAGCTATTTCTGCAACAGCTTTCTTTGCATCTTTGAATTCTTCCTGTGCCATCTCGCGCATATCAGGATCGTCATCTTTAAGCATCATTTCTGCTGTAGCGAAATCATCTTCAGCAGACTTATAGTTATTAAAAACTGAAGTCACTTCATCTAGCTGTTTAAATTCTTGTGATAAGGCGCGAAACTTGTCTTGATCTGCGATAGTTTCAGGATCGGATAATAAGGCTTGCACTTCTTCGAAACGCTCTACTAGCACTTCAAGCTTTTGATAAACTGATGATTTCATTAAAATGTTCTTATATTTCAGATAGGGGAAAACTAAATTGGTGATATTCTAACACAGTAATAACGCAATCCACCATGCTCGATAAAAAATCTCGGGACTAGTCGCTTGTTAATAGAGGAGCATAGAGGAAAGTTGCAACTAATTAATCAGTTGAATCAATATTAAAAATATCACGTAGATAAAGTAGCTTATCTAACTCACCACCTTGGGCAGCAGATTGCAGAGCACTCGTTGGCGCATGCATAAATTTGTTAGTGAGCTTGGTGGCAAGTTCAGCAATAACGGCCTCAGAGTTTTTACCATTTTTTAACTGTACTAAGGCTTTTTCAAGTAAAATGTCGCGATTATCCAAACATTGTTTACGGTAACTTATAACAGTATCTTGGGTATTTAAACCACGTAACCAAGCCATAAAATTATCAGATTGGTTGTTAACAATGCTTTCAGCTTGCACAGCAGCCTTACGACGGTTCTCAATGTTCTTAGCAATGATACTTTGTAAATCATCAACAGTATAAAGAAAAACATCTTCAAGCTCAGATACTTGCTCTTCAATATCACGAGGAACAGCAAGGTCTACCATAAAAATGGGTTGGTGTTTACGTGATGCCAAGGCTTGTTCAACCATACCTTTACCTATGATAGGTAACGTTGACCCCGTAGAACTGATAACAATATCGGCATTACACATATGCTCAGGAATTTGCGCTAAGGTGATAACATCTGCGCCAATTTGTTTCGCCATATTTTCAGCGCGAGCAATGGTTCTGTTTGCAACCGTAATTTTACCAACATTGTTTTCGTATAAATGTTTTGCAACAAGCTCTATGGTTTCACCTGCACCTACAAGCAATACCTTGGTTTTCTCTAAGCTACCAAAAATATGTTTTGCTAAGTTTACCGAAGCAAATGCTACAGATACCGCGCTGGCACCAATTTCAGTTTCAGTACGCACTTGTTTAGCAACACCAAAAGTACGTTGAAAGAGTCGGTCCATAACCAACGACATTGAACCCGCTGCTTTTGCTTGGCTATATGCCTGTTTCATTTGCCCTAAAATTTGCGGCTCACCCAAAACTAACGAATCTAAACCACAAGCGACCCGCATCATGTGATTTACCGCATGTTGATCTTGGTGCCAGTAGAGGCTAGGAAGAATTGTCGAGGCTGGTACATTATGAAAATTTTCAAGCCATTGTACCAATCGTTGCTGAGTTGCTTCAAATTCACCATCTTGAACTAAATACAGCTCAGTTCGATTACAGGTAGAAAGAATGGCAACTTCACGACACTGCACTGCATTAAGCATTTCTTGCAGAGCAATAGAAAGCTTATCTGGGTTAAAAGATATTTTTTCTCTTACCGCTACAGGCGCAGTTTTATGATTAATTCCAACAGCAACTATGGACAAAGTAATAAACCTATTTTAGTAAACATTTTCTACAAGTTTTTGTAACTTGTTTTAACTAGTAAACTAAGTATACCTCATGCTAGAGCATTAAAATATGATCTGAGATAAAAGACCATAAAAATATAAATACCAATTACACTAATAAATTGGTCAACTTAGAGTTATGTTAGCTAGCTTATAACAAACAAAATTATAAAAAAAATAGTCATTCTATTTTTCTCTAATTTGGTGATGTTATCAGTTTGCTAATAAACTCCCAAAGAGCGAGTTTAAAAGGCCTACAGTCGTCGTTATTGATTTTGACAAGGACGTTACATGGATGTTACTTCTTAGAGAATGCAGGAGCTTATTCTCCTGAAAACCATTCTCTTCAACCAATGCCTTGCCTGTAAGCCTTTTAATTCTCGCTAAGTGGTCAATTAATTGGTGTACTTGGTATATGGAATGTTTACAAACTATAAATAGCTGTGTTCCAATGTGTATTCAATGACAAAATGTTAAAGCGAATTAATGACTAAATTCTCCAAAACCGCCTTCTTGTTACTTACCTTTACTACCTTAATGCTTGCTGGGTGTTCAACCTCACCTCAAAAGACAGTGCCATTGATAAAACAAAGCACAGAACAAAGATTAGCTAAACTAGCACAATTAAAACATTGGCGGATTAACGGAAAAATTGCCTTTATCGAAGCAAATGAACGTAACAGTGCAACCTTGTTATGGCGGGTTAATGAAATTGAAAAAACACAGCAACTTAACTTAACCAGTTATTTAGGGATAAATGTTTTACAACTTGATTCAAATAAAAATCACCATCTTTTGCAAGTGGATGGAAAAACCTATCAAGAAACTAACCTTGAAGCACTCATTTTCTCACTCACTGGTTTAACTTTGCCAACCGAAGCACTGAGTTACTGGCTAAAAGGGCTTCCTTACCAAGAAGCTGACGTTATCACCGCACACCCTGCTACACAGCTGCCAGAAACATTATCAAGCTATTATAATAATGAGCTTTGGCAAGTAAACTATGCTCATTACAAACAAATTGACGACTTTAGTTTAGCGACAAGATTTTCAATTAGAAAAGATGACTTGCTTATTAAAATTTCTGTCAATAAATGGTCGATATATTAAGCGTACCAATTACACTATAACTAAAGTTGAATACTAAAATGAATTGCCCTGCAGAAAAAAATACCTTTATTGATAAACCCTTTACCTTCCCTGCCCCTGCTAAAATTAACTTGTTTTTACATATCGTTGGCCAGCGTAAAGATGGTTATCATAACTTAGAAACTCTTTTTCAATTTTTAGATCACAGTGACACCATCACGCTAACGACCACACAAACAAAAACTATTGATTTACTCACGCCAATTTCTGGTGTTGAGAATGAAGATAACTTAATTGTTAAAGCGGCCCGATTGTTACAAGAAAAAGCGCAATCTCCTTTTGGCGTTAAAATTTCGATTAATAAAATACTCCCCATGGGCGGCGGTTTAGGCGGAGGCTCATCAAATGCAGCAACGATATTAGTGGCATTAAATGTACTATGGCAATGTAACCTTTCTACACAAGTATTAGCGGATTTAGGTTTAAGTTTGGGTGCTGACGTACCTATTTTTGTTCATGGTTTTGCTGCCTTTGCTCAGGGTGTTGGTGAGCAGCTTTCAAAAGTAGAGCCAGTAGAGACATGGTATTTAATCACTAAACCTAAGTGCAGCATTTCAACCCAACAAGTTTTTACCGCAAAAGATCTACCAAGAAATAGTGCTAGATTAACCGATAAATCACTAGAAACTAATGACTTCATCAATGATTGTTTTCATAACGACTGCCAAACATTAGTAATAAAACACTATCCTGAGGTTGCCAAGTTACTGGCTTGGTTGATAGAATACGCACCCTCAAGAATGACGGGAACAGGTGCGTGTGTTTTTACGCGTTTTTCAAGTCAAAAAGAGGCGTTTGCATTACAAGAAAAACTCCCTCAAGGAGTCAGTAGTTTTGTAGCGCGGGGACTTAATAAATCCCCTTTAAGTTCGGTGATAGCAAAGCTAGCATTGAACAACTAAAGTATTCAAAGATTTGTTAGATTGGCTGCTTTGTTATTTAGAAAAAGCATTTCAATGCTCAAGTATATACTCGAGTCAATTTAGCGTTATACTGCTTACTGGTTAAAACTTAATCGGCGAGCCTACTATTAATGTCAAATGTTTCTGAGGAATCTACAGTGCCTGACATGAAGATTTTTGCGGGTAATGCCACCCCTGAACTGGCCAAGAAAATTGCTAATCGCCTATATATGCCATTAGGTGATGCTAAAGTCGGTAGTTTTAGTGATGGTGAAATTAGTGTTGAGATTAATGAAAATGTCCGTGGTGCGGATGTATTTATTATTCAATCAACATGTGCTCCAACTAATAATAACTTGATGGAATTAATTGTGATGATTGACGCATTGCGTCGTGCTTCTGCAGGTCGTATCACAGCGGTAATTCCTTATTTTGGTTATGCCCGCCAAGACAGACGTGTACGTAGTGCTCGTGTGCCAATTACGGCAAAAGTAGTCGCTGACTTCTTATCAAGCGTTGGTGTTGACCGAGTTTTAACGGTAGATTTACACGCAGAGCAAATTCAAGGCTTCTTTGATGTGCCTGTTGATAACGCTTTTGGTACGCCAATCTTATTAGATGACATGCAAAACCGCGAGTTAGACAACCCTGTTGTTGTTTCTCCTGATATCGGTGGCGTTGTTCGTGCTCGTGCTGTGGCTAAATTACTTGATGACGCAGACCTTGCTATCATTGATAAACGTCGCCCTAAAGCGAACGTTGCTCAAGTAATGCACATCATTGGTGAAGTTGACGGCCGTGACTGTATCATCGTTGATGATATGATTGATACCGGTGGCACTTTAGCAAAAGCTGCTGAAGCATTAAAAGAGCACGGCGCTAAACGTGTTATTGCCTATGCTACTCACCCTGTACTTTCAGGTAATGCTGCAGAAAACCTCAAAGGCTCAGCAATTGATGAGCTAGTAGTTACTGACTCTATACCGCTTTCGCCAGCAATTAAAGAGCTTGGTATGGTTCGTCAGCTAACATTAAGTGGCATGCTAAGTGAAGCTATCCGCCGCGTTAGCAATGAAGAATCAATTTCAGCTATGTTCGATTAATGTATTAATTACTTTTTAGAACGTGCTTAAAGCAGCCTTTTCTCAGGCTGCTTTTTTTATGGCCAAAATATAACGAAATGAACAATTAATCCCCAGATTTAATAGCTTTACCTATAGCTTAATGTTATTATTCGGCGCCTTTTTTATCTAGCCTTGCTGACATTTTATCGTAAGGTTTAGTTTAAATTAGGTATCTCCTTGTTTTTGGTCGCAAAAAACAAGATTAAATTTTTAAGTTTTCGAACTTATATAACAGAAAGAGTATTAAAATGACTGATTTATTAACTTTAGAAGCTGAAGTACGTACTGATTTAGGGAAAGGTGCGAGCCGCCGCCTACGTCACGCGAACAAAGTTCCTGCAATCCTTTACGGTGAAAACCAAGAACCTGTATCTTTAACGTTAGAGCACAAAAATGTATTCCGTGCACAACAAGAAGAAGCGTTCTACTCGCAAGTTTTAACTTTAAACATCGACGGTAAGCCTGTTGAGTGTTTAATCAAAGACATGCAACGTCACCCGTACAAGCAAGTAGTAATGCACTTAGATTTCATGCGCATTGATGCAAACCATGTTGTTCATGCAAACGCTCCTATTCACTTCACTAACGAAGACGTAGCTGCTAAAACTGGTGCGAACATTTCTCACCACATGAACGAAATTGCTATTACTTGTTTACCAAAAGACTTACCTGAGTTCATCGAAGTTGACTTAGCTGGTTTAGAACTTGGTCAAACTTTACATTTGTCTGACGTTACTTTCCCTGCGGGCGTAACATCTGATGAATTAGCAAAAGGTGAATCTCACGATTTAGCTGTTGTTTCTGCTAACGCTCCTAAAGCTGCTAAAGCAAGTGACGAAGACGAAGCTGCGCCAGCTGCTGAAGAAGCGCCTGCTGCTGAATAATAATTTAATTGATTTATTATTATAAATAATGACTATTAAATTAATTGCGGGGCTGGGTAATCCTGGCCCCGAATATACAAAAACCCGTCACAATGCCGGTGTATGGTTCGTCGAAGAACTTGCACGCCAACACAATATCTCTCTGCGTCCCGAAAAAAAATACTCAGGTCTTTACGGTAAAGGCATGATTGCGGGTAACCTAGTCCACCTCATCATACCTACTACTTTTATGAATCGTAGCGGCCAGGCTGTTGCTCCGCTTGCTAATTTTTTCAAAATTTCAGTCGATGAAATTCTCGTTGCTCATGATGAACTCGACATGCTTCCAGGTGTTTGTAAGATAAAAAAAGGTGGTGGTCACGGCGGCCACAATGGTCTTCGCGATATTATTGCGCGTATGGCTAATAACAAAGATTTCTACCGATTACGTATTGGTATTGACCATCCAGGTCATCGGGATAAAGTAACCGGGCATGTATTAGGTAAAGCGCCTAGTGCAGAACAAGCAAAAATTGAACAAGCAATCGACGAAGCGAGTCGATGTTTTGACATTTGGCTAAAAGACGACATAAAGAAAGCGCAAAACCGCTTGCACTCGTTTAAAGCTGAGTAAATATACATAAAGTAGATAAGTGCTAGTAAGTGAATGCTAGTCCTAAGCAATAGGTAATAATTATGGGTTTTAAATGTGGTATCGTTGGCTTGCCTAACGTGGGTAAATCAACTCTATTCAATGCATTGACGAAAGCAGGTATTGAAGCGGCAAACTTCCCGTTTTGTACAATCGAGCCAAATACAGGTGTAGTACCTGTTCCTGATCCTCGATTAGATAAATTAACAAAAATTGTTAATCCAGAACGTGTGCTGGCTACCACCATGGAATTTGTTGATATTGCCGGTCTTGTTGCTGGTGCATCAAAAGGTGAAGGTTTAGGTAATAAGTTCTTGGCCAACATTCGTGAAACAGATGCTATTGGTCATGTGGTTCGTTGTTTTGAAAACGACAATATCATCCATGTAGCAAATAAAATTGATCCTGCTGAAGATATTGATGTAATCAATACTGAATTAGCATTAGCGGATATGGACACTGCTGAACGCGCTATCCAACGCCAAGCAAAGCGTGCAAAAGGTGGTGATAAGGATGCTAAATTTGAAGTGCCAGTTCTAGAAAAGATCTTAAAACATGTTGAAGACGGCGAAATGGTACGCTCTTTAGAGTTAACTAAAGAAGAAATCGCTGCGGTTGCTTATCTAAACTTCTTAACTATCAAGCCTACTATGTATATTGCTAACGTTAATGATGATGGTTTTGAGAACAACCCTCACCTAGACGTAGTGCAAGCTATTGCTGATAAAGAAGGCGCTGTGGTTGTTGCAGTTTGTGCTGAAATTGAAGGCGAGTTGTCTGAAATGGATCACGAAGACAGAGAAGAGTTTATGGCTGAAATGGGCTTAGAAGAGCCCGGCCTTAATCGTGTAATCAACTCTGGTTACGGCTTATTACATCTACAAACTTATTTCACTGCTGGTGTAAAAGAAGTACGCGCTTGGACTGTTAAGCAAAACGCTACCGCACCACAAGCTGCTGGTGTAATTCACACGGACTTTGAGAAAGGCTTTATCCGCGCTGAAATCGTTGGTTATGATGACTTTATTGAATTTAACGGTGAATCTGGTGCGAAGGAAGCTGGTAAATGGCGTTTAGAAGGTAAAGACTACCGCGTAAAAGATGGTGATGTTATTCATTTCCGCTTTAACGTCTAGCAGACTTCAACAAGCATTACTTAAAAACTCACCTCGGTGAGTTTTTTTGTTTTAAATTTCACAGTATCACACTTTTTCAACCCTACAAGCCCTATAAAACCTAAGTTAACAGAAGGTACATATAATGTTAACAACTAAGGTAAAATTTAAAATATAACTAATAATCACTTGTTATATCTATACTTATCAATACAATACAGTTTGAAATAAAGTTATACCTATAACTTCATTATGTTTGAATACTAGAAAATAACCATTACAAACCGTAAATTGGTCTACACTTTCAGTGTTGAAATTATATTTTATCTCTAACAAGAATAAGGTAAAAACATGAAAAAAATAATATTACTATCCGTAGTAATCGCGGCAAGCTTATTAACTACAACATCAGCGAATGCTAATAACATGACATTACGTATTTGCGAATACGTGCAAGCAAATGATAAAAGCCGTTTAAGGTCATTCTTAAAACAAAACAAACTTAAAATTCGTAATATTTATGATGGACTAGAATGTAATGGTGATAATTTACTGATTTTTGCCGCTAAATCGAAAGCCTTAGAAGTAGGTGAATTCATTATCGGAAAATTACCTGCTAAAAAAGTTAAAACTGAAATTGATAATCTAGCTAAACATTCTGCACATTTAGCTGAAGAAGCAAGAGATAGATAAGCTTCTCTCCCCAAAACTACTAAAGCACATTGGCTATTTACTATATAGGCAATGTGCTTTTTTGTTAAAACTCACTTTTCCTGCGTAGATATGCGTCAAATTGCACAAGCAATAGACAAAAAAATAAAAAGTGCAAGTTTTTCGAAAAAAACGGTTGACGGATGGCAAGCAGATTAGCATAATACGCCGCACTTGCTACAGAGCAGGTTGGTAAAGGCTACATAGCTCAGCTGGTTAGAGCACATCACTCATAATGATGGGGTCCCAAGTTCAAATCTCGGTGTAGCCACCATTCTTACTTCAGGTAAGAAAAAGAGTTCAAACTCTTAAAAATTTGGATGTACGCGGGAGTGGCGGAATTGGTAGACGCGCTGGATTTAGGTTCCAGTATCCTAGGATGTGAGAGTTCAAGTCTCTCCTCCCGCACCATTTACTTCAGTAAGTAAACGGTCATCGTAAAAAGTAAGTACATTGCAGGGATATAGCCAAGCGGTAAGGCAGCGGGTTTTGATCCCGTCATTCAGAGGTTCAAATCCTCTTATCCCTGCCACTTTTTAT